>OLFV01002223.1_pt1 | contig 15225 bp, 9 predicted proteins | sample 1605551 | NCBI WGS metagenome assembly OLFV01 (sample SAMEA3888922, study PRJEB22519) | human gut metagenome | biome: human gut; feature: human-associated habitat; material: faeces | place: Denmark | collected 2011
CATTGCTCGATGAGAGTATCCTTATATACCTCCCATGAGAGGTCTTCCACTTTGCCATTGACCTTCTCCAGAGCCTGATAGATAGGCACTGTGCCTACAGGGACAGGGCAGTTGCGCACGATCCATTCGCGTGTCTCGTGGATATTGTCGCCAGTGGAGAGGTCCATGAGAGTGTCGCCACCCCATTTGCAGCTCCATACAGCCTTATCTACTTCTTCGTCGATGCTGGATGTGGTGGCAGAGTTACCGATGTTGGTATTTATTTTCACGAGGAAGTTTCTTCCGATGATCATCGGTTCGCTCTCAGGGTGGTTGATATTGGCAGGGAGGACCGCTCTGCCTTTAGCTATCTCTTCGCGTACAAATTCAGGTGTGATATGAGTCTCGATGCCGAGCTGCTCGCTGTTCATGTTCTCACGAATAGCAACATACTCCATCTCCGGTGTGATGATGCCAGCCTTAGCGTATGCCATCTGAGTGATAGCCTTTCCTGCCTTTGCACGGCGTGGGAGCTGTATATGCTCAAATCGTAGGCTGTCGAGTGAGTGGTCAGCGAGGCGCATTTTGCCGTATTCGCTTGTCACTTCGCTGAGTTGCTCAGTGTCCTCACGGTCGATAATCCACTGCTGTCGGATTCTTGGTAAGCCTTTCTTGAGGTCGATTTCGATGTCAGGGTCGGAGAAAGGACCGCTGGTGTCGTAGATATAAACAGGCGCATTCGGCTCAGTATGCGGAATGCCCTTTTCATCCTTTGTTACGGTAGGGGTGAGGTTTACTTTAGTCATTCCTACCTTGATGAATGGGAAGAGAGAGCCTTGTATGTATGCTTTCTCTCTTTTTGCGTATGCTTTTTTGTCGTTTGGCATGTTTTTGTTTGTTCTTTTTTTTGTGTGGGTCCAGCCAAGGACGGCTGGGGTGTTATTATGGGATGATTATTTTTAAAATGAAGAATGAAGAATGAAGAATCGCGCTGACGCGGTTGCGGTATCTAACTGACGTCAGCCGGTAACGCGGCTGACACAGTGGCGGATACTTAGAAACCTCAAGCGGAGAGCGTAACCTATCTTCCCTCACAGGGGGATAAGAGGGGGTCTTGGTCTTGGGGGGCTCCCATTCACACCACCTTCACAGGGAAGATAATCAGGGCGGAAGTGCCGTGTCCCGGCTTTGAATCGAAGTCGATGGTGCCGTGGAGAAGGGTGAGGATAGACTTGACTATCGCCATCTCCAGACCTGAGATATCATCGGAAGGGGACTGCAGATTATCGACAAAGCGAGGCTGGAAGATATGGTCAAGCGATGCCCTTGAAATGACATGATCGGGAGACTCCACTACTATGCCAATGGACTCACGTCGATACATATACCTCAGACGGAGCATTCCGGAGGAGACGAAGCGGGCAAAGAGCGCTACCGTCTCGGTGATTACCCGGTGAATGAGCGTGGCATCAATATGCACCATGAGGCTGTTTTCGCCGGTCTCGACGATATACTCCACCTTGTCGCTGCGATATTTCTCCACCGTCTCATGGAAAGCATCTGAGACGAACTTATTGAACTCGACGTCTGTAGGGTGTTCCTTCGTCATTCCTGCATCGATACGGGAAAGGAAGAGCGTGTCGTCCATAAGGTAAAGCAGGCGGGAGACATTGTCGCTGACCTTCGACAGCAAGCCTTGCTCTATGGTCTTGTCGTCGGTCTCTGCCATGAGTTCTATGCTTTTAGCCATTCCTATGAGCGGAGTACGGACACGGTATGACATATTATTTATGAAACTCTGCTTCAGCGTGTCGGTCTCTTTGGCGAGGGACGTCTCCTCTCTGAGCTTCTGCTGCGACTCCACGAGGTCGGTGATGTCGGTGAGAATACCGATATAGAGGCATACCTTGCCGTCTTTGTCATGGACAGGCTGCATCTCAATGTGGACATTCCTGTAGCCATCGTTGCAGTAATGCGTGGTGGTGCGGTAGTTTGCCGACACATTTTCATCGGTATAGCTGTCCATCAAGGTGAAGATGCGGAAGAGTTCCGGCAGCGATTCGTGGGAGCATTCCGAGAGCATCAGTAGCTGTGGCAGTGCCAAAGGAATATTTTCATCCATCCTTGTGGTGCTGATGACCTTTGTCTTAGGGTCATATTTCGCCATTCTGGTGCCGCCGATGGTAAGGGTATAGTCGAGATAAGCGGAGTGCTTATTGATTTCCTTGAGCAGTTTCTCGCTATCTTCTGCAAGCTTCTGCGCCAGTTGCTTCTTGCCCATCAGGTCACTTATATCTGTAAGACTTAGGATAAAGTTCTGCGTATTGTCCACCTTGTCGATGATGCGCTCCAAGGATACCTTGTAATGGAAGACGGCTTCTGTCTGCCTTCTGCTATTATCGACGAGGATAAAGCCGTCAGGACTGTCGCTGAGCTCTATGCTGTCAGTCAGCGTCACCTTCTCTGTGGAGGCGAGCTGTGCCTCGGAGAAGAGGTTGAGATGATGGATGTTTATGCCCTTCTGCAGTGCTTCTTCCGGGGCATCGACTCCCATCAATGCGCAGGCGGCAGAGTTTATGGACACGAGATTGCCGTCGGCATCAAATTTGTAGAAACATGTTACTCCTGCCTGGAAGAGCGTATTGCCGAGGAATGCTTTCTCGCGCTTGCTCCTGAGCTTTGCCGTTCCCTCGGTGATGTCACGCTGTACGCCGATGATGCACTTGATATGCTTGTATCCATCGTGCATTATCCTCATGCTTAGCTCGATGTCGAGCACTTTGTTTATGTCTGAAAGGCTATATCCTTTGACCTGCATTACGATGGAAGCGGCGTCACCTCTGAGCAATGCGGCGACTTTCTGATTGATTTTCTCAAACTCATCCTTTGGATAGAATAGCGAGAACTCGAAGGTGGTGTATTGCCGTCCGGTGTCACCATGCTTGTCCATCCATGAGTATTTGCCCGTAACGGGATTATAGACCCATACTTTTATCTTGTTGGCATGATTGACCAGGGATAGCTGCAAAATGGTGTCACGGAGCTTTATACGCGCCTTTTTGCGCTTGAAATGCACTATGACGACAGCCGCCAGTACGACGATGATGAAGATGGCAACTATATATCGCACTATCATCCATACGAGAGGGATGGTTTTTTCCGCCTTTTCCTGGTAGAGCCATTTGTCGATTATGGCGTCAAATTCATGGTTTTCACGCATCACTGCGAGTACACTGTCAAGGCGTGCGAGGAGTTTTTCATCATTGGAGAGAAAGCAGGATTCGCCAATAGGGATATCCACAGTGCCTATAGAGAAGTCGTAGAGATTATATTTGCGTTTGAGATAATTGAGCGAAACGGAGTTCCAGACCACCTTTCCACTGTCTGACACCGCCATATCCATTGCCACCTGGTCCATGTCATCGACCATTGTCATGGCGTAATCATAGCCGTGGCGCGAGAGGTAACGCTGGGAAGCGCTGCCTTTATGGACGTAGAAACGGAGGTTGTAGAGCTGTTCGGGGGTTACTCTTGCGAGGGAGTCTTTTGTCGGAGCGAGGATGGCTCCATGGAAAGTGATGATGCCTGACTTGCTGAACTGCCCATATTGCGCATTGTATTCCTTCTTCATGGCAATGGTGAGGTCGGCTTTGCCGCTCTTCATGTCGCGTCCTACGTCGGCAGAAGGGCGCAGATTTATCTTATAAGGTATCTGGAGTCGGGTGAGTATGGTCTTTACGAGTTCCACTTGAAGTCCGTCCGGCTGTCCATCCTTATTGATGAAGGAGAACGGTCGCATATTCCATGAGTCCTCGTATATGAGTGGTCTGCCTTCAGAATATCGCACATCAATAGTCTTTGCTTCTGCTCCAGGTGGTACAGAGACAATGATAAAGATGAGTATTATTAGCCTTACGATATTCAGCATGTTGTCTTTTGGTTAAGAAATTCGTAATACATTCCAGCATTGTCGTATTGGGATAATCCTATTTCGTCGATGGAAAAAGAACTTTTCTATCCTGTCACGACATTGTTTTTACAGTGTTTTTTGTTTTATCATTTAGTAATATAGGCTTCCTTTTGAACTCTATTTCGTCCATCAATAGCAAGGTCAGTATAGCTTTAGCGGTGCCAATATCAAGTCTTTAGCCTGCACTTCAGGCTTTTCTTGCGCCGCTCTGTGTGTATTATTTACATTTAACGCTTTGCAAAAGTAATCAAAGTTTTCCTATTTCCCAAACTTTTCCGTGGATATTTTAATCCCCCACTCCATTATCTTTCGCCTTTGCGGGGCTACGGAAAGGGAATGGGGGATTCTATTGTTATGTTGTTTTGTTGTTTTGTTGGTATCCAACGGTAAAAGCCGTTGGCACAGTGGCGGCTGATTGCGGCTAATCACCAAACAACAAGCCGTTGGCACAGTGGCGGCTAATTGTGGCTAATCACCAAACAACCAAACCACCAAACAACTAAACAACTAAACCACAATTTAGTCAGCGAGCTTAGCGCAGATGTACTCACGGTTGAGGCGAGCGATGTTAGCGATAGACTCGTTCTTTGGACATACAGCCTCACAAGCACGTGTGTTGGTACAGTTACCGAAGCCGAGCTCATCCATCTTGGCAATCATAGCCTTAGCACGCTTGGCAGCCTCAGGGCGACCCTGTGGGAGGAGAGCGAGCTGGCTTACCTTAGATGAAAGGAAGAGCATAGCCGAACCGTTCTTACATGCTGCTACGCAAGCACCGCAACCGATACATGTAGCGCAGTCCATTGCCTCGTCAGCATTCTGCTTAGGGATGAGGATAGCGTTAGCATCCTGAGCCTGACCTGTGCGGATAGTGTTGTAGCCACCAGCAGCGATAATCTTATCGAATGCAGAGCGATCTACCATACAGTCCTTGATTACAGGGAAGCCAGCAGAGCGCCAAGGCTCTACGGTGATGGTCTCTCCGTCGTGGAAACGACGCATATACAACTGACATGTTGTTGCTCCCTGCTCGGTCTTACCGTGTGGTGTACCGTTGATATAGAGTGAGCACATGCCGCAGATGCCCTCGCGGCAGTCGTGATCGAATACGAATGGCTCCTTGCCTTCGTTGATCAACTGCTCATTGAGCATATCGAGCATTTCAAGGAATGAAGTATCGTCTGGGATATTCTTCATCTCACGCTGTTCGAAATGTCCCTTTTCCTTTGGGCCATTCTGCTTCCAATATTTTATTGTGAATGAAATGTTTGCCATTTTATTTTGTTGTTTTGTTGTTTTGTTGTTTTGTTGTTTTGTTGTTTGATGTGTTTACTGTGCTTTCTCGTAACGTCATTCTCCCGTTCTCCTTTTTATAGAAGATATAAGAGAATTTATCATCTTGGAGATAAGCATCACCCGTTGTGACAGTCTGTCGGCATCATCAGTATTTATAAAGCCAAAGCGCTGGCTTAGAATTATCTGAGTATCCAATTCTGATAAAGACCCTAATGATATATAAAGGAAACGAATCGTATCCTTGTCACTGCCACGCCCAAAGCCCTCAGCGATATTCATTGATACCGATGTTGCTGCGCGACGCATTTGGGAAACCATCGCAAACAGTTCTTCCTTTGGGAAGGTCTTAGTGACTATATATATGTCTGTTGCCAAATCAATGGCAAATTTCCAGGCATTTAGGTCTTTATGGGATTGCATAGCCTACGATACTATCAACCAAACAACAAAACAACAAAACAACCAGACAACATTAATTTTTATAATTTCTTGTCTGAACCTTGATTATCTCATACTCAAGTGGTTCCTTCACGAGGACTGGAGCTGTCTCGTCGTTGCCCTGGTATTCCCAAGCGCCTACGTAGAAGAAGTGCTCGTCATCACGCTTTGCCTCGCCTTCCTCAGTCTGGTGCTCCTCACGGAAGTGACCGCCACAAGACTCCTCACGGTGGAGGGCGTCGTAAGCGATGAGCTCACCCATGATGATGAAGTCGCGGAGGTGGATAGCCTTGTCAAGCTCTACGTTGAGACCTTCCTTGGTGCCTGGCACGAAAAGGTTGGTGTTGAATTCCTTGCGGAGCTCCTTCATGAGCTTCAAGCCCTCCTCAAGTCCTTCCTTGGTACGACCCATACCTACATGCTCCCAGAGGATGTGACCAAGCTCCTTGTGGATAGAGTCAACGGAACGCTTACCCTGGATGTTGAGCAGACGTGTGAGTTCTGCGTCAACTGCCTTCTCTGCCTCTGCAAACTCTGGCATATCGGTAGAGAGACGTGGCCAGATAGACTGGTCAGCGAGGTAGTTCTGGATAGTGTAAGGGAGTACGAAGTAACCATCAGCAAGACCCTGCATGAGAGCGGAAGCACCGAGACGGTTAGCACCGTGGTCAGAGAAGTTACACTCACCGATAGCGAAGAGACCTGGGATTGTGGTCATAAGCTCGTAGTCCACCCAGATACCGCCCATGGTATAGTGGATAGCTGGGAAGATCATCATTGGCTTGTAGTAGTCGAAACCACCCTCTGAGCGTACGAAATCACCTGGATATACGTCAGTGATTTCCTCGTACATGTCGAAGAGGTTACCGTAACGCTGGCGGATTTCATCGATACCGAGACGCTGGATTGACTCAGAGAAGTCGAGGAATACAGCGAGACCGGTGTTGTTTACGCCGAAGCCCTTGTCGCAACGCTCCTTAGCGGCACGTGATGCAACGTCACGTGGCACGAGGTTACCGAATGCTGGGTAGCGACGCTCGAGATAGTAGTCACGATCCTGCTCTGGGATATCCCAGCCCTGCTTGGTGCCTGCCTGGAGAGCCTTGGCATCCTCAATCTTCTTTGGTACCCAGATACGTCCGTCGTTACGGAGTGACTCTGACATAAGGGTAAGCTTGGACTGGTTGTCACCATGCACTGGAATACATGTAGGGTGAATCTGTACGTAAGAAGGGTTAGCGAACATAGCGCCCTTACGGTAGCACTGAACAGCTGCTGTACAGTTACATCCCATAGCGTTTGTAGAGAGGAAGTAAGCGTTTCCGTAACCACCAGTGGCGATTACTACTGCGTTTGCAGAGAAGCGCTCGAGCTTGCCGGTAATGAGGTTCTTGGCGATGATACCGCGTGCACGACCGTCGATGATTACTACGTCTTCCATCTCATAGCGGGTAAAGAGCTTTACCTTGCCAGCGTGAACCTGGCACATGAGTGAAGAGTAAGCACCGAGAAGCAACTGCTGACCGGTCTGACCCTTTGCATAGAATGTACGTGATACCTGCGCTCCACCGAATGAACGGTTAGCAAGCATACCGCCGTACTCACGTGCGAATGGTACACCCTGTGCCACGCACTGGTCGATGATATTGTTTGATACCTCTGCAAGACGATATACGTTAGCCTCACGTGCACGGTAGTCGCCACCCTTTACTGTATCATAGAAGAGGCGATATACTGAGTCACCGTCATTCTGATAGCACTTGGCTGCATTGATACCACCCTGTGCCGCGATAGAGTGAGCACGACGTGGAGAGTCCTGGATGCAGAAGTTCAATACGTTGAAGCCCATCTCGCCGAGTGAACTTGCAGCGCTGGCACCTGCCAGACCGGTTCCTACTACGATAACGTCGAGCTTCAGTTTGTTCTTAGGGTTTACCAGACGCTGGTGTGCCTTAAATTCGGTCCACTTCTGTGCTACTGGTCCTTCTGGTATTCTTGAATTTAAAACTTTAGTCATTTTTGTCTTTGATTTTTGCAGTTTCGTCGTCTTTGCCGTCCCATGTGACTTGTCTGACTTACTGGAGGGCGGACGACCAAACAACTATTTTTCCAAAATTAGCAGCAACCGAAGAGATTGCAAGCGAAGAAGTAGAGCACTACTACTGCGAAGCCAGCAAAGAGCAGGGTAGCATAAGCGATGCTGATTACCTTCCAGCGGCAGAACCATGTCTTGCCGTTCCAGCCCATTGTCTGGATAGCGCTCCAGAAACCGTGGGTCAGGTGGAACCAGAGTGCACCGAGCCAGATGAGATACAGGATAACATAGATAGGCTGGCTGAATGTCTCGCGAATCCAGTGTACACCGTCAGCGGCGAAAATAGTGTTGCCGCCAGGGAGAAGCTCCTGAGCCATCATGTTCCACCAGAAATTGTAGAGGTGGAGCAAAAGGCCTACCAGCACGATGATACCGAGAACGAGCATGTTCTGAGATGCCCACTCTACCTTGGAAGGCTTGTCAACGACTGCATAGCCATCGGTACCACGAGCCTTGCGGTTCTGAGCGGTAAGGATGAAAGCATACAGGATGTGAAGCACTGCCAATGCTGCAAGACCCAATGTTGCTGCTACGGCATACCAGTTGGCACCGAGCATCTCACAGATCATGTTGTAGCCTTCTTCTGAGAAAAGCGCCACCACGTTCATTGACATGTGGAATGTTAAGAACAGGATGAGGGCCATACCTGTCAATGACATTACAACCTTCCTTCCGATTGATGAATTAAATAACCACATAAATGATAGTTGTTTTGATTAAAAAAAAGTTATTAAATTGATGTTTTTTGATATTTTTCTGCAACAAAGGGGCAGTCCTCATTTTTACTGCCGACAACGCATCATCGACCAATAAGGACACATAATATTATATAAACGACTACAAAATTAGTGATTTTTGATTAAAAGACAAACTTTTCCTCTTGAAAATTCAAAATTTCTTGTTAATTTTGCCGAAAATTTCAAGAAAATGACAACTCTGTATTACGATGTTATTGTTGTAGGCGGTGGTCATGCCGGATGTGAAGCCGCACACGCAGCCGCTAAAATGGGCGCTAAAACTTGCCTCATTACGATGGACATGAACAAAATAGCGCAGATGTCCTGCAACCCAGCCGTAGGCGGTATCGCCAAAGGACAGATAGTACGCGAAGTGGATGCGCTCGGTGGAGGCATGGGTATCGTCACCGATGCCACTGCCATACAGTTTCGTATGCTCAACAGAAGTAAGGGACCAGCCATGTGGTCGCCACGAGCGCAGTGCGACAGAGAGAAATTCATCTGGCAATGGCGACACGTCCTCGACCATACCGACCGGCTCGACATCTGGCAAGACCAGGTCGATGAACTCATATACGACTCCACCTCTTCCTCCACCCCAAGCATCAAAGGCGTGCGCACCATCTGGGGAGTGGAGATTATGGCGCCTGCCGTCGTAATAACTGCCGGCACGTTCCTCAACGGACTGATGCACGTGGGACGCAAGATGGTGGCAGGAGGACGATGCGCCGAGCCTGCCGTACCTCATCTGACGGAGTCCATCAATGCCATCGGCATCAAGTCGGCAAGGATGAAGACAGGAACACCCGTGCGCATCGACAAGAGAAGCGTGCATTTCGAAGACACCACCATACAGCCGGGCGAGAATGACTACCATCAGTTTTCATTCATCGGAGAACACCGACACCTGGAGCAGTTGCCTTGCTGGACTTTCGACACCAACAAGGAAGCACACGAGACTCTGCTCAAAGGGCTACCCGACTCACCGCTCTTCAATGGTCAGATACAATCTACCGGACCACGATACTGCCCTTCAGTAGAGACCAAGCTCGTCACATTCCCCGATCGCGACCACCATCCGCTCTTCCTCGAACCGGAAGGCACGGAGACAAATGAGATGTATCTCAACGGATTCTCCAGCAGTATGCCTATCGAGATTCAGTTGGAAGCGCTGCGAAAAATCCCTGCCCTGCGCGATGTCAAAGTATATAGACCGGGCTACGCCATAGAGTATGACTACTTCGACCCTACTCAACTCACCCACTCTCTCATGAGCAAGCGATGCTCCGGACTCTTCTTTGCCGGACAGGTCAATGGCACCACGGGATATGAGGAAGCAGCTGGACAGGGCATTATCGCCGGCATCAATGCCACTATCTTCGCTGGAAGTCGTGGCACCACCTCCTGCGATGGCAGTATATGCAAGCCTTTCACACTCTCTCGCGACGAAGCGTATATCGGTGTGCTCATCGACGATCTCGTCACAAAGGGCGTAGATGAACCTTATCGTATGTTTACCTCCAGAGCGGAATATCGCATCCTCCTCCGACAGGACGATGCCGATGCCCGTCTCACTGAGCGTTCACACGCCATCGGCCTTGCTTCCACCGACCGTCTCAACTGGTGGATGGAGAAAAAGAAGCACATCGAGGACATCATCCGCTACTGCGACATCACCAATGTGAAGCCAAAGGAAGTAAACGCCATTCTCGATTCCATCGGCACTACTCCACTGCAATGCGGATGCAAGCTCCGCGAACTCATCGCTCGTCCGGGCGTCTCTATCCATCAGATTGCAGAAGCACTGCCTGGACTCCACGCTCTGCTCGATGCGCCAGCCAACCGTCATCAGGAAATCGCAGAGACAGCGGAGATTCAAGTAAAGTATCAAGGTTACATCGAGCGTGAGAAGCAAGCCGCAGAAAAGATGCACCGACTGGAGAACATCCGCATACAAGGTCACTTCAAATACGATGAACTCAACGGTCTCTCCACCGAAGCAAGGCAGAAGCTCACCGCCATCAATCCAGAGACTCTCGCCCAAGCATCCCGAATCCCAGGAGTATCTCCAAGCGACATCAACGTCCTCCTCGTCCTCATGAAAAGGTGATGGCAATTCATAATGCATAATTCATAATTCTTAATTCATAATGCATAATTCATAATGCAAATAGAGTATCTCCAGCGAAAATAATTATGAATTAAGAATTATGAATTATGAATTGAAACTGTCTGTTCCACGTGAAACAATATCAACAAAAACCATATCAACATGAATAACCCAATCCTAAAGAAGCATCTGAGAGTAGTCCCAGACTTCCCAATCCCAGGAATCCAATTCCAAGACATCGCCACCCTATTCGACAATCCAGAATGCCTCCACATCATGCGCGATGAGGTTGTAGAACTCTACAAAGACAAAGGCATCACAAAGGTGGTAGGACTCGAAAGCCGCGGTTTCCTCCTCGGCCCTATCATCGCATCCGAACTCAATACCGGTTTCGTAATGGCACGCAAACCAGGTAAACTGCCGGGCGAGGTGATAGAATACGAATACAAGAAGGAATACGGCACCGATAAAATCGCAATGCTCAAGGATGCCATCACCGAAAATGACGTCGTACTCATCCACGACGATCTCCTCGCCACAGGAGGCAGTATGCTCGCAGCATACAATCTCGTGAAGCATTTCAATCCGAAGAAGATTTACATCAGTTGCATCATCGAGCTCACCATCGAGGGTCTCAACGGTCGCGAAGTGCTAAAGGAGACAGGTTCCGAAATCACATCCCTTCTCGTAATATAATCGAACAAAGCGGTGCTTTCCCTCAAGAAAGCACCGTTTCTTCGCTTTAAAACGCCCCATCCCAATAGCATAGTTATTGCAATTCAAAAGCATAGCTATTACCATCCAAAAGCATAGCTATTACCACGCAATATCTATGCTTTTACAAACAGGCGCAAAACAAGCCCAAAGACCCCCTCCAACAAGCCCAAAGACCTTATCCCCAAAGACCCCCTCTAATCCCCCTGTGAGGGGGAGGCCATATACGTTCTCCGGCTTGCGTTTCCTCTCGCAAGAAGATTGTTGAGTCGCCACTGTGTCAGCCGCGTTACCGGCTGACGTCAGTTAGAATATCCGATAAAACCGCGATGTTTCGCACTTAAAGCATTACTTTAACGCAGTTGATAATTCGCTGATTTTGAATAAATAAAGACAAATTTGTTTCACGTGGAACATGAACAAGACCCAAGAAGATAACAAAGCACGCATAGAGAGACTAAAGCAGATAGTACTCGCCATGCCGGAGAAGCCCGGATCGTACCAATACTACGATGCGGACGGAGTAATCATATACGTAGGAAAGGCGAAAAACCTCAAGAAAAGGGTCTCTTCCTACTTCCACAAAGAGGTGGATAGATTCAAGACAAAAGTGCTCGTTTCGAAGATTCAAGACATCACATACACCGTAGTAAATACAGAAGAGGACGCCCTACTCCTCGAAAACGCCCTCATCAAAAAATACAACCCAAAATACAACATCCTACTAAAGGACGGAAAGACATACCCAAGCATAGTTATAACAAACGAACTATTCCCCAGAATATTCCAGACAAGGCGAATAAATAAGGTCACCGGCTCCTATTACGGTCCATACTCTCACCTCGCCTCCATGTACACCATTCTCGACCTTATACGCAAGCTCTACCACCCCCGCACCTGCAATCTTCCGCTCAATCGCGACAATATAGCCAGCGGAAAATACAAACCATGCCTGAAATACCATCTCGGCAACTGCGGTGCACCATGCGCCGGGAAGCAAAGCTACGACGATTATCTGGAAAATATCCGTTCGGCACGCGAGATATTGCGCGGCAACACGCGCCATCTCTCCGCCATCATCTACGACGAAATGTTGAAAAAGGCGGAGGAACTCAAATTCGAGGAAGCAGAGGAACTGAAGCAGAAATACCTCCTTATCGAGCAATTCTGCGCCAAGAGCGAGGTGGTCAGTTTCAGCATCGATGACGTCGATGTCTTTACTATCGACGACGATGAAAACCGCACCAATGCGTACATCAATTATATGCACGTGAAGAATGGCGCAATCAACCAGAGCTTCACCTACGAATACAAGCGAAAACTGCAGGAATCGGACGCCGAACTGCTCCTTCAGGCTGTCCTTGAGATACGCGAGCGCTTCCATTCCACCGCCAAGGAAATCATCGTACCATTCGAGATGGAATGGACGGTGCCTGACGCTTCGTTTTTCGTGCCACAGAGAGGCGACAAGAAGCATCTGCTGGAGTTATCCATCATGAACTGCAAACAGTACCGGATCGACCGCCTGAAGCAGTCGGACAAGCTCAATCCGGAGCAGAAATCCGTCCGACTGATGAAGGAACTGCAGGAGAAACTCGGTCTCCCGAAATTGCCTTACCATATCGAAGCCTTCGACAACTCCAACATATCCGGCGCAGATGCCGTGGCAGGCTGCGTGGTCTTCAAAGGCATGAAACCGTCGAAAAAGGACTATCGCACGTACAATATCAAGACAGTAGTAGGACCGGACGATTACGCCAGCATGCAGGAGGTTGTCTATCGTCGCTACAGCAGGATGATGCAAGAGACAAAAGAAGCCGAAAAAGCGACCACAGAAGTCACCTCAGAGGAAGATATGACAAGCACCCAAATGGAGCAAAACGTAACCAAAGAAAGCTCCTCCAAGGGGGAGTTGAGGGGGGATTCATTTCCTGACCTGATAGTATGCGATGGAGGCATAGGTCAGATGAACTGCGTGCGCAAGGTGATAGAGGAAGACTTAGGTCTCTCCATCCCTATCGCGGGCCTTGCCAAGGACGACAAGCACCGCACCAACGAACTGCTTTTTATCCCTCTCCAGGACCCGAACAACCCGCTGATGGACCGTCATCCCGTCACCATCCAGATAAAGCCTACATCGGAGCTTTTTCACGTCCTCACGCAACTGCAGGATGAGGTACACCGCTTCGCCATCTCCTTCCATCGCAATAAGCGCTCTAAGCACGCCCTCCACTCCGAACTGGACGACATCAAAGGCATAGGACCAAAGACAAAAGATGCCCTCATCAAACATTTCAAGAGCGTCAGACGCATCAAAGAAGCCACGCTGGAGGAATTGTCCGACGTGATAGGAGAAAGCAAGGGAGGCATCGTTTTTCGGCATTTCCAGGGGAAGGAATGAAGAAACCGCCAACGTGTCCACCGCATTACCGGCGGATATGTTAATCATGCCGAGATGATAATAGCAATAAAACAACAAAAAACAAAAAGAAATATGCGCTTAGTAATACAAAGAGTAAAGCACGCTTCAGTGACCATAGAAGGCACTGTGAAATCAAAGATTGGACAAGGAATGCTTATCCTTGTAGGTATAGAAAATGCTGACACGCAGGAGGACGTGGAATGGCTTGTGGGCAAGGCTTCCAAGATGCGTATCTTCGACGATGAGAATGGCGTCATGAACCTCGCCTTGGGCGACATAAATGGCGAAGCATTGGTAGTGTCACAGTTTACGCTGTTCGCCTCATGCAAGAAGGGAAACAGACCTTCCTGGTTTCGTGCCGCCACGCACGACATCAGCATCCCGCTCTACGAGGCTTTCTGCCAGCAGTTGAGCATAGCCATTGGCAAGGAGGTAGGCACGGGCGAGTTTGGCGCTGACATGAAGGTAGAACTGCTCAATGACGGCCCCGTCACTATCATCATCGACTCCAAGAATAGGGAGTGACGTTTGTTGTTTTGTTGTCTGGTTGTTTTGTTGTCTGGTTGAATGTTTTGTTTCATTGTTACAACTGCAAACAACAAGACCACAAAACAACTAAACAACAAAACCACATATTCCATAAAAAAACAAAAAAAGGGGAAGAAAAAGGCAAGTAATTGGAAATAGTTTATTACTTTTGCAAAATAGCATTATAAAATAATAACATAAATACTATGGAAGTAAAAGAACTGAGTAAATACGAACAGGCATTGTCAAAGTACAATGTAGAGCTCGACGACACTGCTGTAAAGGCAGCCGTTCGCGACATCATCGCAAATAAAGTAGCAGAAAACGACACCCTCGAAGTAAAGAAATTCCTCTTTGGCAGCATCGAACTGACCACCCTCAAGACCGAGGACAGCGATACTTCAGTGATGGCTTTCACAGAGCGCGTAAACGCATTCGACAACGAATATCCTGATATGCCTCACGTGGCTACTATCTGCGTCTATCCTTGCTTCGCCGAGATAGTAAAGGACAGCCTTGAGGTGGAGGGCGTAGAGATAGCTTGCGTGTCAGGCTCATTCCCAAGTTCACAAGCTCGCATCGAAGTAAAGGTGGCAGAGACATCCCTCGCCGTGAAGGATGGCGCTACTGAAATAGACATCGTAATGCCTGTGGGCAAGTTCCTCAGCGGCGATTACGAGGGTATGTGTGAGGACATCTCCGAGCTGAAGAATGCCTGTGGCAAGGACGTTGCCATGAAGGTGATATTGGAGACTGGCGACATCAAGACTGCAAGCAACATCAAGAAGGCTTCTATCCTCTCTATGTACGCTGGTGCTGATTATATCAAGACATCCACTGGTAAGGAGAAGATCAGCGCCACTCCAGAGGCTGCTTACGTGATGTGTCAGGCCATCAAGGAATACTATGATGAGACGGGCATTCAGATAGGTTTCA
>OLFV01002237.1_pt1 | contig 15139 bp, 7 predicted proteins | sample 1605551 | NCBI WGS metagenome assembly OLFV01 (sample SAMEA3888922, study PRJEB22519) | human gut metagenome | biome: human gut; feature: human-associated habitat; material: faeces | place: Denmark | collected 2011
ATCATCCGGGAGGGAGAAAAACAGGTCCAGCCGGTAAAACAGCTGAACCGGGACATGAAAAACAGCCTCCAGAAACTGGCGACCATCTTTGACAAGGAGAAAGTCCAGGAAAAGCAGGAATTCTTAAGTAAAGTTAGTAAATTGGGAAATCAAGTAATCCATCTGTATTCTGTTCGACAGAAATGGGAAGATGGAAGTGATGAAAAAATACTGGCACACGGTATTTTTGGCGCAATAATGAGTTCCATGGCTGGTGGAAAATTATCTACAGGAATATTGGCTGGTGGAATTAATGAGTTTGTTGTAAAGTCGATAATCAAGATAAAAGGAAGACAGTGGGTTTTAAAAAATCCGGATTTAGTTCAACAAATTAGTATGGCAGTGGGAAGTGTTGTTGGGGTTATAAATAGCGAAAGTGGCATTGCAAGAGAAATTACTATTGGAGCAATTAAAGATAATTTGTTCTTAGAAGGTCGAAATGCCATTTTAATTGGAATTGTTTTTAAAGCTGGTGGGCTAGGACATATTGGACTTATTGCTGAAGATGAGAAGGGAACATATGGTTCTGCAGATTATGGGAGATACGGAATGGATGTGGAAGAAAGTATAGGGGGATATCCTGCCCCTAATGGAATTGGAACATATATTACAGGATTTTATTTTAATCCTGATGACAAAACGATTTTTATTTTAAATAATAATGTTGTAGATGCTCAAGCAAGTGTAGATGCATACAATCAAAATATAACAAATTCCTATGACGAGTTAGAAAATGTTTCTATGTTTAGAGATGTTGATAAGAAACAATTTTATCGGACTTCAGATGGTAGTAAAGATTATAAATTGTTTTCGAATAACTGCGTAACGACTTCAATACAAGCTATACAATTGCAGGAGAGCGCAAGTTATAACGAAAATGCTATGGTCACCTTAGAGCAAATGCAAGGAATTTATTCCCCCAATGCGTTGGCAGCATTATTACGATATGATTATATTCATTACCAAGGAAAAGGTCTTGTTGCATGGATGGGATACGGAGAAGTTCCAAAATGAAAAAAATAGTCATGATAATTGTTTTGATAGCGATATTATTTTGTATAGGTATAAAGGTTTTAAGTTATGCCTATTATCGATATTCGCTAACCAATATTTTATCAGGAACAATTGTTGTGTCTAAAGTCAATACATTAGAGTTGGTAAATCCCAACAACATAAAAGAAGCAGTTATGATTGATTTGCAGCCGTATATAAAAAAACAAAAACAATATCTGTTGACACCAGCTGTAACAAAAGATGGGATTTACTTTTTGGCTATTGGACATGAAAAAGAAGATAAATCCACACCTTATTCAGTTGTTAAACTTTCCAATAAGGGCTATGAAACATTACCTGTCGCTATTGATAACAGCACTCGCCAAAGTTGGGGAGGGCAGTTATATGTCAATGTAAAATATTTCTACATAGTTGACGGATCGCAGGTGTTCGAAGTTGACAGAATAACGAATTCAGTAAAACGAATAGATGCAGGACTGCAGACTCATAAAGGGCCTTTATCCTATCAGAATAATACGCCAGTGGTCTATTACCGAGATGGTATTATTGGAACCAATGAGAAAAATGACGTAATCTACATTCACGATGGAAAAATTGAATTTTTGTTTTCCATTCCTTTTTTTCTGCTTAAAGGATGGTATAAAACAGGAGAGAGTTTCTTGGCCTATGACTGGCAAAATGAAAAAAGTGTAGTCCTCGATATGACAGGTAAGGAACTCTTTACTTTCGGATATCAGCCCTATGATGTATTAGGTTCCCAAAAAGATGGATTGCTGTTGGCCATGATGCCTCGAGGAGAAGGCGGTCAAGATTTCTTTGATTGGGAATTTTCCTGGAATAATTTATTGGATTATAATTTGCGGATTCCGTTCGTACCTTTCATATATGACTATAAAACAAAAAATACTAGACTGGTACGGAAGAATATCAGTTTGGTGACCAATCAATGGCAGGATATGGATTATGATAAAGAAACTTTCGAACAATATCGAAAAGCTGCGCTGATGAATGAGAAATAGAAAAGTAACATACATCCCGCACCAGAATAAAAATACTGCCAGATCCGCCTTGTTCGAATCCAAAAGGTAGGGGCCGCACTCCGGGCGGCCCGCCAGAGAAAGCTCTCCCGACACCACTGCCGCAGGGGAGCCCGTCCCGGCCGCCCAGGGGGCCAATACGTTCAAAGCCAGATGCACGGCATCTGGCTTCCTCAACGACAAACGACAAAATCCAAAAAAGCCGCCACCCGAAGGTGACGGCTGTCCTTTTTCAAGTTGGTCGGGGCGACGGAAAACTACGGTTTGCCGTGATTTCCGGCTCCTGAAAATCCCATGGGAGCACCATGGGCGCAAAAGCTGCACCCCCTTGGGCAAGGAAATTCCCATAGATTGTGAAAAAGCAGGTGCCAGACGCTGCACCTGCTCCGGATCCCCTGTCAAAAGCTGTGATAAAAGGCCCTTTGACAGGGGATTTTTGTGGATGGGCTTCCGTTGCCGGATTTCATGCCGATATGTTATACTGTACACGGTGTTGTCTATACGGTAGGCGGTCAAATCTTGCCCCAGAAATGGGGTGAGGGCCATGAACGAAACAAATCTAACTTTATTTTTGTTAATCGTCCTGGTACTTCTTTTGCAAAAAAGAAATTAACCGCCCCAGGCTCCCAAGCTAGGCGGTTAATTCTCAACTAAGCTATGGGGCTGACCGTCACCAGACAGCACCATTTATATTTTCATTATAACACAGTTACAGGGGATTGCAAGAGAGGTACAGAAAGAGCATAAGGAAACCCGCCGTCGGCCACAAACGATAGGCGGGTTTTCTTAAACCTTCTAACAACGGGGCTGACCAAATGGACAGCTTCTTTTTCATTGTATCACAGGTCCCTGAGATTGACCACCTTATGAATATTTTTGTGAAAAAATGAAAATCTTGTCATAAAAAGCCCCTTACGGTATACTGAACCCAGAAAGTATCAACAAACAACGGGGGTTGTGGATCATGGGGAGACAATGGACCGGGATTATAGGGGCAGTGGGTGTGCTGTGGGGGACGGCATGCCCTGTTTTTGCTGCGCCCAATCCATTTTTGCAGCAGGAACAGCTGCAGCAGGCCAGACCGGAACAGAGAAAGCGGATGGAGAGGCTGGAAAACCCGGGAGAACGGCAGCCGGAAAAACAAGAAGTCCCGGAGGCGGAGTTGCCGTCTTCTCCCGTACGTTTTCAGATAGACCGGATTCAGATGGAGGGGAATATCATTGCTTTTCCCTGGATGGACAGGATTACGAACAAATATCTCCATCGGGAACTGGATGGTGCCTCCATAAGCCGTCTGGCCGGAGAACTGAATCAGCAGCTGCTGGACCGGGGCTATGTGACCACACGGGTCCTGGTTCCGGAACAGAACCTGAATGGGGGGACTCTCCGTCTGATTCTTCAGGCAGGAATCTTCCATGGATTCCGGAATCCAGATGGGACGGCCGTGTACGGCAGCATGGCCCGGGCTTTTCCCATCCATCCGGGAGACGTGCTGAACCTGCGGAAACTGGAACAGGGAATGGAACAGCTGAACCGTCTTCCTTCCCAGAAAGTGCGGATGAACCTGGTGCCTGCCAGGGAAGCCTTTGCCACGGATGTGGAACTGCAGGTGGAAAGAAAGAACAATGTGTATGGCCTGGTTTCCACAGACGATTCCGGGCTGAAAAGCACGGGAAAGAGCCAGTGGAATACGGAAATCAGCTGGGATCAGCCGCTCTTCCAGAATGACAGACTGCAGCTTGACCTCAACGGGGATGCCACCCGAAGCGGTACGGAAAAAGGTACAAGGGGACAGGCTGTTTCCTATTCCATTCCTTATGGCTGGGATACCTTCACCTTTTCTTTCAGCCGGTACCAGTATCATCAGCGGGTTCACCTGGAGCCCTTTCCCTTTCTCAGTGAAGGGCTGACCAAAACGGGAAAATTCACCTGGGATCATGTAGTCTATCGGTCCCGGACCCAGAGACAGAGCCTGGACTTCAGCATCCGGAAACGGGATTCCCACAGTTATCTGGACCATCGGGAACTGGATATCCAGACCCAGCACACCACAGCTGTGGAAGCAGGCTGGAACCTCCGGGATTATCTGGGCAGCGGTGTCCTTTATACCCGTCTGGGCCATCGGATGGGGGTGGCCTGGCTGGGTGCCCAGCCGGAAAATCCCTATGGAGAGGGTCCCAAGACCCGGTACAATATGTGGCTGCTGGATGTGGACTATCAGAAACCTTTCCAGCTGGGAAAGCAGCAAGCTACCTATACCGCCTCTTTCCACGGCCAGTGGACCATGAAAGGGGACAGGCTCTATGGGCTGGATGGCATCAGCATGGGGAACCGGTATACCGTGCGCGGCTTCGACGGAGAATACACCCTGATGGGAGAGAGCGGATGGTATCTCCGGAACGAAGTGGCCTGTCCGGTGGCACCCTGGGGAGAAGTGTATGTGGGAGCCGATGGAGGGGCTGTTTACGGTCCCAGTACGGACATCCTGACTGGCAGGACCATTGCCGGGGGTGTAGTGGGCCTGCGGGGGACGATTCCTTTCGGGAACACGGAACTTTTCTATGATGTATTTGCCGGTATCCCTCTGTACAAGCCCCAGGGATATCCCACCAAAAGTGTGACCTGCGGCTTTTCTGCAGGATGGCGGTTTTAAGGAACCCGGAAAGGAAGAACTATCCTATGACTAAGAAAAAAGCACAAGCCATCATTGCCTGCATCCTGGCCGGGATGACCTGGACGCAGCCAGTTCTGGGAGCCCCGATACAGGTCGATCCCCAGGCTCCTTCCGGACGCCATCCCCAGGTGCTGGAAACCGGGAACAAACTGCCTCTGGTCCAGATTGCACCGCCCAGAGACGGACTCTCCCACAACCAGTACAGGGATTTCAATGTTCCGGAAAAAGGGGCTATCCTGAACAATTCCTATACTCTCAGCAAGACCCAGCTGGCCGGATATGTACAGGGAAATCCCAACCTGGCCAAAGGAACTGCCCGAATCATCCTGAACGAAGTGACCGGAAGCAATCTGTCCCGTCTCAACGGATACCTGGAAGTGGCCGGGCAGCGGGCGGATGTGATTCTGGCCAACCCAAACGGGATCGCCGTAAACGGGGGCGGATTCCTCAATACAGCCCGGGCCCTTTTGACCACTGGGAAACCGGGCTTTGATGCCCAGGGAAAACTGGATCGTTTTCAGGTATCCGGCGGTTTTGTCACCGTGGAAGGAAAAGGCCTGAGCGGAAAAGATACGGACAGCCTGGCCATTTTGTCCCGGGCGGCTGAAATCAACGCCGGGATCTGGGCCAACAGGCTGCAGGTGGTTACAGGAAAAAATCAGGTAGCGGCAGATACCCTTCAGGCAAAGCCTCTTGAAACAGCTGCTTCCCAGGAAGCACCTGAATTTGCCCTGGACGTGGCGGCTGTGGGCGGCATGTATGGAGACAGCATTTATCTGGTGGGAACGGAAAAAGGACTGGGGGTGAACCTGGCCGGGAAAATCCAGGCCACTGGAAACCTGACGGTGGACGTCAACGGTAATCTCCATGCGAAAAAGGAAACCGCCGGCGGAGGTAACGTGACCCTTCAGGTGGAAAAACTGGAGAATACAGGACGGATTTCTGCCGGAAAGAACCTGACAGTGCAGGCTGCTCGGAACATCGTCAATAGAAGCAGCATGGAAAGCAAAGAGACCAGCTATCTGGCAGCCGGACAGGAGATCCGGAATACCGGGACCATCCAGACCGGGAATCATCTGGAACTGAAAGGGGAAACCATCTGCCAGGCCGGGAACCTCAGTGCCGGTCTGGATAAGGAAAAGAAGGTGAGGGAGCCGGGGAACATCGCCATCCAGGCCAACCGGTACCAGGGAGAAAAGGGACAGGTGAACGCCGGCGGAAACGTGGAGTTGAAGGCAGAAGAAGTCCGGCTCCAGGACAGTTACCTGTATGGGGGGAACAACGTTTCTGTAACGGCCGGGAACGCGGACATCAGCCGGGCTTTTCTCCATGGAGAGAAAGCCGTCATGGTGCAGGCGGAAGCCATGCCTCTTGAGGGGAATATTACCAGCGGCGGAACTGTGACCATTGCCCTTAAGCAGGACATGACCAATGAGAATAGTGAAGAAAAATACGGAAATATCCAGGCGGGAGGAGATGTTCTCCTTTCGTCCCAGGGTAGCGTGCGCAACCGGAAAAAAATGGAAAGCGGCGGTACTCTGGTTCTCCACGCCCAAAAACAGGTGGAAAACAGCGCTGAAATCAGCGGGAAGAATGTGGAAATTGAAGGAGAGGTTCTCCACAATACGGGACTTGTGGCGGCGGACAGGAAGGCCAGCTTGAAGGGACAACAGATTGTAAATGAAGCCGGCGGGCGGATTTACGGGGACAATATTTCCCTCCGGGCCCACCAGGTCATCAACCGAAGGGATGAAGCCAGAGAGAAGGCCTTGGAAGAAAGTGTAAAACAGCTCCGGGAGCAGGAAGATATTCTGGAACAAACCGTCCGGACCGATGTGACGGCCTTCCCTTCGGAAGGAGAAGTTCAGGCTTATGAGAACAGAATCCAGGAGGCCAGCCGGGAATATGACCGCCGTAAACAACAGGTGGATGGAGAAAAACAGGAACTGGAAAAAATGGCTCCTGGAACCCTGGCAGCCCGGGAAAATCTGTCCATTTCGGCGGGAACCATCCGGAACAGCAGGGACAGCCTGCTGTACAGCGGCGGTACCATGGAACTGGCCGCTTCCGGGGAAATCCTCAATCAGGGCGGCCGGGTGGAAAGCCAGGGGCATATGACCCTCACGGCCGGATCTATCCGGAACGAAAATGACCTTTTCTCTGTGAAACGGGTGGTGGGGAATCTTACGGATAATCCGGAACGGATTCGGATCGATCAGGCCGGACACCCGGAACAGGGACAGACCTTTGATAAAAGCGAATTCAGCAATCTGGGCAGTGGCTATGGAGCCTACCATCATGGCAGCTACCAGGAAGAAAAAGAACGGGCCGGCTATGGCATCATCCAGCAGCGGACCCGGGAAGAGCTGGAAAATGGAGAAGCCCCCATCCCGGCTGATCTGGTGGGGACCCGTGCTCCCAACTACGCCTATGATGACCCCATTTTCCAGGAGATGGGCGTTGCGTCCATGACAACACCCCGCCCGGCCAACGGGGATCCCGCCCAGTCCCAATGGGATCAGGAATACCAGAAGATCCTGGATACCCTCAATGAAAAAATCGATGCCTGGAATGCCCAGGTGCGAAACCATAATGCCTCCATCGGGGTGGTGGAAAGTCAGAAAATCCACAACCTGACTTTCGTACGCACAAAATCCCAAACCAGCCACCGGGAAGTGACAGAAAGCCGTCCCGGAGTCATTGCCAGCGGGGAAAACCTGGAAATCCAGGGGAATGTGACCAATGAGAATAGCCAGCTTGCTTCCGGAGGGACCCTCCATATAAAGGGAAAACTGGACAATCTGGCCAAAGAGAACCAGACGTACACCGTCACTTTTGGTACCACCCAGGGCAGTTATACATACAAACGGGGCTGGCCCCACAAATCCCGACGGAGAGGGTACAAGTCCCGGGTATTCATGACGCCCCAGGTGGAACAGGGGGCGCCGGCTTCTTTGGGAATCTCTCAGGTGCTGGATGGCAGCGGCCAGGCTCCGGAAAAAACAGAAATCAGCCAGAGCCAACGGCAGGCCGTCAGCCATTTCCTGGATCCATTTGGGGTTTCCTTTGCCCAGGCAGCCCAGGGAAAAGAACAGTGGCAGAATCTGCTGACCGGTTCTTTGTACCAGGTCCATCCGGAAAGCACGGCCCGGTACCTGATGGAAACGGATCCGAAGTTCACCAGCAGGAAGCAGTTCCTTTCCTCTGACTATTTCTTCCAAAAGCTCCAGTGGGACCCGGACAAAGTGCCCAAACGGCTGGGCGACGGGTTCTATGAAGGGATGCTGGTCCGCCAGCAGATCCTGGACCGGACCGGGAACCGGTACCTGGAAGGGTACAGCGATGAAGAAAGTGAATTTCGGGCCCTGATGGATGCCGGGGTCCTCTATGCCCAAAAGACAGGGCTGCAACCCGGCATCGTCCTGAGCGAAGAACAAATGGCCCAGCTGACCAGCGATATGGTGTGGCTGGAAAATCGGACCATCACCTACGAAGGAAAACCCTATGAAGTATTGATTCCCCGGGTCTATCTGCGGCCCAACCGGGAACTGGAACTGAAAGCAGATGGGAGCCTGGTCAGCGGTAAGAAACTGTGGGTGGAGACCAAGGTGGCCATTGCCAACGAAGGGACTCTGCAGGGGAAAGAAGTGATCCTTGAAGCCGGGAGCCTGAAGAACCTGGGTATTCTCCAGGGAGACAGCCTGTTTGCCCATACCCGGGGCAATCTGGAATCTACCGGAGAAATCCGGGGCAACGCACAGGTAAAACTCCTGGCAGATGATGAACTGCACATCCGGAGCACGGAAAATCGACTGGCCCATCAGGATGTGGTGGACCAGGTGGCAGGAATCGCGGTCACCGGGAAAGCTGGAGTACTGCTGCTGCAGTCTGGAAAAGACCTGACAGTATCCGGCGCTGTATTGCAGAACCTGGGAGAGCAGGGAAAGACCATCCTCAAAGCAGGGAGTTCTTTACAATTGGGAACTCTGCAGCTTTCGTCCGATAAGGATATGACCCTGGACAGCAAAAATTACCTGCGTACCCAGAGAAGAACCGAAATGGGGACGACTATGAAAGCAGCAGGGGATGTCCGGCTGGAAGCCGGGGACGATATGACGCTGAAAGCTGCCCAGATTTCCAGTACCCAGGGAGAAGTGGAGCTGCAGGCTGGCGGTAATCTGACCCTGGAAGCAGGGAAAGCCTACGCCGGGGACCAGTATGCCCTGAGCCACAGAGAACGGAGCCTTGTAAGCCGCAGCAGTACGGAAACGCGGAGCGATGAACAGCACGAAGTCATCCTGGGCAGAGCCCTCAGCGGGAAAAGTCTCATGGCCAAAGCAGGAAACGATTTTACCCTGAGAGGAACTTCTATGGCCGCAGATGGAGATATCCGCCTGCAGGCAGGTGGTGATTTGAGTCTGGATACGGTGGACCAGAAAGATATCTCTGGAGTCTATCAGAAGACAAAGAGAAAAGGTCTCATGGGAGCCGGAATGGGCATCCTGATCGGCAGCGAAAAGAAAAGCGGGCAGGTGCAGCAGGAAACCCATACCCAGGTGGGGAGCACGCTGGGAAGCCTCGGGGGAAATGTGAATTTGGAGGCGGGAAATCGCCTGCAGACATGGGGAAGCAGCATATTGGCCAGTAAGGATATTACCCTCTCCGGGAAAGAAATCCAGGTTGAAAATGCGGAAGACACCTATCACTATCAGGAAAAACAGGAATATCGGCGGACCGGTCTCACGGCATCGCTGGGTGGAGATTATATGGATGCTGCGGGTACAGTATCAACTCTGGCGCAAAGAGCCGGTACAGTGCGGGATGGCCGACTGGCTGCTTTATATGGTACGGAGGCCGCCCTCAGTACAGCCAAAGGGCTGGGTGACATCCAGAAAAGCTGGGATACAGCACAAAAAGCAGCCCAGGAGTATCGCTATGCCAATATCTTTGGCAAAGGGAAGCAAGCCAGTGAAGCCTTTGATAAGATGAAAGCGGCTAAAGAAAAGCTGCCTTTTGTGGGGAAAACGGCAGTGACCCTGAACTTGGGCATGGGAACCCAGCATAGCTCCCATGCGGTGGAAATCAATGGAACGCGTGCCAGTGGCAGCCAGGTGCAGGCGGGAGGCAACGTAACCCTGAAGGCAGATGGCAAGGATATCCTGCTGAAAGGAAGCCAGGTTTCCGGACAGAACGTGGAATTGTCAGCTGGAGAAAATATCTTCCTGCAGGCCGGGAAGAATCAGGAAACGATTCAGGAAAAGGAAAGCGCAAAAGGCGGAAACGTGGGAATTTCCATGGGAAGGACCGGTCTGGTGGGAATCTCGGCAGAAGGCGGCATGGTGAAGGGAACAAGCCAGGAAGAAAAAAGTTATTATACAAATGCTGCTGTACAAGCAGACCGAAAACTTACTTTTACTACTGGAAAAGATATCCATATAGCGGGAGGCACCCTTTCTGGGGAAAGCGTAAACGGCCAGGTAAGCGGAAATCTGCAGCTGGATAGTTTGCAGGATACTCATACGTATCAGGAAAAACGGAAGTCTGCCGGCTTCTCCGCCGATTATGGTTTGGGAGCTGGTACGCTCAGCGGCATGGGAAGCCTGTCGCGAGAAAACACAGAAAGCCGGTACCGGAGCGTGAAAGAACAGACCGGGATTTATGCCGGCCAAAACGGTTTTGCCCTGGAAGTAGGGAAAGAAACAGGTTTAAAAGGCGCTGTCATAAGCAGCCAGGCAGAAACAGCAAAAAATACTCTGTCTACAGGAACCCTGCGATATGAAGACTTGAGGAATGAAGCCGCATATTCTATAAACAGTGAGGGTATGCAAAGCGGAATCAGCGGAATCCGTGGGAAAAATGGAACCACTTATTATGGCGGTATTGCACCAATCCAGGATACTCCCGTGAAAGGTAGAAAAAGCAGTGAAACTTTGTCAGGAATAGCGCAAGGAAATATGACAATTCGAAATTCCGAAGAACAAAAGCAAGAATTGGATAAATTGAACCGTAATACCCAACAGGCACTCCAAAAGCTGGGAGAGATATTTGATAAACAAAAAATCAGGGAACGGAAAGAATTGGCGGGAGCCTTTGGAGCTTTGGCTTTTCGCACGATTGGGGATATAGGCCTAAAAAATGGATGGAAAGAGGGAGGAATCGAAAAAACGACTCTCCATGCAATGATTGGTGGAATCATGGGAAAATTGACAGGAAATCAATTTATAGTTGGAGGGGGTGCAGCTGCAGTTAATGAACTGATGCAAAAAGAAATGGCTAAATGGACTGGAACGAACCCGCAGCTGCAACAATGGGCAAGTATGGTAATTGGCGGCACGGCAGCAAAATTGGTCGGCGGAGACTGGAGAATGGGAACAGCGTCTGCAGGAAGCGGGACAAGGTACAATTTCCTGCCACATGAGGACCAGCAATATCTTTTACGTGATATCGAAAAATATGAAAATGGTGAATTGACGCAAGAAGAGTTTGTCCAGAAATTAAAATATTATTGTGCTAAGGACTTGTATTACAATGATGGCCTGAACACGGATTATATCAGTACAGAACTAAAAGAAGGCGGAAATCCAATCATTTCTTCTCAGATTATCAATTATTCTTCTTTGGAAGATTTTTTCAATGCACAAGGTATCAATACTGACCAAGGTCTGAGCTATGCGTTGGCTCAGTATGCTAAGGGGTTTGGTGTGGAATACAATTACGATAATCCGGAATTATGGAATATCATAAACACGAAAATAGGGCCTCAAACTGGATGGATGAATAAACTAAATGAATACTCTATAGATTTATTAAGTTCAACTTTTTATAATAAAACGATTATTGATACAACATCTTTAAATGAAGCGGAAAAATAGTTTGATTTAAGAAATGCACTTAATATTAATTTAGCTATTAGTTCTATTGATCAAAGTATTGAATTAAATAATGGCTTTTATGGTAAAATACCGGCTGGGTTAGCAGGAAAAGCATCTTTTGTAATTTCGATTGTGGAAGAAAGCAAAAATTAGGGAGGGGAAAAAATTAGGGATAGCCGTTATTAGTGATACTGCTGGTTCTGCTTTAGGTGATGTATTAGGAGTAAACTTAATCAAAACAATAAATTGGAATGCTGGACTTAATTATAACAAACCAGTATTGATGATATTTATTGGAAAAACCTTAGCACAAAGTATGGGGGCAAGTTTAGGAGACTACATTAGTTATTATCTTAAGAAAAATATATTTAATTTGGAGGAGTGAAATGAATGCTTTGTTTCTAACTTGTGCAGTGTTTGTACTTGGCGGCATTGTGATGAAAACGACATATGAAAGTTTGCGTAGTAAGAGAAAAAATGATAATGGTGTTTTTATATTAATCCTAGGAACCCTCATGCAAATTTATTTTTTAGCCATGCTCGTAGTAAATTTCTGCTTAAAAAGGATGTTATTCTACTATAATCCTTGGTGTTTTTGGGGATTGAGCTACCTACTAGTTTTTAAAGGATTAAAAGTTATTGAAGAGAATAAAGAAATATTAAATTTAAAAAAATATGAAGCTTTTAAAAATGGGTATCGATATAGTGCTTTTATTAATATTTTAATATGGACGTTGTATATAATTGTTTATCTTTTGTGAATGCTAATATAAAAGTGAGCCACTCTGAAACAAGTTCCCCTATACTAGAGTCAGTAATTTGATTCTAAGGGGATTGATGTTAGGATGGTCATCACTATGAAAGATTATGGTCAAATTCGCCAGATGTACATTCGCGATGGAAAATCTATCCGCCAGATTGCCAGAGAAATGCATATCTCCCGTAATACTGTGGCCAAGTATTGCAAAGGAAATGCACTCCCGGGCATCCGCTGCGAATATCATCGGACATCTGCAGTGATTACAGAGGAGGTGACTCGATTCATCCAGAGCTGTCTGGATGAAGATGCGAAAGAACCCAATAAGAAGCAGCACCACACAGCCAAGCGGATTTATGACCGCCTGGTAGAAGGAACTGGATTTACAGGAGGTGCAAGCACAGTCCGGCGCTGCGTTCATCTGTTACGTGGCAATCTTCAGGAAGCCTTCGTCCCTTTGGCTCACCTTCCAGGTGATGCGATGCAGATTGATTGGGGTGAAGCTGTGGTTTACCTCAAAGGAGTGCGTACTAAAGTCAATTTCTTTTGTGCCCGCCTTTGCTACAGCTGTGCTCCTTTCGTGGTCTGTTTCCGCAGGAAGAATACGGAAGCTTTACTTGAAGCATTGAGAAAAGCTCTGGAATTCTTTGGGGGCGTCCCTGCTAAGGTCATTTTTGACAATGACCGGGTAGCCGTTAAGGAAAAAGGTGGCAAAGAAGCCATTGCCCAGGAAAAGTATGAAGCATTTGCAGCCCATTATTGCTTCCATACCGTTTTCTGCAATGTCCGGAGTGGAAATGAAAAAGGACTGGTGGAGAATCTCGTAGGCTGGGTCCGCCGGAATGTCTTTGTCCCTGTACCCAGAGTAGATGCGCTGGACGAATTGAACAGACTCCTGCTGGATAAATGCAAGGTGTATGCGAATACGCATAAAATCCCTGGACGGGAGAACCCTGTAAAGGATCTGCTCCTGGAAGACCAGAAACGTCTCTGCCCACTGCCGGGCAGCCCTTTTGATGCAAGCAGAGCAGCAGTCTGCCGAGTAACACCCTTTTCTGTTGTCCGATTCGTCGCTAACGATTATTCTGTGCCCGTGAAATATGTGGGACAGGAGGTCACGGTGCGAGCCTATGCTGAACAGATTCGGATCTTTGCCAAGGGGGAACTGATTGCTGAACACGCCAGAAACTATGGGCAAAACCAGCAGATTCTGAAACTTGCGCATTATCTGCCGTTGCTGGAATACAAGCCGCGCAGCATCCTGGAAGCAAAACCGGTACGGCAGAACCTCAGTGCTGCCCTGCTACAGTTCCTGGAGACCAATGCATTCAGCAGCGAACAGCTGGTTGAGATTCTGCGGCTATGTGCTGCCGACGGAGAGAACGCTTTTTGGGAGCACAAAGAGCAATTTATGGTTTCCGACAGGAAAGCGCATATCCTTACCGACCCGGTAAAAGTGCAGCAGACAGATCTTTCAATGTATGACCAGCTTTTACAGGAAGGAGGCACTATGTGCAGGACGCAGGTGTAAAGGAAGCACTCCGTTTCTATGCGAAACAGCTTAAACTTCCCACTTTCAAAGACGTCGGTGAACCAGCGGAAAAATTCCGCCCCGGACAAAGCCTGGAAGAATTCGTGCTCGGGTTGATGAAGCGGGAATATGCATCCCGTCAGGAAAAACAGCAGCAACGCAGGCTGAAGAGAGCGCACTTTCCCATGCTCAAGACCCTGGAAGAGTTTGATCTCACAAGGCTGGAACATGTTCGGCCTGAATATGTGAAGCAGCTGGCAAGCTGCGATTTCATAAAGAGGCATGAGAACCTGGTGATGATCGGTAATCCGGGGACGGGGAAAACACATCTGATGACAGCCCTTGGAGTGAAAGCCTGTCTGCTGGGCTGGAAGGTCATTTTCTGCAATGCCACAACGCTGGCAACTGAGCTATGTGAAGCCCATGATGATTACCAGTTGCGCAAGATGGAAAAAACTTTGAGCGGAGCAGACCTGCTGCTCATAGATGAATTAAGTTATGCAAGATTCAGCCAGGAAGAATCTGAAATGTTGTTCAAAGTGATTGCCGAAAGGAGTGAAAGAGCCAGTACAGTGATTACGACAAACCTGGAGTTTTCCAAATGGACGGAGATGTTTGCCAGCGAGACGCTGGTTGCCGCATTGGTCGATCGGCTCACCTACCACTCCAGTGTTTTAAATATGAATGGACAGTCTTACCGTTTGCACAGCAGCAAACGGAAGATGACGAATGCTTAAGTGGCTCAAAAATTTGTGAGCAGATGGCTCACTTTTTCATGAGCATGAGTGGCTCAAAAATTCGTGAGCAAGTGGCTCACTTTTTGGTTGACATTCACAATCTTTTTCCAGAATGAAAATATCCCATTATGTGTTATCATCGGGCTAATACACCCCTTAGCTAATTAAATCCGACGCTGACACCAGTACCAGAAGTGCCGGAGCCGGTGTAACTGTGGGCGTGGGGAAGAACCATGCCGGCATCGGGTATGACCTTTATGGAAACAAGAACCGGGAAAACGAGAAAGAAGGCCGGCTGACCCACCAGGGAAGTACGGTACAGGCTTGGGAAGAGCTCCATTCCGGCAGCGGCAGGGATACCCTCCTGATTGGAAGTCAGATGAAAGGCTGGCAGGTACAGGTGGAAACCGAAAGGAATCTGCACCTGGAAAGCCTCCAGGACCGGGAGACCTATGACAGCCGGAATACAGGAGGGGGA
>OLFV01002239.1_pt1 | contig 15131 bp, 12 predicted proteins | sample 1605551 | NCBI WGS metagenome assembly OLFV01 (sample SAMEA3888922, study PRJEB22519) | human gut metagenome | biome: human gut; feature: human-associated habitat; material: faeces | place: Denmark | collected 2011
GGTAAATTCTGCCATAGTTTCCTCCTATTGAAATCCCATTTCATATCAAGCAATGGGAGCGGCGTATCCGTTCCCCCTGTTTTTTCAGATAGATCGCAGGCTTTTTATCGAAAACCTATAAGTTTTATTGTAGCAAAACAGAGGGTGCATCGCAAGGGAAAAACAGGGATCAGTGCTTTGAAATGGGAAATGTCGGTTTTCTGAAACCGTGCAGATGGCATGCTTCCCGTTCCGTCATGACTTGGCTCCGGATGCTAAGAGCGAAAAGTCTATCGGCACTTCATTTTTGCCGCCCACGTGGATCCATGAGAACCTGCTTAGCCCTAAACGTCAAACGAAAAGGACCATGACAAGGTGTCATGGCCCTTCTTACTCAGCTTTTATCAATGAAAGCGTCTCATTTTATGAGTGAGGCTGCCATTGCCGTAGCTGGAATCTGCATCCAGATCTTCTTCGATACGGAGGAGCTGGTTGTACTTAGCTACACGCTCGCTTCTTGCCGGAGCGCCGGTCTTGATCTGGCCAGCGTTCAGAGCGACGGCAATGTCTGCGATGGTGGTATCTGCGGTTTCACCAGAGCGGTGGGAAATGACAGCGGTATAGCCTGCGCGCTGTGCCATCTGTACCGCTTCGAAGGTTTCGGTCAGGGTGCCGATCTGGTTCAGCTTGATCAGAATGGAATTCGCTACGCCCATGTGGATGCCCTTGGAAAGGCGTTTGGTATTGGTGACGAAGAGATCATCGCCGACGAGCTGGACTTTGCTGCCGAGGCGGTCGGTCAGTTTCTTCCAGCCTTCCCAGTCTTCTTCTCCGAGTCCGTCTTCGATGGAGATGATCGGGTACTGGTCGATCAGGTGTTCATAAAAGTCGATCATTTCCTCTGCGGTCTTGGCTGCGTGATCCCCAGCGAGGTGGTAGAGCCCGTCATCTCCTAAAAGTTCGGAAGCTGCGACATCGGTGGAAAGGACGATGTCCTTGCCAGCGGTGTAGCCGGCTTTTTCGATGGCTTCGCAAATGACTTCCATCGCAGCTTCATTGGACGGGAGATCCGGTGCAAAGCCGCCTTCATCACCGATCGCGGTGGAAAGGCCCTTGGCTTTCAGTACATTTTTCAGGGCATGGTAAACTTCCGCACACATGCGGAGAGCTTCTCTGAAATTCGGTGCGCCGACCGGCATGATCATGCTTTCCTGGATATCGACGTTGTTGTCTGCATGTGCGCCGCCATTCATGATGTTCATCATTGGTACCGGCAGGTTATGTGCGTTCACGCCGCCGAGGTACTGGTACAGCGGAAGGCCGGCAGACTGGGCTGCTGCATGAGCGGCAGCGAGGGAGACGCCGAGAATCGCATTTGCGCCAAGACGGCTCTTATTTTCGGTGCCGTCGAGGTTGATCAGGATGTGGTCAAGGCCTCTCTGGTCGCTGGCATCCCAGCCAAGGACCGCATCAGCGATTTCGCCATTGACGTTGTTCACAGCCTGCAGCACGCCTTTGCCGTCATAACGATCCTTATCGCCGTCACGGAGCTCAGTGGCTTCGAACATGCCGGTGGATGCACCGGACGGTACAGCGGCTCTGGCGAAGGTGCCGTCTTCGAGCTGCATATCGACTTCGACAGTCGGGTTTCCACGGGAATCCAAAATTTCTCTTGCGTGCAGATCAGTAATTGCTGCCATTGTTCTTACTCCTTTGGTTTTTGTTTTGGGTATGATACAGATATTTGAGTGACTGGTGACCAGTAGCTAGGGATTAGGGATTAGAGTTTGCGCGCACAAACCAGTCTTTCCCCTTCGGGAGGACCTATCCGCCCCTTCGGGGCACCTTCCCCTCGAGGGGAAATGCTATTAAGTTAAGGAAATCGTTAGCTACATAACGTCTTGCTTCCCCCTTCGGGGGAAGTGCCGAAGGCAATAGGGGCATGCTAGCGGTATAGCGTGCTATGTTGAATAGTCCGATGCTATCGATATTCCAACACTTTCATGCAATACCGCTACGTAGCCCCCTCATCTCACTTCGTTCGAAATGGCGTCTCACTGGATTTTCGCGTCGCTTCACTCCTAAAAATCCAGTTCGCTTGCACAACCCCTTCGGGGAGCTCCCCCGATGGGGAGCCAAGAACGTTCTTCCGCTTAACTTAATACCATTACCTCGAGGGGGAAGGCTGCCGCACGAGGATGCAATGATCAGAAATTGCGGCGAATCCTTCGCCTTCATTCCTGATTCCTCATTAATCCCCTTATTTTCCAGCCTTTTCATAAATACTGAGGAAATCCTCGGGTTTGAGGCTTGCGCCGCCGATGAGAGCTCCGTCGATGTCTTTTTCTTTGAGGAAATCAGCGATATTTTCACTCTTGACGGAACCACCGTAGAGGATGCGGATATCGGAGGCGGCTTTCTTGCCTGCGATGTCCTTCACCGTCTCACGGATGAAGGCACAGACCGCCTCAGCATCTTCGGCTGTCGCAGCCGCTCCGCTGCCGATAGCCCAGATAGGCTCATAGGCGATGACAAAAGAGCCCACATCCTTCTTATCGATGCCCCAAAGTGCACTGCGGATCTCCGAAGCGATGCGCTCCTCGGTCTGACCAGTCTTTCTCTCTTCTGCTGTTTCGCCGACGCAAAGGATCGGTGTCATGCCATGTTCCTTGACGGCCTTCACCTTGCGCGCGATGAATTCATCGCTCTCGCCCAGGATCTCACGGCGCTCCGAATGACCGCAGATGACATAGCTGCAGCCGAGGCCTTTCAGCATGGCCGGAGATATCTCTCCGGTGAATGCGCCCTTCTCTTCCGGGTACACATTCTGCGCACCCCAACGGACCGAGGTGCGGGCGAGGAAGAAATTCGTCAGCGGCAGGTCAGTGAACGGCGGGCAGATGAGCATTTCCACGCCCTCCTTCTTCTGCATCTTGAAATGCTTGAAGAAAGCCTCCGCCTCTTCGACCGTGCAGTTCATTTTCCAGTTTCCTGCGATAAGGATCTGTCTCACGGGGATCACTCCTTATCCGCCAGGATAGCTACGCCCGGAAGGACCATGCCTTCGAGCATTTCCAGTGAAGCGCCGCCGCCGGTAGAGACGTGGGAGAATTTGTCTCCGAGCCCAAGCTCATCGACGACAGAGGCTGATTCACCGCCGCCGATGACGGTGGTCGCATCGAGATCCGCCATTGCTCTTGCGATGGTGAAGGTGCCTTTGGAGAATGGTTTCATTTCAAAGACGCCCATCGGCCCATTCCATACGACAGTCTTCATCTTTTTCAGAGTTTCCACATAGAGCTCGATGGTCTTCGGCCCGATATCGAGCGCCATCCATGGGTCCTGGAATTCTTCTTTGGAGAGGACCTTGGTATTCGCATCCTCCGCGAAGGCATCGCCTGCCATGAAATCGACCGGCAGCATGATCTCACTGCCCATATCATGGGCCTTCTTCATGAGGTTTCTGGCAAGATCGAAACGATCCTTGTCCTGCAGGGATTTGCCCATGTCGTAGCCTTCCGCTGCGACGAAGGTATTCGCCATGCCGCCGCCGATCAGGATGACATCGGCTTTTTCCATCAGATTCGCGATGACCTGGATCTTGTCGCTGATCTTCGCGCCGCCGATGATGGCAGCGAACGGACGCTCCGGCTTCTCGATAACGCCATCAAGGAAATCGATCTCCTTCTTGAGAAGCAGTCCGGATACCATCGGCATCAGTTTGCCGACACCGGCAATGGATGCATGGCTTCTGTGCGATACGCCGAATGCATCATTGACCGCCAGGTCGCAGCCTTCGACCAGAGCTTTTGCAAAGGCCGGATCATTCTTTTCTTCTTCTTTATGAAAACGAAGATTTTCAAGGAGAAGGACTTCGCCCGGTACAAGCGCTTCCTTTTTCTCCTTTGCTTCTTCGCCGATGCAGTCAGAGGCGAATTTCACATCCATGTGCAGCAGTTCGGAAAGGCGCTTAGCGACCGGCGCAAGAGACAGATCCGGCTTCACTTCGCCCTTCGGACGGCCCATGTGGCTCGCAATGACGAGGGCAGCGCCATGGTCAAGAAGCCAGCGTAGCGTCGGCAGGGTCGCCACGATGCGGCGGTCATCGGTGATATGGCCTTCCTTGTCATGCGGCACATTGTAGTCCACGCGGATATAGATGGTCTTGCCTTCCGGTTTCAAATCATAAATGGTCTGCTTATTCATTCTTACAGTCCTTTCGATGCGACGAACTTGACGAGGTCGATGATTCTCATGGAGTAGCCCCATTCGTTATCATACCAGGCAATGACTTTGACCAGATTTCCTTCCATGACCATGGTGAGCAGGCTGTCAACAGTGGAGCTGACATCGGTGGTCTTGAAATCGGAAGAAACGAGCGGTTCATCGGTGTAAGCGAGGATGCCCTTCAATTCACCTTCTGCCGCCGCTTTAAGTGCTGCATTGATCTCTTCCTTCGTAGCCGGCTTTTCGATCTCAGCGACGAGGTCGACCAGGGATACATCCGGGGTCGGTACACGGATCGCAAGGCCATTCAGCTTGCCCTTGAGTTCCGGAATGACGATGCCGATGGCTTTGGCTGCGCCCGTGGAAGTCGGGATGATATTTTCCGCTGCCGCTCTGCCGCGTCTGGCATCCTTCTTGTGTGCCTTTTCCAGGATCGCCTGGTCATTCGTGTAGGAATGAACCGTAGTCATCAGGCCGCGGACGATGTGGAATTTTTCATTCAGCACTTTGACCACCGGAGCGAGGCAGTTCGTGGTGCAGGAGGCATTGGAAATGATATTGTCCGTTTCCGGATCGTAGGTGTTTTCATTGACGCCCATCACGATGGTCGCATCATCATCCTTGCCCGGCGCAGTGATGATGACCTTCTTCACAGTGCCTTTGATGTGCTTGCCGGCACTTTCTTTATCTTTCAGCTTGCCGGTGGATTCAACGACGATCTCGACGCCGTACTTGCTCCAGTCCAGATGTTCCGGATCGCGGTCAGAGAAGACACGGACTCTCTTGCCATCAATGATGAGATCATCGCCATCGATCTTGACGTCCTTGCCAAGTCGGCCATGGACAGTATCATATTTCAGAAGATACTCTGCAGTTTCCACGCCGCTCGGGTTATTGATAGCGACCACTTCCAGATCATCTCTATCCAGAAGTCCGCGGAATACCAGTCTGCCAATTCTGCCAAAACCATTGATACCGATCTTTGTCATCTTATATACCCTCCTGTAACTGAACCTGCTTTTGAAGCAGCTCTTCTGAGGCGCCGCGCAGAGAAACCTCTTCACCGACAGCCTAAAACATGCGGGCTCGATGGGATATCTTCTTTCGAACCACCCGCACTGTAAAACCGATACAAAAACCTCCCGCCCGCTTCCATCTTCCTTGCTCCATACAGAAGAAATCGGGCGAAACATTACGACTACAGTATATCACGCCGGCTTTAATACTACAATATCTCTTGCAAGATTTCTATTTAAGTATACTCTTTTAAGCAAAAAGAGTATCAAATAAATTTGAAAATGCCTGCAGACACCTTTTCAGGGTGAAAAGCTGCGGACCTCACCCCATCGGCTTTCGTTGATCGCGCCGCGATAAGGCGTGATGGGTCGGGGCATGTGCCTTTCGCTCTCTTCCGCTGTACCTGTCCCCGTCAGCGAAGGCTGCGACCTGTGCATCGCACGATCCCATTCCCAAGGAATCGCCAAGCTTTCCAAACCCGTTCATCCTGATTTTCTTCCTTTCTTTCCAAAAACGCATCGACCTTTCTATTTTGATGACTTTTTTGAAAGAATTTACCGTTTCTACATTCCATTGTTAGAAAGAAACGGCTATAATATGCATAGACAGAATGAAATACATGAATATGTTGCCCCCCCGATCATCGGTTCTTTCAATCGTTATGAGGTCTTACTCTTGTCTTTCAATATGACAAGAGATCCTCTGTGCCGATCAGGGAGCAGCCGTTACCTTCACTTCTTACTTTTCCTGAAAGGAGTACCCTCTATGTCCTGGAATACAAAAATCACAAAACTCTTAGGTATCGACTATCCGATCATTCAGGGCGGCATGGCCTACATTTCTGACGGTGTCCTCGCTGCTGCCATGAATCATGCCGGGTGCGCCGGCGTCATCGGAAGCGGCGGCTTCTCTGTCGATGAGATCCGTGACCACATCCGTCAGGCGAAGGACATCTTAGGCCCGGGCAAATGCTTCGGTGTAAACCTCATGCTGCAGATGCCGAATAAAGATGATGTCGCACAGCTCATCTGCGATGAGAAAGTTCCCTTCGTCACCATCGGCGCCGGAAACCCTGTCCCCTATTTCGACCCCTTCCATCATGCCGGTGTAAAATGCATCCCCGTCGTGCCGAATGTCAAGCTCGCCCATCGCGTACAGGACGCAGGCGCCGATGCCCTCGTCGTCGAAGGCATGGAAGCCGGCGGCCATGACGGCAAGATCACCCTCATGGCTCTTCTCGAAAACGTCCTCCCCGAGCTCGAGATCCCGGTCGTCGCAGCCGGCGGCATCGTAGACGGACGTGCTGTCGCTGCGGCTCTCATCATGGGTGCCTCGGGTGTGCAGATGGGCACGCGTTTTCTCCTGGCAAAAGAATGCCGCCTCCACCCGAATGCGAAACAAGCCATCATCGACGCTGCCGACACCGACTCCGTCGTGACAGGCTTCACTACCCGAGATACCGTCCGCGGCCTTAGGAATCCATTCTCTGAAAAATACCTGAAGCTCGAATACAGCGGTGCGGCGCAGTCCGAGCTCACCACCCTTGCCGCTGGAACGAACCGCAAAGCCGTCATCGACGGTGACACAGAGAACGGCTTCGTCTTAGCCGGCATGTCCCTCACCCACCTCACGAAAGTACAGCCCGTGCAGGAGATCGTAGAAGAACTCGTGAGTGAAGCAGAAAGAAGACTCGCCGCAGCACCAAAATTGATTTGATGTCAAGTGTCAGATGGCTAACGTCTGATATCTGATTTCTGACTTGTTTGTATCCTCCTTTCGGCCTGCCCATGGGACTGCCCGCTCACACGGATCCACATAAAAAAACTCCATGCCTTCGCATGGAGTTTTTTCTATGTGGATATGACTCAGTTTCTCATTCATGAATGATACGTGATTCCTAGCATGTCTCCCATATTAGCGCACAAAAATGAACTCACATCTGCTGCTTAAGGAAACACTGATTGAATAGCCGAATCTGATTTAGAAATCAAAGGAAGCGGACAAGATGAAAGATCTTGGCGAGGAAAGAAGAAGTTTATTGCCCTGACCTGGCTGAAGTGCCCAATAGCTGCGGTTGAATACATTGTAACAGCCAGCAGACAGAGTCACAGGCACATCCCTCCAGCTGGTTTTGTATTTTGCAAAGAGATCCACTACGGTAGATGACGGTACTTCCAATTCTGTTTTATTGGTTCTATTAATAATGCCTCTCCCCACATAGTTCATGCGCCCCGAAATGCTCCAGTCCGTATTTGGCATATATTCCATTCCTAATACAGCACTCCATTTCGCAGAACTATCCGTATGGCAGCCATCATAAGTACCACCTTCTACTTTAGCATTCAAATATTCAAAGCCCCCAAAAATATTCCATTTTTTAGCGATTTGTCCTGTCATATTGAAGTCGATGCCTTTGTAATGATTCTTGCCATCCAGCAAATAGAATGGTTTCGAAAAGCCCTGCTTTTTCACATCCAGATACTGCGGCTGTGTGGTATCAAAATAGGAAATAGCAGCATACATTTTATCCCATTTATATTTCACGCCAACTTCCTTCTGTGTCACTTTCACAGCATCCAGGATTTCGCCATTATTCTGATACTTTGGTTGGAAAACCGGTACGCCTCTCGTAGTAGATTTTGCATAGGCGCCATAGAAAGACAGATTTTCATTTGGCTGATAAGAAACACCGAAAGTCGGAGAGAACTGGTTGTCTTTGATTTTATTATCCGCTTTCTTGCCTCTGTAATTCCCATGACGACGAGTGCCAGCCGCCAAAATGGACCATTTCCCGGCTTTCATGGTATCCATGAAATTCAAGCTGGTATCCATTTCCTGGTACATGAACATTTTGCCCAGAGAATAAGCATTATCAAAATCATAAATGGATGGATCAAACGTAATACCGGTGTAAATATTCCCGTGTACATGTTCACCGGGATTATCGATATGGGTATTGTTGTTATACATAATACGATGAGAACGATCCACAGAGAATACCAGGTTATGTTCTACAGCACCCGTATGGACCTTCCATTTCAAGCCAGCCTGCGCATATTTGTTTTTCAAGAGAAAATACTGAGACCAGATCGTTGCACCCGTAATATTTCCCGTATCATCAATAATATTTCCCATATCATCAATATCAATTTTGGAGCAATAAATCATACGACGATTGGTCATATCATTCATTCCTGCATTGAGGAACCAGCTCAAGTTGTCATTTATTTTCTGCTCGTGGTTTAGGGTCGTCTGCCAGCCATACCAGTCACTGTACATGGCATTGGGATCATCATAACTCTTGCTGGCATCGGGAGCCTTAGGCACCCAACGAGAATTGCGGGAAATCGCGAAGCGTCGTTCTGTGCCGTTCAATCGTTCATCCACATAGCCCGCATAGAAATTGGTTTTGCTTTTTTCCGTTTCATGAGACACATCTACAGAGATATTGTTCTTCTCTCTTCTGGCTCCGGAAATAGACATCCCGCCTTTATCATGCATGCCATATACACGGACACCCCAAGATCCATCACTTCCCAGTTTCGTACGGCTGATATCAAACTGTTCCCCCCAGTCACCATAGCCACTGTTAGACAGGGTCACATGATTGAAATCTGCTTCACCGGCCCGTTTGGTGTAGAGGTACACAGACCCAGGCTGCCCACCATCCGGTCCATTATAGGATTGCACAGAACCAGAGAGCGTCGCTGCAGGTCCTACCAATACATCTGCCCGTTCAATGGTGTTTGTAACTGGCCCAATGCACATGGTGTAGAAACTAGGAATATTATTCAAATACATGGCAGAACCATTCGCGAGCATGCCACGCATGGAAAAATCGGTCTTAATCAGCGAAGTCCCGGTGCGAATGGAGGGTACGTTGGTGAGCACCTGTCCGATTTGTCCTGTAGGAGCAGCCATCATTTCGATGGATTTCGCTGAAATGCTCTGGGCCGTATAGGGCACTGTCATAATGTCCTGCTCCCCTGTCAATCCGAAAGAGGTTTCTTCTCTTTCGAAACCACCCGGCAATACTTTCGCTTCCACTTGATCTTTCTCTGCAGTGACAATGACTTCGTCCAATGTATTGCTGAATGCGGCTTGTCCACTGATTCCCCCAGTCAATGCCAATACAGCCGTCAAAGCCATAACCAATTTTCTTTTCCCTGTCATCCTAGATTCCTCTCAGATAATTAACAGAATGTTTGAAACAAAAAGCGTTTCACTAAGTATAATGTACTATTTCATTGACGATTTTACAAATTTGAATTATTGAATGAATGATTCAAATTTGTAAAAGTATTATTTCACTACAGGACATCGCCCGACTTTATTATAGTTTGCAAGTAGAAACAGAATAACCGTGCTCATAGCGAATTTCTGATTTGCTGACCTATCAAAAAGCAGTAGACCTCTCGTGGTCTACTGCTGCTATTAAATAGCGGGGAAACAAATCACCCGTTTGGCTTCTTTGACATAAACCATTTTTACAGGGATCTTATACATGTCAGAGAGATGCATTTCATTGATCACTTCTTTTGTTTTACCACAAAGAAGCTGATGATGAATGAGAAGTCCCGTATGATCTCCCAGATACAGGGCATGGTCAGGCATATGGGTGGTGAGAATCACCGCTATGCCTCTTTCCGCTAATTTTTCTATCATTTGTATGCCCCGGTATTGATTCCCATAGTCGAGATGATTCGTAGGTTCATCCATGACGATCATATCTGGCTGCTGCAGAATGGCACGCGCAATGACTGCCTGCCGTTGCTGCCCGCCGGAGAGCGTATTGAAAGGTTGATCCCTTCTATCATAAATCCCCATCTCTGCCATAATAGTGTCTGCTCTGTCTTCATATTCTTTAGAAGGAGATTGGAATAAGCCCAAATGAGGGGCACACCCCAAAAGCACATAATCTTTTAGAGCGAAAGAGTAGGCATTATCCTGCATCTGGGGTACATAACCGATATGGCTGGTAAAATCACTTCCTGCCTCGAAGGCATCATATCGATTCCCTTCATCATCTTCAAAGAATACACTGCCTGTCTCAGGATGCAGGAAACCAATGATGCTCCGAAGCAAAGTGGACTTGCCCGCTCCATTGGCCCCTAGAATGGAAAATATTTCTCCTTTCTTTACCGTAAAAGAAACATTTTCCCATAAATGCTGTCCTTTCTGATACCCAAAGGACAAATTCTTCACTTCCAGTTTCATGATAACTTCATCCTCTGCCGTACCAATAAATAGAAATAGAAAGGCGCACCCACCAGGCCGGTCAAAATACTGAGCGGAATTTCTGCATCCAGTGCTGCTCTGGATAAAGTATCAATAAAAAGAAGAAATAAGGCGCCAAGTACCATGGCAATGGGTAATAACTTGCGATTATCCGGTCCTACCATCATGCGAGAAAAGTGAGGAATGACCAATCCTACCCAGCCAATGGTCCCGCTGATACAAACGGAGCAGGCTGTCAGAATGGTGGCGCAAAGAATCACTGCATACCGGAGGAATCCGTTGTGTTTCCCTAACATATGATTTTCTTCTTCGGATAGTGTCAGAATATTCATCCGCCAGCGAATGAGCATCATGAAAATCATGCAAAGTAAGATAAAATACGCTCTGGTAAGATGCCCCGGATAAAGACAAAGCGGCTCCAATCATCATAGCAGCTAACGCACGGGGGAGACGGAGTGTATAAATAACGCTGCTGGCTTGATTCGACCAATCCTGTACCATGGGATACAGAGGCGCCAGGATAATTTTCACCACATGAACAGGTGAAATATAATATCTCCCTAGACTGATACTGCACACCGCCATCATCAATAAAGCAAAAAGCAGCAGCAGCAAGAGGCAATGAAACTTCCTCTCCGTGATCGTATTCATAAGGTCTCCTTCAAACACATATCATTCACCAACGGCTATTTTGATTCTCTTTATCCGCAAAGATCATAGACAGATCTTCATCAGACAAATCATAATGCATGAAATCTTTATAAAAAGCCTTGGTATCTCTTCTCACATCAATATCTTTGAAAATTTCAGGTTGTAAGAGGGTGGCCAACCATTTCATCATGAGCGGTGTCTCTACCCCCGGTGCATCCCAGCGGTATATACCCATCGGTACTTTATATACGTGGTGATTCTGAACTGCCTTCACGGTACTCCAATCCTGTCCAGGAATTCTATTTTCATATAAATCATCCGGAATAAAGGTATCAAAATTACTCAGAAGAATAATATCCGGATTGATGCGATACACTTCTTCCATTGAAATATCTTTGTTGCTGTCTGAGTTTGCTTCCTGCTCAAATGGATTGGCACCACCGCCAATGTGAATGGCTTCGTGAATAAAATTATTATTGCCTTGGAGACGCAGCTTGCTGTTTTTCAAAAACAGGATCGTTGGTTTATCTGCTTTTTCTACCTCTGCTTTGTGAGCTGTGATTTCACTATACGCATGATCATAGTAAGCATTGAGCTGTTTTGCCCGATCCTCTTTTCCAAGCATCTGCCCAACAATGAGGAAGCTCTTTTTCAAGGTATCTACACTGTCATTATTGATCATGACAGTAGGAATCCCGATTTGTTTCAGCTTATCGGCATCTTTTTCTTGATAAGACCAAAGCACAGCGCTGTCGATGCCTGCATTCGCTAAACTTTCCGCATGGATAGAAAAATCCTGTCCAATCATTTTGGCATCCAGTTGACCAAAGTGACTGTCCATTTTTTCCAGGAAGTGTCCTTTATAAGCTGACATAGCCCCTGGATGAATGGCACCCAATCGATCAGCATTACCATCCAAGGCATATACCACAGAAGCCCATGGAAGTGGTACAACAGCCATTTTCTTCACCGCTGGCATTTCCACCTGTCTCCCTGTAATATCCGTAATGGTGACCGTCTTTGCCGGTGCCGCAGGCTGCTGATTCTCCGTACTTCCACACCCTCCAAAAACAGCAATCGCACCTGCTAACGCTGTAAAAAGTATAGCTTTCTGTATGTATTTCATCGATATTCTCCTCTAACTCATATAGAAAATAAGCCAACAACTCAGAAACCTCTTCATTTGAAAGCCACTAACGACTAAGCCCTGTCCTTCCTGAAATCAACCCCCAAGGCATAGAGACAGCTTTCTTACCGTCAAAGAAAGGAAAGAGCCACGGATCACAATAGACAACATCAGCCCAATCTCGTTCGTTTACTAAATCAGACATATTTCGCAAAATATGGAAAGTATCTCCCCCAGGAGCACTTCGGATGAGCTTTTCCGATTCTTTCGACCAAGCCATGGAAGACAATCGAATCTGGGCATAGCCTTCGTGCCAAAGTGCATGAGCCACTCCCATAATCTGCACCGGTTCTCCTATAAAAAGGATATGCTCCTCATACTTTTTAGGAATGTCCATCCGATGAATCTGTAATTTCCGTTCGCCTTTTCCGTCCCGCAAAAGTTCCTGCACCTGCTTCTTCCATGTGGACCAGGCATGATCTCCCAATGGGCGAGATATGATACTGGGGATTTGTAACCTTTCCTGCATCCACCTTGCGGCAGCAATCCCAGCGGTAGATACAACCCAATTCAGGGCAGGAACGTTTCTTGCCGCCTGTTGTCCGTCAAAAATCACTTCATATCCAAGTTGGCGCAAGAAAGAAAGTCCCTCTTCGAGGTCTGTCATAGGACCCGCTAAAAGCGAACTGTACCCCAAAATCTGCACCACTTTCTTCTTCTCTTTTAAAAGCCAATTCGCCTGACATCTGACCTGCTGCAATTCCGCCTGACTGACCCCATAGAGAGCATCATGAAATCCATCCGCTTCCCAATACACCGCCTGGTAGTCTTTCTCACAAAGACTATCTGCCACACTCTCGCCATCCATGCCTATAAATGATGGTACAGCCGTGCCAATGAGGGAAACTCCGGAAAGCTTTGTTTGTTTCAACAAAGCATCTGTCTGTTTTTTCGTCGTATCTTCCATGCCAAAGACGAAATCACGGGTCACTACCGTCGGGTAGTACACGTGCTTCTGGTCTTCTGTCATATCACAATCACTCATGCAGCTGCGACACCCTGCTGGTGTAACCAGTACATTCGCCCATCCATGACGCCGCATCCAATCAGAAATTCCGGCTCCATCAGATACTGGTGGCGGTAGTTGGCTTGATAATTGATCGATCGTACCGGTTTCTTTAGGAAAAGTACGCATAAAGGTATCCACATCCAGGCGTTCTTTTTCTTCTTTCCCCAAAGGTCCCCGGTAAAAGCATTTTACAAGCACCCCCGTTTCCTTATATAATTTTTCTTCCAAATGATGGAAATCCAGTCGTACTAAAATATCCAGGCAGGACAAGTAAAAAACGACCACCTGAACGCCAGGCACAAGAGCGGCCTTTCTTAAGGCTTCTCGGATCATATCTTCCGCACTACCCAGAATATAATCCGAATTTGTCAAACTGACATAACGAAATTGATGCAAAGTCCCCATTTCTTTCGCTAAGATATATAACTCCCGAATACAGGGAATGGAACCTGCCGCTACCACCATGACATCTTTACGCTTCCAAAATCTCGTCATGGCAATTTCTGCTTTAGAGCGTTTTTCAGCTTGAATCGTCTTCAAAGTAACTTCTCTCCGTTCATTTTATTTTTCTGCTTTAATTATCCCACATATCACCCACATACCACTTATACTATTTTAATGAAAATCTTTCATTCTATCAAATTGAAGAATTGAAAGAATTGATTCAAAATAATTGAACAATGATTAAAGACTGATCTTGAATCATTGTAATCGGAGCCATCTTACATCCGATCAAAGACAATGTCCCTTCAATATATCCAGAAACAATTTGATCGCTGGGCTGATCCATTTATTTTTCCGATATCCATAAGCAGAAGAAATGGGAGCTGCCTTCATATCCGTTTCCAGTTCCACCAGTTCCCCTGTTTGAAGCTCCTTCTCCACCACAAATCTAGGCAAATAACAAATCCCCACATCATTCTTTGCCAAATTGATAATCGTCTGGGTACTGCGGATTTCAATCATATTTCCTAAATGAATATCTTTCTCCTCCAAATAAGCATTAAATTTTCGTCCCAGAGAACCCGGCATTGGCTGTACAATGGCAGATAACAGGGGAAAATCTTGATGAGGTGTAACAAAATCACTATACGTTCGTTTTATCCGAGGTGAACCAAAGAGAACCAGTGGATAGGTCCCTCCCTTCTTCCACACGAGGCTGTCATCCACATCCTGTTCATTCAAGTAGAAGGCCCCTATATCGATCTGGTCATCTTTTAATGCCTCCTGCACATTTCGACTATTCATAGAGCGTAAGTACAGATGAACTCTAGGAGCCCGCTGATGGAAAACTTTCAAAATCTGCGGAAAACGAAAGCATAAAAGCGATTCCGGCGCTCCCAGTCGAAGCGTTCCTTTACACTCTGTCAAGTCGGACTGAAAATTTTTCATCTTATCCAGTGCAGATAAAACTTCTTCTACATAAGGAATAAATTCTTCTCCCGCCTTTGTCAGCACCATGCGCCGTCCCACTTTTTCAAAGAGCATGGTATCCAGCTCCTTTTCAAGCTGATCCATATGAAAGGTAATTGTCGATTGGGTATAAGATAATTTTCTAGCTGCCCCAGAAAAACTCCCCTCACGTACAATCTCCTTAAAGGTTTGTAAATACCGCAAATCCATAAGTTTCCTCCGCCTCTTATAAAGAATGAGATTCATTTTAATCAATTGTATCACATTCGCTGTAATTATCTAATGATAAACATTCAGACAACCATTGTAGTTCAGAACTAACAAAACTTTTCAAGCAAAAAGACCTCCATGCAAATTGATATGATCCCCCTAAAGCAGACAAGGTAAATAACCAAACTGCTTTAGGGGGAT
>OLFV01002240.1_pt1 | contig 15131 bp, 9 predicted proteins | sample 1605551 | NCBI WGS metagenome assembly OLFV01 (sample SAMEA3888922, study PRJEB22519) | human gut metagenome | biome: human gut; feature: human-associated habitat; material: faeces | place: Denmark | collected 2011
TCCCCTGAAGGGGGAGGTTTCAAACCACAAGGGAATTTTTGATGAAATGCTCCGCGCCAGTCGGGCGGGGCAAGACTGAAACCGCGCCGCCCTCTCTTCTCCGGTGCCGCCGCAATTGACTTGCGGCGGCAGGCCCCGCCGGAGGCGTGAAACCTGCGGGCCGGAACGCAGAGGGTCCCGGCAGGCAGATATTTTCAACGGCAGAACGCTCTGAAGGAGCGCGATTCTCCTTATCAACCGCAACCCTGAACAGGGCCTCTGCGCTGACAGCCCGCGGCTCTGCCGTTCCGGGGCATGTCGGCGCGGAACCGCCCGCGGCCCGGGCTTGTCACCGCGCCCGCATGCCGGTATTGTTCAGCCAGTCTGTTCCCTTTCGGAGTTCCTATGGCCCGCACTTCCCGCAAACGCGCCGTCCTTGAGGATCAGGGGCTGCTTCTTGTCCGCCCTTCCGCCCGCGCCACTCTTGTCGCGGGCATAGACGAGGCAGGCAGGGGCTGCTTTGCGGGGCCGGTGGTGGCCGGGGCGGTGGTCTTTCCCGAAGGCTTCGATCTGATGGGACTGGACGATTCCAAGGTACTGAAGGAAGAGGAACGCAGGCGTCTTGCCGGAGAAATCCGCGCTCTTGCGCCCGGCTGGGGCATCGGGCTGGCCTGGATGGCGGAAATCGAAAAATACAACATCCTTCAGGCTACGCTCATGGCCATGACCCGCGCCGTGGCCGCCCTGCGGCGGCGCATGGGCGCGGGGCGCGAGGACGGAATTCCCGCGCGGGTGCTTATCGACGGAACCCAGCTTATTCCCCCCGCCTATTTCCGAAATTTCGGCGTTCCGCTGCCGGAACAGCGGGCCATTGTGGACGGCGACGCCCTGATTCCCGCCATTTCCGCCGCGTCCGTCCTGGCCAAGACATTCCGGGATGATCTGATGACCCGGCTTGACGCGCGCTGGCCGCAATACGGCTTTGCCCGGCACAAGGGCTACGGCACGCGGGAACACCGCGACGCCCTGCGCCGCTTCGGTCCCTGCCCCCTGCACCGCATGGGTTTCAGGGGCGTCGCGCCCCGTCCCGAACAGGAGCAGGGCAGGCTGTGCTGAACCCCTTCCGCGCGTTCCGCCGCCGTGCGGCTTCCGGCGCGAACGCGCCGCATCTGCGTCTCGGGCGGGCCGGAGAGGAGGCCGCGGCGGCGGAAGCGCGGGCGCGGGGCTGGATTATCCTTGACCGCAACTGGCGTTACGGGCATCTGGAACTGGACCTTGTCTGCGAAGACCGCGGCGAGATCGTCTTTCTTGAAGTCAGAACCAGGACGGAACGATATCTTGTCTCCCCGGCCGAGAGCCTGACGCCGGAAAAATGCCGCCGCCTCGTCCGGGCGGCACAGGCATGGCTCGGCGCCCATGACGCCTGGGAACGTCCCTGCCGTTTTGACCTCGCCTGCGTTACGGCGGCGGACGGGGGAGACGGCCCATACCGCACGGAGATTCTTTCCCATGTCATTGAACAGTAAGCGACCCGGCACTCTCAGCATTGTGGGCACGCCGCTCGGCAACGCGGAAGACCTCACCCCCCGCGCCCGCCGCTGCCTTGAGGAAGCGGATGCGGTGCTTGCCGAGGATACCCGCCGGGCCGGACTGGCCTGCGCCCGCTGGGGCGTGACGGCGCGCCGCTTCGTTAGCCTGCATGACCACAATGAGGAACGGAGGAAAAATGCCGTGCTGGACGCCCTGCGCGACGGCAGGAATCTGGCGCTCATTTCCGACGCGGGCATGCCGGTGCTGGCCGATCCCGGCTTTCTTCTGGTGCGGGCCTGCCGGGACGCGGGGCTGCCCGTCACCGTGCTGCCGGGTGCCTGCGCCCCCGTCACCGCCCTGGCGGGCTGCGGCATCCCCCCGCAACCCTTTGTTTTTTTCGGATTTCTGCCCCGCAGGCGAGCGGACCAGGAGGCGGCGCTCGCGCCCTACGCCCGTATTCCCGCAACGCTGGTCTTCTTCGAGCGCAGGGATCGCCTGACGGACACGCTGGAAAACGCCCTGCGTCTGCTCGGCCCGCGTGAAGGCTGCGTTGCCCGCGAACTGACCAAGACGCATGAGGAATATATCCGCTTCCATCTGGATGAAAGCGGCGCATACCGGGCGCTGCTGGCAGATGTGCTGGGCGAGGTCACGGTCATTCTCGGCCCGCCCGAAACCCTGGAGAAAAGCCCGCGCGAGGAAGTGGAGCGCCTCATCACCGAGGAGCTTCCGCGCGGGGGCACGCCGCGCGAGCTGGCGCGCCGCGTGCAGGCACGCGCGCATGGATGGACGGGCGGCGAAATCTATTCTATGCTTCCCAAACTGCGGCCCGGCGACTAGCCGCCCGCAAGAACCTTTCAGGACGACATCATGGCCGACAGCCCCCGCATCGCGGAAAACCGCAAAGCCCGGCAGTATTACGAATTTCTCGAATTTTTCGAGGCGGGCATCTCCCTCACCGGCCCGGAGGTCAAAAGCCTCCGGGCGGGACAGGTCAGCTTCGGTGACAGCTTTGTGGAAAGCTCGGACGGTGAGGCGTGGCTGGTGGGAATGCGCATCGCCCCTTATGACAAGGCCGGATACGCCAGACAGGACCCCGATCGCAGGCGCAGACTGCTGCTTCATGCGCGGGAAATTCATCTGATCACCACAAAGGTGGAGCAGAAAGGGCTGACTGTCGTGCCGGTAAAGCTGTACTTCAGGCACGGCAAAATCAAGGTGGAGATCGCCCTTGCCCGTGGCCGCAAGCTCCATGATCAGCGCGAGGAACTCAAGCGCCGGGCCGAGGCCCGCGATACCGAGCGGGAACTGGCGCGGCGCTGAGGCCGGTTCCGGGCGTCCTTTCCGGTTTCCCGCATCCGGCGGGACGCGCGGCGGAAGGATACATCCATGTCCGGCCCGTCTGCTCCTCGTGAAGCCGCGCTGTCTCCGCCGCCTTGACGGCTGGCTCCTCCGGTTCCGCTCCGCGCGACGGCCGTGACCGCGGATGGCCCCGCTCCGTCTTTGCCCGCGCTCTTGCCCGTGGTTCGCGCGCAAAACGCCGCGCCTCTGATTCGGCGGCGTCATGCAGCCCCGCGGGGCGATACCGCCGGACGTTCGGAACAGCCGGGGCCGCCATTCGGTCGGCCTCCATGCGTCGCCGGCGCGGCACGCCTCCGGCGGCCAATGTTATGTTCAACACGCTTCTGTGACAGAGCCAAACATAATCATATTCTATCACACGAAAGAGTGGTTCAACAGATCCATGGCCGGCGTCACGCGGCATCCGCGCATTCCGCGCGGAATGCGCGGAATCGGCCCAGACACAGAAAGGAGTCTGCCATGGACAACACTCTTGGTACCCGTTACCCCACTCTGGCTTTCATTTCCGGCGGCGTTGGCGAAGCGGAGGACGGTATTCCTCCCCAGCCCTTTGAAACCTTCTGTTACGACTCCGCCCTCATGCAGGCGAAGATCGAGAATTTCAACGTCATCCCCTATACCTCCGTACTGCCCAAGGAACTTTACGGCAACATCGTTCCCGTGGACAAGGTGGCGGACAAGTTCCACCACGGCGCCGTGCTGGAAGTGATCATGGCCGCCAACGGCGCGCGCATCGAAGACCATCGCGCCATTGCCACAGGCATCGGCATCTGCTGGGGCAAGGACAAAAAGGGACAGCTCATCGGCGGGTGGGCTGCCGAGTATGTGGAATATTTTCCCACATGGATCGACGACGACATCGCCAGGGCACATGCCGAAATGTGGCTCAACAAGTCCCTGAACCATGAACTGAGCCTGCGCGGAGTGGAAAAGCACAGCGAATTCCAGTTCTGGCACAACTATCTCAACATCACCAAACCCTACGGCTACTGCCTGACCGTCATGGGCTTCCTGAACTTCAAGCTGGCCGCTCCGGTCAAGCTGTAAGGCGGCGGCGTCCGGAAGGCCGCGGCCTTCCGGGCATTTCCTTCTCCACCGCCCCGTCCGGCCTCTCCGGCCGGACGGGGGCATTACCGCGCGGCCGATCTCCGCGCCGGGAGAAATACATGGCGCAAAACAACGCGAAAAAACTGGGCGTTGTGGCCCTCGCCAGCGTGGTGGTCAGTTCCATGGTCGGCGGCGGCATTTACAGCCTGCCCCAGAACATGGCCGCTTCCGCCTCCGTGGGCGCGGTCATTATCGCCTGGGTCATTACCGGGCTTGGCATGTTCTTTCTGGCCAACACCTTCCGCATCCTTTCCGACGCGCGCCCCGACCTGACGGCGGGCATCTACATGTATGGAAAGGAGGGATTCGGCTCCTTTGCCGGTTTCCTTATCGCCTGGGCCTACTGGCTCTGTCAGATTTTCGGCAATGTGGGCTATGCCGTCATCACCATGGATGCCCTCAATTACTTTTTTCCGCCCTATTTCGCGGGCGGCAATACCATATGGTCCATCATCGGCGGCTCCGCGCTGATCTGGGCGTTCAATTTCATCGTGCTGCGCGGCACCAGACAGGCGGCCGCGCTCAACGTCATCGGCACTGTGGGCAAACTTGTGCCCCTTTTCATCTTCATCATCGTCATGATCTTCGTCTTCAACCTTGATCGCTTCGATTCCGACTTCTTCGGCAGGCTGGCCGTGGACAACGGACAGCACCTGGGCGGTCTGGGGGCGCAGGTAAAAAGCACCATGCTGGTCACGCTGTGGGCCTTCATCGGCATTGAAGGCGCGGTGGTTCTGTCCGACCGCGCCCAAAGCCCGAAGGACGTGGGCAAAGCCACGGTCATGGGCTTTCTGGGCTGTCTGGTCATCTACGCGCTGCTTTCCATCCTGCCTTACGGCTTCATGACCCAGCCCGAACTTTCGGGCGTGGCCACGCCGTCCACTGCCGGGATTCTGGAACGGGCCGCAGGGCACTGGGGCGCATGGCTCATGAATATCGGCCTGCTTGTCGCCGTGCTGGCCAGTTGGCTGGCATGGACCCTGATCACCGCGGAAATGCCCTTTGCCGCAGCCAAAAACGGCACCTTCCCCCGGCAGTTCGCCAGGGAAAACGCCGCCGGTTCCCCTTCCGTCTCTCTCTGGGTAACCAGCGCGCTCATGCAGATCGCCATGATTCTGGTCTACTTCGCCAAGGACGCATGGAGCATGATGCTGAGCATCACCGGCGTCATGGTACTGCCCGCCTATCTGATTTCCACCCTGTACCTGTGGAAGCTGTGCATGGACGGGGAATATCCCTCCGCCGCGTCAACCAGGCGTTCCGCCGCGGTAGCCTGCGGCGCTCTGGGAACCATATACGCCCTGTGGCTCATCTATGCGGCGGGCCTGCACTACCTGCTCATGGCCACGATTCTGGTGGCGGCGGGCGTCCCCCTGTTCATCTGGAGCCGCAGGCAGGCGCACGACGGAAAACCGGTGTTCCTCGGCTATGAAAAGGCCATGCTGATCATTCTGACGCTGGTCGCCCTGTTTGCGGCATTCATGCTCGCCAGGGGCCATATCCGGCTGTAGTCCGCGAAACGCGTGTGCCGGGGCGGGGACACTTTTTCGCCCCCGCCCGTCTCCGATACTTGACAGGAGGCGGACAGTTCGCCTAAAGTGCCTTTCGCCGCATCGCAAGACGCTGCGGACGTGGGGATGTAGCTCAGCTGGGAGAGCATTGCCTTCGCAAGGCAGGGGTCGAGAGTTCAAATCTCTTCATCTCCACCACAGGAATTTCAGGCGGTCAGCCATATATGGCTGACCGCCTTTTTCTGTCCGGTGCCAACAAATTGCCAACTGCCCGCTCCACGGAGTCGAACAGGGCGCGACTCGTCTCCGAGCCGATACCCGCGCCCTGCCCGGTGTCCGCCACAGCCCGCGCAGGCGGACGATGCGGCACAGGAAAACGGCGCCTATGCCGCCTGCGGGGCCGCCATCCGGTCGGCCTCAAAGCTTGCTGCGCTCGTGCCTCCGGTTCAGCTCCATTCCGCAACAGCGCGTCATTCGTTCTCCGCCTGCCTGTTTTTCTTCCGTATCAGGCTTCCCAGCTCCCGTTCCGGGGATGTTCCGTCCAGCCAGTCCCGGAAGTTTTCAAGAAGCTGAAGCTCCCGCGCGGTGATGAAGCCCGTGTCCTGTTCCGTGGTTTCCCGCCCGGAGAGAAGCTCCCTGCCGTCTGCCCCGTCCTGCAGCGCCTTGCCCGCCCGCGCGCCGAAGCGCATGGCGGAATCGAATGCGTCCTGCCAGGACTCCGGCCAGGACTCCTGGCAGGAGTCCGGGCAGGACTCCGGCGAGGCGGCTTCCCGCATGTCGAACACCATGCCGGCGGGATGGAAAAAGGCTTCCTTCGCTCCCCAGACAATCCAGTCTTCCGCGTCCGTTTTGTCCCCGACATTCCGGGCGTCCGGGCCGCCTCCGGGCAATGCGCCCATGAGCGCAGGCTCCGCGAACCACGTCGGCAGGGCAAGAGTCGCCAGCCGGTAGACAGCGGCGGCATCCCGCCGCATGTCGAGCATGGCGACGCGCCGGGCGCTCAGGTTATAGAGCGCGGAAAAGCAGGAATAGAACATGGTCATGAGCCTGCCCGGTTCCCACCCGGGCCGGACGGCGGCAAGGTCCCTTGCCGCGCCGCCCGCCCGCGCGCGCTCCACAACGGCATCGGCATACAGCACAGCTTCCGCGATATCCCCGCCATTTTCCTTCAGCGCCCTGGCATAAGCTCCGTTCCATATGGGCAGGTCGGCAAAGTACATCCGCACCCACCCCATGGGCACAGAACCGCGCGTTTCCATGAACGACTTCATCCGCGCGAAGGGATCAGACGCACGGCTGGACGAATCCGGCTCCATGAGCCTTGACGATACCTCGAAAACTTCGCGGTCAGCACTCATGATCCTGTCCCGCATCATGGGCGAAAGTTCCATGACAGTGCGGCACACGTCCAGCGGACTGCCCCGGCCATAACTGTCAACCACGCCCCGCAGCGCCCAGCGCGGGCCGATTTCCGCAACCGGGGAAAGCAGCCCCGTCATCCGCGCAAGCATGGCGGAGAGCCTGAAACCCATAGTGTACAGCGCCGCATTCTTTCGCGCCCAGGACGCCGCCCTGTCCCATCCGCCGCGGGCGGGGCGCTCACCGGCCACATGGCGCAGCCAGCCGTCAAGGGCTTCGGCCGCCGCCACGCCCGCCGTTTCCCGGATTGCGCCGTTCACTTCCCTGCGGCGCAATATCTTCGCCGCTTCCGTCACCGGCCGCCGGAAGGTCAGCATGTGGACGGTTTCGGCCACATGCCGGGGAATCACATCCAGCGAAAGGGAAAGCGGCGTCCCCAGCCCCACGGCCTGCCTCTGTTTCAGCGGGCCGCGAGACAGGGAAGGGAACATGCCGCCGGTTTGCGTCCCGAGTCTGTCCGTGTCCACAGGCCTGGCGGAAAGCTCCCTGTCACAGGCCACAGGGTAATACCCGCCCCGCAGCAGACCGAAGCGCGTCTGAACGGGCCGGGCCTCAACCGCTTCCGGCCTTACTCCGGTCAGACTTTCCTCAAGATCGGAAATCTCCTTCCCGAATGTCTCGAAGTAATCCCATACGGCCTGCGCAAAGCGCACATCCCGTTCATCCAGCGTGTCGACAATCGCCCGGATCTGTTCCTCCGCAAGATTCCGCCCGGCCATGAGGCGCCGCAGGTTTCCGGCGCTGCCGCTGTTCAGCAGCACGGAAAGAGCCTGCTCCTTCGTTATGGCATCAGGTATCCCCGGCACGGTAAAACGCTTGCCTTTCATGTCCTCCAGTTCCCGCCGCGAGTACACGGAGAACAGTTTTCTCAGCACATCGCGTTCCCGCCTCAGACGTTCCGCCCGCTTCCCTGCCGCGTCACTTACGGGCCGGACAATCGCTCTCCATGCCGCCCCCATGATATCGCCGTCCAGCAGCGCGACGGTGTCCGCCTTCAAATGCGCCGCATGGAACTTTTTCAGCAGTTCAACCGCCTCATTCCGTTCCGTCCGCGCCTCCGGTTCCCGGCGCGTATTGTTCTCATGAATGCTGTCCGCGATTTCCCGCGCCCGCGCCTCCAGAGCCACGCGCCCCGACGCCGTTTCCGCCGTGCGGCTTTCCCGCTCCATGTGCATGATCATGCGCATGGTCTCGGCATAAGGCCGGAACTCGCCCCACTTCATGCCCTTCCATGCGCGGGAAGTCGTGAACAGTTCCCTGTCAAGGGCGTCTTCCGCGCCCATGAGTCCGACTTCCCGCATCCGGACGGCAAAGGCTTCCACGTTTTCCCAGCCCTTGCCTCCGGCATCGGCAAGCATCCCGCGCGTGGGATTGAACAGCCCGATATTCTGCGAAAGCACAAGCACGGCGAAACGGGCGTCGCTGTCCGCCCTGTCCATCTCCAGAAATTCCTTCGCCTTCTTTTCCAGCGTGCGGAGCATCCCGCGCCGTTCGGCGGACTGCCGGGCAAGCTCGATATTGATGCGGGTCCGGCAATTGGCTTGCAGCGCCTTCCCGAAATCCCCCCTCAGAATGGCCCGGCGTTCTTCCCGCATCCAGCGGCTTGCCGCCCGGCGGAACTGTTCGGGCATGACCTCCTCTCCCATGGGCCTTTTGTCCAGCACGGCCCGCGCCCGCGCCCGAAGCCGATCACGGCCCGCAAGACGGCGGGCCGCGGAGCCGCAGTCCGCACAATCGTCCGGCGCGGGGATGGCTTCTTCCCCGCTCACGGTTCTGCCCGCCGCTTCCCGGCGATGCCGCTGTTCCGCCGTGACAGCCTGAACCTTCGCTTCCAGCGCCTCCGCGATTCTCTCCCGCTGTTCGGCAAGCTGTTCCCGCCCGAACAGGTACTCGTCGGCATCGAACAGGGCATCATGTTCGGCCTGCCGCTTGTCCACAAGCTGTCTGACTCTTTCCTCCGGCGTCGGGCTGTCGATGATGTCCCGCGCCATGGCCGCCGCGCTCCCGTATCCCTGTTCCGCCGCGAACACTTCCGGTTCCACGCCGCCTTCCCGCCATGCGGCCGCGCCGGGGAGCTTTCCGACCAAAGCCCTGCCCAGTTCCTCTCCGTTCACGTCATTGAAGCCGGCAAGGTCGATGGGCGTCCGGCATATCGCCCTGCGCGTGACATAGACCTGCTCGCGCTCCATCTGCTCCCGGGCTTCCCTTGTCCATGCCCGGCGCTGCTCCAGCCTGTCCGCGTCCCGCGCGCGCCGCAGCCTTTCCGCCGCCTCGTCCTTCGCCGCCGTTATCAGCCCCTCGATTTCCTGCCGCCTTGCGCCCTTCAGTTCCAGCGCATCGAGCAGCCGCGCCGTTTCCTCCCGCACGTCGGCGGCTTCCGCCCGCAATTCCATTTCCTCTTCATGGGCAAGCATGCGGTCGAACATGTCCCGCACTTCGTCGGAAATGCCCTGAAACAGCGTTCCCCCGTCAATGCCGGAAGGCTTGACGGAACCGCGCAGGACTCCTAGACTGACTTTAGAGATAGCGTCTGTTCCATGCGCGGCCTTGCCCATTTGGGTGAACCCGCGATCTTGAGCAGGCGCTATTTCTATTTCTGTAAGCTTGTGGTCTTTATAGCGAATGTCTTCTCCTGCGAATATTCCTTTTCCGCGTTCGCTTGCTTTCTGTTCTTCCGTCACCACATCCAGCTTGAGCTTGACCGAATACAACTTGCCGCTCATTTCCAGAGCGGAGTAATATACATCCTGCCCGCCCCGATCAGGATGCCGTTCATCCGGCTTTTCATAGTGGTCATATTCGGCATTCTCCACCATCTCGCGCAGTCCGGCATAGGCGTTGCGGTGTTCTCTTGAACGGGAACGCTTGACCGAAGCCTTTACATTTCCGCTGGAAAAACGTGCTTCCTGTCCCGTGGATTTGATAAGGACATTTCCGCCTTCCGCCAGCATGTCCTTGAGCCAGTCGGCAAAGTCCTTCATGCCGGAGAACTCCGGCACGGCATTCCCGGGGATGCTGACCACCTTCACCGCCGCGCTGTCCGGCTTGCGCGTCATGCCTTCACGGACAAGCGGCGCCTCGTCATTGCCGGTCTGGAGAAACGACTGCTTCTGTTCGTTGACAGGCTTGGCAAGGCGCTCTATGATCTCTTCAAAGCTCCGGTGGAGGGTAGTCGTAGCCGTTTCAGCGGTTCCGTTACCTACTATGTCCCGGAGCTTTTTTTCATCCATAAGTTCCACGGAGTAAATCCGCAGGCCCGTGGGGGTTTCTTTTACCGTAAGCCAGGCGAACGCATCCTTTTCGTTCAGTTCCAGAGCTGACACATATCGCCGTATGCCGACATCCGGCATATTGTTCTTTTCATCTCCGGTACGCCTGGCCTCTGCCGCCCATTTCCAGGCGTTGGCTATCTGTGCTGCGACACCGCGATGTTCTTCACGAGAGAACCCATTTTCCATGGATTTGTCGCCAGCGACTTTGCTTGCCATCTTCCGTTTCTGGTTGGCATTGACCTGTGCAGTGACGCCTTCAATGAGGTTGGGCAAATCCTGTCCGGCCAGCGAGGACAGCGCCGCGTCCAGCTCTTCCCGTGTAACCGTTCCCTCTATTCTGGTCACTCTGGACAGAGGCACACCCGCAGCGTTTTTTTCCTCCGTCTGAAACACGGTCTGCCGCTCCCGCATCCCCTTCGGCCGTTGAATCAGAGGGGAGGAATCCGCTTCCGCCCGCAGCTCCATTTCCTCTTCATGGGCAAGCATGCGGTCGAACACGTCCCGCACTTCGTCGCTCAGTTCGACATGCAGATCGAGCGCGTCCCGGTACACGCGCATGAGCCATTTGCGGAAGCGGGCAAACACGCCTTCGAGTTGCGGCGAGGGAGCCTTGCCTTCCCGCAGGTACTGTTCAAAACCGCGCGCGAGCATTTCCTGTTTGGCGCGGCTGCGCGCGTCTTCCTTCAGATAGTCGGGCAGGGCGTCAAATTCCGCGCCGCCGTAAGCGGCATGTTTCTGATAGCGGTCGTATTCCGCCTTCAGCGCCGCGTCGTCATCCATGGCCGCCGTCCACTCCCGCAGGGCGGCAAGATCGGCCAGCATCCGTTCGTCGGCCAGCCCTTCCCGTTCCAGCCGTTCCATCTCCAGAAAGAAGACGTGGGCCGTCTCGTGGGTGAGGGTGGACAGGTTCGCGCCCCGGAAAAGCCGGATGACGTAATTGCCCGAAGCGTCAAACGTGGTGGAGCCGAGGGCGGAGGCCCCTTGAAAGAGCGGATTGCCATCCGGATCGGTTGAGTTTATGTTTTCGGAAACACCGCTTTGGCCCGAGATAGCGTCAGGGGTTTTGGTAACGGAATGACTGGACTGCGCCCTTTCCCAAAGTGGTGTTTTATTGACAGGTGCGGAAAGACGTTTTAATATTTTAGCAAAGCTCGGTTCTGCAGTGATATTCGGGCCATTGCTCGTTTCGCCGTCACTGAGGTTCTGACCGAGCTTTTCTTTTTTAACCAATTCCAGCGAATAAATCCTTAATCCTTCCTGCCCGTTTTTGACGCTTATCCAGGCAAACATATCTTCACTGTTTATCCGCAACGGCGCAACAAAGCGTTGGAAATCGCTGTTCTCGTCTGTTACACGGGCAGACCACTTCCATAAGTTTTCAATTTTAGCGGCAAATGAAAGGTGAACTCCCCCTGCAAAGCCATTATCGATACTTTTTCTTATCGCTTTATCGCTTTTAAGTTTTCTCCGTTGTGTAGCGTTGACCTGTGCCGTCACTCCTTCCAGATAGTTTGGCAGTTCTCGTCCGGCAAGCTGCTGTAAGGCTGCTTCCATTTCGGCACGACTGAATGGCTTATCAAAGGTCGTCACTCGTGACATGGGCACACCAAAGCTGTTGGTGTCCTCCGTCTGATACAACCCCTGCTGTTGCCGCCCATTCGCCATGCGCCTGTTGGGCCGCGCCATTTCTTTCAGCCGCTCAATCAGGGTTGAGGAATCCGCATCCGAATCCAGCAGGCCGCGAGTTTTCAATTCTTCGGCCAGCGCGTCCACGCTCAGCCCTTCGCCCTTTACGGCGAACAGCCCCCGGCCATGCCGGTACGCCAGTTCCCGCCGCGCGTCGGGGAAGTCCGTCCGCAGGCTGTCTGGGTTCAGCCTTCCCCACACCGCGTCCCAGAACGGCGCAAGAGCCTCTTCTTCCGCATTGCGCCCGGCAAGGGCGTCAGCTTCCTCCGGCGTGACCGTGCGCCCCTGTTCGTCCTTCAGCAGCCCCTGCAAGGAAACGCGGGAAAGCGTGTCGGACATGGGGATGCCCATGCGGGAAATATCCCGCGCCCGCCGCACAATCAGGCCGAGATGCTCATCCACATACCGGCCCACGCTCGTTTCCGCATCCGCGCCGGACGCAATCTGCCCCACAAGATGCGGGGCGGATGCTACCGCCTGTGTCATTTCCCCGCGCAGGCGCTCCAGTTCCCCTTCAATGGCGGAGCGTTCCAGCGCGTCGTCTTCCGCCTGTTCGATCAGCCCGTCCATGTCGGCGGGCAGGTCTTCATTGAGGTTTGCGGCTTCAAGGGCGCTTTTGGCATGCGGGCTTTCCCGCATGATATCGGCCACGGCCTTCATCTGTTCCGGCGGAAGCAACGCCTGCAAACGGGCGGCGGGCATCACGAGGTCATGCCCCAGCGCGGCGGATTCCTCCATGTCCCGCACGTCCCAGCCCAGCGGCCCGGCCAGATCCGTGCCTTTCCGCTGCAATTCCCATGCGGCGTCCGCCGGAATCAGCACATCGCCATCCAGCCCGGCGGTTTGCAGATAGCTCTCCATCCGCGCCGGGGAAAGTTCCCGCGTTCTGGTCGCGGCCACCTTGTCCGCGAGTTCCTTGTGCGCTTCCGCAAATTCACGCGCGCGCAGCGCCGAGCGCGTATCCAGCGTCAGCCTTATCCCGCCGGGAATGGCGTAGAACCACGGCCCGGTTTTCGCGGCGGCCATGCCCGCTTCCAGCATCCGGCTCAAGCCCTCGCGGGAGAACGCCCCGGCCTGCTGCTCGCGGTAGTAATTCGCCCCCGCGTCGGAAAGCAGGTTCTTCGCGGTCGCTTCAATCTGCGTGGAAATCCCTTCCTGCGCAAATTCCTGCGCGCCCTCAACGGCGGCGGCCTTGCCCGCGCCTCCCGCGAAGGCACGCAGGGCGGGCCACAGTGACCTGTTCGCGGCGGCTTCCCGTATCGCGTCACGCGCCGCCCGCCTGCTGAAAGCCTCCCTGATTGTTCCGCCCACGGGCTTGAACAGCTTGAACATGAGCGCATCGCCGCCCACTTCCACCGCGCCGGAAAGCAGGCCATACAGGGAGGCGGCCTTCTGAACGGCCGCCGGGTCAAGGTAATTGCCCGCATCGTCTTTCTGCACCAGCAGATCCGCCGCAAAACTCCCCTGTTCGGAATTGGCGGCGGTGTAGGCCATGCCCATTGCGCCGCCGACACCTGCACCGGCGAGTGTGCCGATGCCCGGCACAGCCGAGCCGATGGTCCCGCCCACCAGCGCCCCGGCCCCCGCGTATTGCGCGTCATAGCCGATCATGCGCGGAAGCTGCTCTATTGCCCCGTAGATGCCCAGGGCGTCGGACGCATTGCCCCGCAGGGCTTCCAGTTCCTTCTGCGCCGCAAGGATGTTCGCGCGCAGTTCATCCAGATTTTCGTACTCGCCGCGCTGAAATTGCAGGCCATACCCGGCAATGCGGTTCAGGATGACGCCGCGCTTCCACGCTGCGGCCACATCGTCCCCCGCGCCCGAAGCGTTGATCACCGTTTCCCTGTCCGCGTCGGCCTCATGCAGAATGCCGGAAGCCACAAGCGAGTCGTACACGTCCGCCAGCGCCTGCTGATCTTCGTTCAGAAAGGCGATATTCTCCTCGTCTTTCGCCGTCCACGCATCTGCCACGGGATTCTGTTCAATCTCCCGCGCCCGCGCTTCCAGAGCCGCATCCTGCCCGCCCGCGTCGGCCAGCCCGTAGCCCATGCCCAGCGTCCGCGCCGTTCTTTCCACGCCCGCGATATCCGACGCGCTCCGGGCGTTCGGATTGTGCAGCGCCAGCCGCACCGCGCCGCGGCTGCGGACAGGGGCGGCCATATTGTCCAGAAAATCCCGCATACTCGCCATTATTCGTCTCCCGCGCCTTCCAGCAGCTTCCGTTCCTCTTCCGTCCATTCCGGCGTGATGCCGTACTGCCTGCGCAGCCATATCCCCTGCCGCATGAGCTGTCTGGCCTTTTCCGGCAGGGAGGAAAAGAAGGGATAACTCCGTTCCAGTTCACTATTCAGACTGCCGCGCATGGCTTCGGGAATATCCGGACGGAAGCGTCCGCCTTCCCCGGCCAGAACACGACCGGCAAGGCTCTGACTGCCGAACCGGCCGCGCTCCTGCTGCGCAAGATTGTAGATTTCCGCCCTGATGCGCCTGTCATCCCAGCTTTCCCCGGCGGGAATGCGCTTCATGAGCGCGGCGTAGATTTCAGATTTCGTCGTATCGCCCGTGTCCCTGCCAAGCACATTGCCGATCAGGCCGTCGATCCGCGCCTGCGAATACTCCATGCCCCTGCCGGAATAGGCCAGCGCGGATTCCCTGTCCTTCGCGTTCAGATTCAGATCAAAGACAAGCGCACGCGCTTCCGTCTCGGACATATCGCCGTTGCGCGCGTCATATACGGCCCGGAACTCCCGCAGCCCCGCCGCGCTCAATTCCCTGCCGCCCGCGCCTTCGCGCTCCCGTTCAAGTTCCCTGATGCCCGCCGCCTTGGCGTCATCAGAAAGACTGCTTTCCCGGATCATGCGGATTATTTCGTTGCCGGACGCCTGCGGGTTGGCCTTGCGCATCCTGTCCACCATGCCCAGTTCTTCCACCACCCCCGCCTTGCGCACAAGCTCCCGCTCGTCGATATCCGCTTCCCCGCGACTGCGCACGGCGGCCCGCAGCTTCGGCTCCATGTCCGCCGTAAGCCGCACCAGCCTTGCCTTGCGTTCTTCCACAGAGAGCGTGGAAGGCAAGCCGCCGATGCCGGACATGACATCATTATAGCCGCGTTCAATGCGGGCTTCCTCCGCGTCCTGCTCCGCCTTCTTCTTCCGCGCCTCCTCCCTTGCCCGGAGAAGCTCGTCCCGCGCCCGAATCCGCATTCCGATTCTGTCCCGGTCGTCCTCCATCCACAGCCCGTCTTCATCCACCAGCTTGCGCGCGG
>OLFV01002242.1_pt1 | contig 15127 bp, 19 predicted proteins | sample 1605551 | NCBI WGS metagenome assembly OLFV01 (sample SAMEA3888922, study PRJEB22519) | human gut metagenome | biome: human gut; feature: human-associated habitat; material: faeces | place: Denmark | collected 2011
AGCTGCATCACAATAGAGCATAGCTATTATAAAAATAATTCTGATCACCTACTTAGAAATAGATTTCATTGTCACATATACCTGTAGAATCAATAAACATAACGTAGTAAATAGGCATATATGTCACTTTTTCCACTTGTTTTACCTCACGTTCGTTAGACAAGACCAAACCATAATTGACATGATAATCAGGAATGGAAAGTAGATTATTTAGCGCACTATGTACAGTATAATCCTTTCCAGATTTCACTTCTACAGGGAGTATCGACAAGGCAGAATAATCATCTATCAGGAAATCCACCTCTCCTCTTTGTCTGTTGTCGTAATAGAACAGTTTATGTCCGTGCGCCTTGAGTTCCTGAGCCACGACACTCTCATATACACTACCGAGATTGATGCTATTTTCATCACCAAGTACAGGTCGTAGGTTATTGCGATATAGTTGTGAAGTCAGCATTCCCACATCATTCAAATAGAGTTTCAGTAAATTTTTCATCACAGACTCTTTTAGTGGATACTTAGGATTGGAAATGGCATGGACATCCATAGCTATGCCTGAAGCGACAAGATACTCAAATTCCTCGGTATATCTGCTAAAACGATCGCCTCGCTTATTCTGAATATCTTTTGCCACAATGCGTTTCTTCTTATTCTCCATCTGCGACGGAATCATATCATATATTCTACGAATCAAGAGGTTACGACCATTATCCTGCTCATATTTCGAAGCATCATCTCCATACAATACACTGATAGAATTCTGTATTTCCCTCACCTTCACGATATTGTGAGTAGAGAGATAAGTATTGACAGCATCAGGCATACCACCTACCAACAAATATTTACGGAAGAGATCCATCACACGATTGTGCATTTCCTCGCTGACACTCTTTCGCTCCTTATAGCATTGTCGCATCACTTTTAGTGCCTCTTTCCCGAAACCATTAGCAATAAGGAACTCCTCAAAATCCAGTTGATACATCTCCTTACGGATAATACTGCCCACAGGAATTGACGTTGAGAAACGCAAAGCTATACCCAAGAGGCTGCCACTGGCGATAAAGCGATAGCGACCATCTTGACGGAAGAACTTTAACATGGTCAGAATCTGCGGATATTGCTGTATCTCATCGAGAAAAATGAGCGTATTATCCTTGTTGTCAAGATTATTACCGGCTATCATACTTAGATTGAGATAAAAGTCCTCCGGAGTCTTTACGTTCTTGAATATCTGCTTTCCCTCATCATCAAGAACAAAGTTTACCTCGACAAAATTCCTGAACAAGCGTTTTCCTACCTCTCTTATGATATACGACTTGCCTATCTGACGTGCTCCTTCGAGAACAAGTATCTTATCAGAATCTGAGGTAAGATGGGATTCTATATATGTTTCTATCTTTCTATACAGCATGGCAATGACACTTTTCAATATAAAAACAATAGTTAAATTTTACACTTTTCAATACAAAATCAGATCTCAAAACTACACTTTTCAATAGAAAACGAGGGCTAAAATTGACACTTTTCAATAGAAATTGATAGTGCAAAATTACACTTTTCAAACGAAATAAACAAGAAAAAATATCATTTTCTTACGCAAACACGCTGATTTACTTATATTTAAGCCCGAGAAACGGCATAAATGCGGCATTGCCTCAAGATGAAAATCTCATTCCTGGATTATTGCTGAATAAACTCAGGCTGTTCGCTTTCTATTCTGTCCTCCAATTCATCATCCAACTGATAGAACAAGTCCATGCCGATAATCTCCTCCACTTCATCCACCGTCTTGGCAGCTTTCTCCATCGACTGGCGGCTCTCATTATTCTCATAGATGAAGCCGACAGCCCACTCTTTGCCTTTGTTGAGCGAGAGAACAGCCTTGAAGAATCGCTCCGGCACCATGATTCTATGGTCGATACCGATTTCTTCGTGCCTTACACCTTTATTATATATAGGTCCGCAGACAATGTATATGCAACCATCTTCCTGCGCCCATTTGCGACATTTGTCCTCCAGCGACTTCCACGAACCGCCATTGAGGGAATGCGTCTGCGGACACATATTGGTCATATAGAAACAGTCGTGCATGGCTTCCTCGCTCCATTTCATGTCGGCAGCCGGACACATGTGACCTCTATCGTAGCCACTCTCCTTGTATTCATACCATTCCACGCGGTATGATTGTGGCACTGCAGGGTCTGCCCAGAATTTCTTTGAGCGTGCTACGGTGCCCTCGGTGCGCTCGGCTGTCAGTTGCCACGCTGACCAATAAGGCGTGCAGTATTCCTTATTATATGACAGAATATGGCCTACGTGCTCGATTATCAGTCCCTGCTCCTTGCCTTCCATCTTCGGGATTTCATATCTGACACCGTCCGACTCCAGTGCTTTCGCATTCTTACCGCCACGGCTCTGCCCCTTTTCTGCTGGAAGTTCGGTCAAGACACTATTCTCCTGACTCTCATTTTCTGACGAACCGTTACGGAAATAAGAAAACAATGCCACGAGTATGGCAATCACGAGTACATAAATTTTATTCATAGAAACTGATATTTAGTTTTGATTTTTTAGATAAACAACTTCCGCAAACGTCTATGTTTGCATTCTTATAACGCTATGCTCGGAGTATTATTGTTTGCTTCGCAATCTAAGTTTTTATAATGGTCATAATGATAAAATTGTTCTATTTTCCCGATTTTCCAAAATAGCGAAATAGACCCTTTGTAATATATTGATAATCAAAGCATTGCAAAAGCATAGTTTTTACAATGCAAAAGCTATGATATTAGGAGGTAATATCTATGCTTTTAGGAGGTAAAAGCTATGATATTGCAACGCGAAAGCTTAGTTATCGCGAAATGAAGGCTATGATATTACGTTTCTGTTCTATTTTTCCGTAACCTAATCTCACAATAATATAATAAGTAGAAAATCAAAATTATATTGATAAAGAGTTCAACTTTCGCAAGCAATAAATAGTCCCTCAGTCCCCACTACCGTAGGGAAGTGTAAAATATCAATAGATAAAAACAATGAAAAACAGAAGATATTTCACCTACTTAGCATATAGATTTCACGACCTCCACTCTCATTCCCAACGCATTTATGATGCGATAAAAGGCTCCAACACTCGGAATAATCAGTCCATTCTCTACTTTGGAGATATACGATTTTGTGGAGTTGATACGTCTTGCTAACTCTGCTTGTGTCACTTTTGCCTCCTTACGAGCATCAAGCAATATCTGACCAGAATAGAATGACAGTGCATCCTCTTCTGCTTTCATACGCTCAGGGGTTCCTTCTTTTCCAAATTTCTGATCAAGAACGAGATCGTAGTCAACTATTTGATGATTGTTTGTCTGCATAATATGCCTCCTTTATCTTTAACCCAAATCGGTCATTAGACCACAATGTTCAAAAATTCTTGCTATTGTGTTGTTTCCTAACATCTTTTATTTTCTTGTCGGCATCTTGCCTGTCTTTGTAACTTGACGTAGCCCGCTACGCCTGCGTTACAAATACAGCCAATCTGCTCGACAATAAAACAAAATCTGTTTAGGCTCTAATGACCGATTTGGGTTTAATGCTTTTTCGATTTCTTTTGATGGCGTTTTCTGGCTCTTCTTCTGAAAGCCATTGAATAAAACGACAATTTTTCCTTCGTCGAATATGAAGAACACCCTAAAGATATTCCCACCATACTCTGTACGCAACTCATACAGACCGTCCTTGATTAGTTTTATAAACTTCGTGGAAAGTCTGTCTTGAGTTTTTAGCAAAAGAAGACCATATTGGATTTTCTCTTGCTCTTTCTCCTTTAAGGTAGCCATGAATGCCTCAAAGTAACCGCCGTATGTCAATATCCGCCGTTTCATGGTGCAAAGATAATAAAGGTTGCTTAATCTTGCAACTTTTTACTATTCTTTTTGCATGAAATACTAATATTTTTCCAAAGGCGCACGCTCACAATAAGAAAGTAGGAAAAGTACAAAAAAACACTAAAAATTGTAAAGCGTAGTGACTAAAATTCGAGTAATTTCTTACTTAGAATGCTTTTTTTGCCGTAATCTATTACCTTTATGTAGGATTTTTCGTATATTTGCAAGATAAATGTAGTAGTATTATTAAAACAGGACATTCAACTTTAGAAAGTAATAGAAAACTCAAACGGTCCTCAACCCTATGAGGTGGATTAAATTATCAATAGAGAAAAACAAGTTGCTTTGTCGTTTTGCGGGTTAAGGGATTGGAATATGCAAATATCAAGACCGATAACCGACGACTGACGACCAACATTCAGCAACCAGTCAACACTATCATCTATTGACCATTATCCACATTGCCAATGCGCATTTCATTATTTTTCAACAGATTGAGTAAAAAAATATATACAGGATATAATTTCTATATAAACACATAATTATGGCAAGAGTTATTAAATTAAGTCGCGGACTTGACATCAATCTCGCCGGAAAAGCCGAAAAGAGCAAGATGACTCTCAAGGCAAGCGGGAAGTATGCCCTATGCCCTGCAAGCTTTGAGGGCGTAAAGCCTAAAGTGATGGTCAAGGAAGGCGACAAAGTCAAGGCCGGAGATTCTTTGTTTGTTAACAAAGAATACCCGGAAGTGAAGTTTGCTTCTCCTGTCAGTGGCACTGTAAGTCTCGTAGAGCGTGGCGACCGCAGAAAGCTTCTCAGCATCCGTGTGGATGCCGATGAGCAGCAGGAGTATGCTGATTTTGGCGTGAAAGACGTCACTAAGATGGATGGAGAGCAGGTCAAAGCCGCCCTCTTGGAGGCTGGCCTGTTCGGCTACATCAACCAGTTGCCTTACGCTGTCTCTACCAATCCACAGACAGAGCCTAAGGCTATCTTCGTTTCAGCTCTGAGAGATATGCCTTTAGCTGGCGATTTCGAGTTTGAGCTCCAAGGTCAGGAGAAGGATTTCCAGACAGGTCTGACAGCCCTCAGCAAGATTGCGAAGACATATCTCGGCATCGGTAAGAATCAGAGCATCAATGCTTCCGACGTGGAAGTAGTCGTTTTCGCAGGAAAATGCCCTGCTGGAAACGTCGGCGTACAGGTAAATCACATCGATCCTGTCAACAAAGGCGAGGTAGTTTGGACTGTTGACCCTACTGCGGTATTGTTCTTCGGCAGACTCTTCAACACTGGTAAGGTCAATCTCACACGCACTGTGGCTCTCGCAGGCTCTGAAGTCAAGAAGCCATGCTACGTGGATATGCTCGTAGGTCAGGAGATTGACACACTCGTCAGCAACTCTTACGACCGCAGCCACAGCGTCCGCATCATCATGGGCAACCCTCTTACTGGTATGCCTACAGCGCAGGGTGCTGACGGTCAGACACATTTCACACGTTTCCTTGGTGCTCACACCAGTGAGATAACCATCATTCCGGAAGGTAATGACAATGACGAATTCGCTGGATGGATTATGCCTCGACTGTCACAGTTCAGCGTAAACCGCAGTTACTTCTCTTGGCTCTTCGGCAAGAAGAAGGAATATAGCCTCGACGCACGTGTCAAGGGCGGTGAGCGTCACATGATTATGAGTGGCGAATACGACAGCGTTCTCCCTATGGACATCTACGGTGAGTACCTCATCAAGGCAATCATCACAGGCGATATCGACAAGCAGGAGCAACTCGGAATCTACGAGGTAAGCCCTGAGGACTTCGCTCTGGCTGAGTTTGTAGATTCTTCCAAACTTGAGCTTCAGCGCATCGTGCGCGAGGGTCTCGACGTGCTTAGAAAAGAGAATAGTTAATAATACATCTAAACAACAAGAACAATGTCTTTCTTAAGAAATTACTTAAATCAGATAAAGCCCAACTTTGAGAAGGGTGGCAAGCTGCATGCTTTCCGCAGTGTCTTTGATGGTTTCGAGACATTCCTCTATGTCCCTAACGCCACATCAAAGAGCGGAACAAGCATCCACGACGCCATCGACTCAAAGCGAATAATGAGTATGGTGGTGATAGCATTGCTTCCTGCCCTGCTCTTCGGCATGTACAACATAGGCTATCAAAACTATGCCGCTGCCGGCACTGAGGGGTCGTTCCTCGATATGTTCATCTATGGCGTACTCGCTGTATTGCCAAAGATTCTCGTCAGCTACATCGTAGGTCTCGGCATCGAGTTTGCCTGGGCACAATGGAAGGGCGAAGAGATTCAGGAAGGCTACCTCGTCAGCGGTATCATCATCCCTATGATTCTGCCTGTGGGCTGTCCGTTGTGGGTTATCGTGCTCGCTGTGGCATTCGCAGTCATCTTCGGTAAGGAGATATTCGGTGGCACCGGTATGAATATATTCAACGTTGCCCTCCTCGCGCGCGCATTCCTTTTCTTCTCTTACCCTACAAAGATGAGCGGTGACACCGTCTGGGTGGCTACAGACAGCATCTTCGGATTCGGCAACACCCTGCCTGACACATTCACTTGCGCCACTCCTCTCGGACAAATGGCAGCAGGTAGCGTGCCTACTGCTTCGCTCTGCGACAGCATCATCGGTCTTATCCCTGGTAGTATCGGCGAGACCAGCGTCATCGCTATCGCTATCGGTGCGGTGATACTCATCTGGACAGGCATCGCTTCATGGAAGACCATGCTCAGCGTGTTCCTCGGTGGTGGCTTGATGGCTTGGATTTTCCAGACTACAGGACAGTCTGCTGTGGAATGGTATCAGCATATCGTAATCGGAGGCTTCTGCTTCGGCGCCGTATTCATGGCTACTGACCCTGTGACATCAGCACGCACAGAGACAGGCAAATGGATTTACGGATTTATCATCGGTGCTCTGGCTGTCATCATCCGCGTCATGAACCCTGGTTTCCCAGAGGGAATGATGCTCGCTATCCTCTTCGGCAATATGATGGCTCCTACCATCGACTACTTCGTAGTGCAGAGTAATATCAACAAGCGACTTAAAAGAATGAAGAACAATGGCTAAACTGAATACAAATTCCAATACATACATCATAGCATATAGTTGCATAATGGTGGTGATAGTGGCGTTTCTCCTTGCTTTCGTCAGCAGTACTCTGAAGCCTACACAGGACATCAACGTGGCTCTCGACAAGAAGAAACAGATACTTGCCGCCCTCAACATCCGCAACCTCTCTAACGAAGAGAGCGCACAGAAGTATGCCGAAGTGGTAAATGCTGACGCCATCATCGATGCCGAAGGCAATATCGTGGAGAAAGGCGAAAAGGGTGGCGAGCTGACTGGCTTCAAACTCAATAGCGCCGACTATAAGGAAAGCAAGCTCGCCATATATGACTGCACCGTCGATGGCAAGCAGAAATACGTCGTTCCTGTCTATGGCATGGGGCTCTGGGGACCTATCTGGGGCTACATCGCCGTAAATGAAGATGGCAACACTATCTTCGGAGCTTATTTCAATCATGAAGGTGAGACTGCCGGACTCGGTGCTGAAATCAAAGACTCCAAGAAATGGCAGGACGAATTTATCGGCAAGACCATCTACAGCGCAGACGGAAAGCCTGTCATCATGGTGAAGAAAGCCAGCGAAGTCAAGGACAAGAGCTGCGAAGTGGATGCCGTGACAGGCGCTACACTGACCTCTGACGGCGTAAGCAATATGCTCCAGGAGGGCTTCGCCAAGTATAAAAACTATTTAAAGAAGTAACGTGACTATGGATAACAAGATAAAAGACGTATTCAAGGCACCGCTCAACATCATGAACCCTGTCCTCGTACAGGTGCTCGGCATTTGCTCTGCCTTGGCTGTGACATCACAGTTGAAGCCTGCTCTCGTAATGGGACTCGCCGTGACTGTCATCACCGCATTCAGTAACCTTATCATATCCCTCATCCGACAGACTATCCCTAACCGCATACGTATCGTCGTACAGCTCGTCGTCGTGGCTGCTCTGGTGACCATTGTGAGCCAGGTGCTCAAGGCTTTCGTATATGATGTCAGCGTAGAACTGTCAGTATATGTGGGACTTATCATCACCAACTGTATCCTCATGGGGCGACTTGAGGCTTTCGCTATGCAGAATAAGCCTTGGCCTTCATTCGTTGACGGTATCTCTAACGGACTCGGTTACGGCATCATCCTCGTAGTAGTAGGCGCTTTCCGCGAACTGCTCGGACGTGGCACTCTGCTCGGTTTCCAAATCATACCTCAGGAAGCATACAATTTCGGATATTTGAACAATGGCACTATGACTATGCCTGCCATGGCTCTCATCATGATTGGCGTCGTAATATGGATACATCGTGCTTATTTTTATAAGGAGGACAAGTAAATGGAACACATGATTAGTCTTTTCTTCAGGTCCATATTCGTGGACAATATGATCTTCGCCTTCTTCCTCGGTATGTGCTCCTACCTCGCAGTATCCAAGAATGTGAAGACATCACTCGGACTCGGTATCGCCGTGACATTCGTGCTTTGCGTCACCGTACCAGCCAACTATCTGCTTCAGACCAAGGTGCTCGGTCCCGACTGTCTCGTCGAGGGCGTTGACCTCAGTTATCTTTCATTCATTATCTTCATTGCTGTCATCGCTGGTATCGTGCAGCTGGTGGAGATGATTGTGGAGCGCTTCTCCCCTTCCCTCTACGGAGCATTGGGCATATTCCTCCCTCTCATCGCCGTAAACTGTGCCATCATGGGCGCATCTCTCTTCATGCAGCAGCGCGTCAACCTCGACCCTGCCAGCACACAGTATCTCGGTAGCGTAGCCGATGCTTTCGTCTATGCTCTCGGTTCCGGACTCGGATGGGTGCTCGCTATCGTATCTATGGGCGCAATACGCGAGAAAATGCAGTACAGCGACGTGCCAAAGCCTCTGCAGGGACTTGGCATCTCATTCATCGTCGTTGGTCTCATGGCTATCGCAATGATGTGTTTCTCTGGTTTGAAAATATAATTTGGTCACACAGTGGCAAAGGCATCAGCAATGTATCCCTAACAAAAGACACAAGCGACCCGCCACTGTGCCAACGGCTTTTACCGTTGGATACAACCAAATCCCAAAAACCCAAAACCAATAAATAAAAGCAATGAACATCAGTTACATATTATCCAGCATAGGAGTATTCCTGGTGGTAATCATCGTACTCGTAGTAGTACTGCTGGTAGCAAAGAAATATCTCAGCCCAAGCGGTAAGGTGAAACTTACCATCAACGGCGACACCGTGCTCGAAGTGGAGCAAGGCAACAGCGTGATGAACACGCTCAACGAGAATGGCATCTACCTCCCTTCTGCATGTGGAGGTAAGGCAAGCTGCGGTCAGTGTAAACTGCAGATCCTCAGTGGCGGTGGAGAAATCCTCGACTCTGAGAAACCACACTTCTCCAGAAAGGAGATAAAGGACAACTGGCGCCTCGGATGTCAGGCAAAAATCAAAGGCGACATGGAGGTAAAAGTGCCTGAATCTGTCATGGGAGTTAAGGAATGGGAATGCACCGTGATAGGAAACCGTAACGTGGCTACATTCATCAAGGAGTATAAAGTGGCACTTCCTCCTGGTGAACACATGCACTTCGAACCGGGTTCCTACGCACAGATTCGCATCCCTGCATTCGAACTCGATTACGACAAGGACTTCGACAAAGCCCTCATCGGCGACACTTACCTCCCAGCATGGGAGAAATTCGGACTCTTCGGACTCAAATGTAAGAATGAAGAGCCTACTATCCGCGCATACTCCATGGCAAACTATCCTGACGAAGGCGATATCATCACCCTCAATGTGCGTATCGCAACACCGCCATTCAAGCCAAAGGATCAGGGTCCTGGCTTCATAGATGTCAATCCGGGTATCGCTTCATCGTACATCTTCTCACTCAAGCCTGGCGACAAAGTTACCATGTCAGGACCTTATGGAGAATTCCGACCACAGTATGGCACTGGAAGAGAGATGATATGGGTAGGTGGTGGCGCTGGTATGGCACCTCTCCGCGCACAGATTATGCACATGCTGAAGGGTAATGGCATAGCTCCAGAAGACCGCCAGCGTGAGATGCACTACTTCTATGGTGCACGCGCACTGGAGGAAATCCCATTCCTCGACGACTTCCTGCAGTTGGAAAAGGACTTCCCTAACTTCCATTTCCACCTCGCTCTCGACCGTCCAGACCCTAAGGCTGATGCAGCTGGAATCAAATATACTCCAGGATTTGTGGCACCTGTCATGGGCGACACATACCTCAAGCAGCATGAGTCACCAGAAGACTGCGAGTACTATCTCTGCGGTCCTCCTATGATGGCAAAGACAGTGCTCGACCTTCTCCACTCTCTCGGTGTGGAAGACGACATGATTCGCTTCGATAACTTCGGAGGATAAGTATGGTTTTGTTGTATGGTGGTTTCGTTGATTGCCAATACTGACAACAAAACAATAACTCCTATCTGGAGGACAGTACCATACCAAACATCAATGGATAAAAATAAAAAATCAATGGATAAAAACATTTCTATTGTTTTTATCCATTGATTTTTTTAGCAGCTATATACATTTAGTCCCCTATGCAGTAATACAAGAAAATTGGACAAAACAGAGATTCGGGACTTTTTCAAGTGGACTCAGTAATATAATGTAATAGACATTCCAGAATGTTGCTCTTAGAATCATTGTGATGTCATTCTCTTGATTATTAGCTTCGACAGTCTGGTTTCGACAAGCTCAAGATAAGACTTTTTCATGTCTTCGCTCAAGAACGAGTTGCGTATCAAGTCCTTCCATACAGGGAGGGCCTTCTGCATGTTTTCGATGAGTTGCATGGTGACACGTTGCCCAATGCCCAAGGTATCTGATGCCTTGATAAAGTCCTGCAGCTTAAGCCTTGACTTCTTGCCGTTGATAGATAAAGCCATCTCCTCCTTGTCTTTTGGGTTGGCAATGGCAACGTTCAGGAGGTCATAGGCTGGAGTAAGTTGGTAGGCTTTCTTTGGACGGTAGAGCGAGAAGTTCTTTAAGTGCATGTCATTGTTACCAGTGACAAACGAGAAGAGGAGAATCTGCATGAAGTTGATGAGGTCGAGCTTAGGGGTGGAACTGTAGGCTGCAATGGTTTTGCCTATCTGCTCGCACGAACTTTTGTACTTGTATTCTGTTGGATGGAGAGTGAGCTGGCACATGTCCTCCATATCAATCTTCTCGCCTTTGGTGGTACGGTCGATGCGTCTGGTGATGTAGCCCAGACTGCCGTCTGCCAGATGAACCAATGAGTGGGGAACAACCTTGATGCGTGCAGCCTCTGCCATGTGCATGGTGAGGTCTTCATTCTCTGGCAACTGGGGATAGGCCTCGGCCTGTGGCTTGAAGATGAAGTCGCCCCAGAGACCTACTATAGTCAGTCGGTTGCACCCCTTGTGCTTGTGCAGATTGAGCGAGAGTTTTGGCTGAACGCCTGTCAGAGAGGTCTGTGACTGAATCACCTGTGCGGCCAAGGCATCGAGTTCCTCACGTCGATACTCCAGCAATGGGGCTGTAGCGGTTCCGAAGAACTTGCGGGCGCATCCTGGATGGAAGTCCTTCATGCCTTCATCCAATTTTTTATAACAATATAGACACTTGCACATATTACTCATTGTTTAAGGGTACAACACTTACGCTACCGATGCACTCCTTGCAGCATAGCAGCAATAGGGACATACGGTCGAGGACGCTGATGTCGGTATTCCGTAGCGCCACATCCAGCAACCACCCTTCAGGTATAAGACCATCGAAGAATGGGAATAGTACAGGGCTGGTGTAAGCCTCTTCCTGCAGAGGCAGGGTCAGGCTGATGGCTACTGCCTTGGGCGAGGCAAGGTAGTCTGGTGTGTAGCGGAAGGTGTATTCGCCACCTTCCTCGGTCAGCAGTCCTGCCAAGGTGTTCTTTCTGTAGATTTGTGCCTGTCGCATAATGATTAGCATTTAGAGGTGGCAATAAGCTCGTAGTTGAAGAGATCGAGCAACAGGTTCACCTTGTCCATACGCAGAGTTGGTTTTCCTTGCTCCAGCTGGCGCACAAAGTTGAGACCTACGCCCGACTTCATGGCGAGTTCTTCCTGCGTCAGTCCATACTCCTTACGGAGCTTCTTGACAGTCTGTGAAAGTGCAGTCTTTTCCATTGTTATTACGCTAAATTATATTCTTTCGGATGCAAATTTAGTAAACTTTTCTCAATTTACATCATTTCGAATGTAAAATCTTCAACTTTTTAATAAATTATATCACTTCGGATGTAAAATTGCTATGCAATCTCAAATCCGCAACTAAGCCCTTCAACGTCCTTATTGCGTCTAAACGTCCTCTCATTACTGAATTATCTGATAAACCTGAAGACTGCGAGTACTATCTCTGCGGTCCTCCTATGATGGCAAAGACAGTGCTCGACCTTCTCCACTCTCTCGGTGTGGAAGACGACATGATTCGCTTCGATAACTTCGGAGGATAAGAGTCCCCCAGCAAAGAACATCAATAAATAAAAATAAAATATCAATGGATAAAAACATTTTGTTGTTTTTGATCCATTGATATTTTTTTGTTGTTCAGCCTGTCTGGAAGACAATACCATCCCACTCAGAAAATCTATAGATTAGAAACTGTATTGTTGCACAGGTTCAACATCGAACTTGCGCCAAAGTGTTTTTTTCTGATAGCAAATGGTTACTTCAACACTCTATATGTCATAAACAGATAAATAACAAACTTAGAAGTTGCGCACGACACGAACATAGTGCATACGAAAATGAAGAAGACTATTGTTGTTCTGTCAATGGCATCAATTGCTGTGGTTTCTGTTTTGGGCCTTAGTTCGTTCTCTCGTTCAAAGGTTTTGCCAACAACATGTGAAGTGCATGCCAACGGCTATGGTGATGGACATTGCACGAAATGTGGTATGAGAAATGGAAGCTATAATTGCAATAGGTTTGTTCCTGCATACAACCATCCTTCTATCTGTATTTGTGGTCATTCAAAGGCTGCACATGCTTATAAGTAATCTATAAAAAGATTAAACAGTAACAGAGATGTGCAAAAGTAAATTCAAGTATATTGCATTAGCTTTGGTCTTGGCAACGGCACTGGTAAGTTGTAATAAGGAAGAGTATTCAAGCGAGATTGATATAGAAATCCCATCTAATTCCAGTAAGTTGGAAAAGCCAAAAGAGAAACGCAATTTAACCACAACTACACATAGTGAAGTCTCGTTTCGACCAACCTTTACTAATGGTGGCGACATAAGCGACAACATGAACTGCATAGTTCATTGGAGAAAATATTCTTCAAAGCCGACAAAGACACCTAAAGCCTCTGACATGACCAATCATGAGTCTATGAGAATTTACTCTATCCAAAAGTATCAAACCGTGTTCGACAAGACTCATACAGGTTTTAACGGTGGTCAATATGTCTATTATTACTTTGAGTGTAGCAATTCAAAATATACCACCCAGACCGACATAACGTTTTGTGTTGTTAAAAGATAGTGTAAGCGTTATACTAATGAGTAAAAACAATCCTTACTCCCTTTGCCCTCATTTGCATAAAAGAGTAGATGAGGGCAATATCCTTTTCATATCCAAGAAGCACGTTCCAACAATCAAGAGCTTTAAGTTGGAATATCCTAATAAGGAAGTGAAGATTGAAATGCTGAGAAGTCTGGCTAAATTATTATTTTTTCTGATAGCAAATGGGGAGGCAGACTAAGAATCCGGCAGGAACATCATACTGCATAATCATCAGCACATATACCCCCAATCTGTCATTACAACGGACATCATTGTGTCCAACTTTGTAACAGCCGATTACAAGCATTCTGCAAATAGAAGTTTCTAATGACAGTCATTGAAAAAAACAAGCTTTTCAAACAACACATTGTCAACGTGTTACAGATTTAGCCACAGATCATTCCACTTCTAATGTTCGAATTGAGATAAACGTTTTTCCAACTTGGCTATTTCCTCGTTTCTCTTGCGGAGTTGATTGTTCAACGACTCAAAGGTACGGTTCAATTCCGCAACCTCTGCACGCTGCTGATTGATGGTTTCACGCATCGACCGCAATTCCTCTGCCATTTTTAGCAGCACTTTTGATATGTCCATAGCTTGATCTTTCATGGATACAAAAGTACGAAAAACATCTGAGATACGCAAGAGAACATGGTTCTTTTTCCAGATGATTTCCAAGAAAAATCTTACAGAGGAATAAGACCGAATCAGACCTATCTTACCACCGCTAAATAGTTACACCAAACATCAATGGATAAAAATGTTGTTTTGTGGTTTAGTTGTTTTGTGGTTTAGTTATTTGATTATTAAACAAAATCACCAGACAACCAGACTACAATAAGATTTTTTATCCATGAATCCACTATAAAGAGTCTGAGCACAATCAATTTGAAAGTTGAACAGCAATAATGATTCTTAAATAGGCATACCTCAAAAAAAACGGATTATAGTGCCAGTTTCTATTTAGCTGTTTCTTACAACAAAAACACTTATATTTAAGCAAAATAATACATAAAACGCAATAAAAGAGAAGAATATTTACTTCATTTCAGGTATTCTTGCACGTTTCACAAGATATTTTCGTAATTTTGCACTTATCTATTATCAATAATGTGTCAATATGGACGGCAAGACAAACAGAAGATAGCCCAATTCCTCAAAGCATACAAGTACGTCAAGGAGTTTGGCGAAGGTATCGACCGAATCTGCAATGAGTTGGAAACAAAAGGCTGCGCCATCCCACCATTCCATATTGACGCGTTCATACTCAAGGCAACATTAATGGCTGAGTGGACCACGGAAAAGGAGTTTGACCGCCTAAGTACCGCCCAAGTAGAAAAATTATTGACAGTTATGAACGATGATTATGTTGATGTTCCAGAGTTGATTAAACGATGTGGAATAGTCAGACGTAATACAATGCAAGATAGTTATATCGCCCCTGCACTAACAGATGGCAGTATTGAACGGAGCTATCCAGAACAGCCAATCATCCAAAACAGATGTAATGCCTAACGGAGAAGGCTAAGGATTGGAAGAAATTAGATGTTTTTTGACTTAAAATGACAATTATGTTGAATAATCGCACTTGGCTTGCCTTTGCCAACAGAAAAAGGTGCAGACATACAGAT
>OLFV01002244.1_pt1 | contig 15111 bp, 10 predicted proteins | sample 1605551 | NCBI WGS metagenome assembly OLFV01 (sample SAMEA3888922, study PRJEB22519) | human gut metagenome | biome: human gut; feature: human-associated habitat; material: faeces | place: Denmark | collected 2011
AAAAACCACTTCTCACGGAGCGCGTGTCGCAGACGCCCTACGGGCGGCAAGGCACGAAGCGCAGTGCAAACCTGCTCAAAAAAGAGAGGCTGGCCAAATGGCCAGCCTCTCTTTTTTGAAGAACTTATTCCTCGCGGAAGACAAATCCGTTCTCGTCCGCCTTTTCGATGACGGCGAGCGCCTTGTAGGGGATACCGCTCGCGCGGAAGCGGTCACCGCCGCCCTGGAAGCCCTTTTCCACGGCAATGCCGATGCCTTCGAGCTTCGCGCCCGCCTCGTTGACGATATCGACAAGGCCCTGCACGGCGAAGCCGTTGGCCATGAAGTCGTCGATGATGAGCACGTGGTCGTCCGCGTTCAGCCACTCCTGGGAGACGAGCAGCGTGACTCTCTTCTTGTAGGTGTAGGAGAAGACCTCGCTCTGGTACAGGCCGCTTTCGATGTTGTCGCTCTTGGCCTTCTTGGCGAAGAGCATCGGGACGCCGTACTTCTGCGCGCAGATGGTCGCAAGCGCGATGCCGCTGGCCTCCGCCGTCAGAACGACAGTGATCTTGCTGGTGTCGAAATACTTGGCGAACTCGTCCGCAATGTCCTCGAGCAGACGGGTGTCGACGCGGTGGTTGAGGAAACCGTCGACCTTGACGATGTTGCCGGGCAGGACTCTGCCCTCGCGGCGGATGCGCTCCTGAAGAAGCTCCATGGAATTACCCCTCCTGAAAAAATAATTTCTGACGAAATTTTTCGATTGAAATGGTAACTTCCATTTAACAGGATTTTTGTGCAGAATGCAACACGGCAACTTTGACAAGAATTTGTGCTTTTTTTGCCTCTTTCCGTCTATTTTGGCGGCGGGAGCGCCGTTACGTCCCGTTTTGTATCGTTTTGGCAAAGCCCGCGGCAAAAAGCCGCGCGGCGTTGACGGCTTCTTCGAGCGAATTGCCCGCCGTGCCGACCTCAACAAGGAGCGAGCCCGTCGTCATGTGCTGGTTGTAGCGGGAGTTGCGCACGGTGACGGGGCGCATGAGGGTCGGATAGTCTTTGTACAGCGTTTCCTGCACGGCGCAGGCGAGCTTTAAGTTCTCGCGCCAGAGATCGTGACTCAGGCCTCCGCCGTTCGACCCGATGACGAATTCGAGCTGTGCGGCGTTTTTATCTTCGCCGCACAGCAGCTTGAACTGCTGGCCGTTCGCGTCCTGCACCGCGTCGCGGTGCACATCGAGCACGAACGAGATCGAAGGGTACTTTTGCAGATAGCTCTCGATCGACGCGAGCGAGCGGTTGTAAGCGCCCGAATAGCTCGGATAGTCGTAGAGCGAGCGGTCGTGCACGACGCTGATGCCCGCGTCGGTCAGCACCTGCGCCATTTCGTCGCCGATGCGGATCATGTTGCAGTTCGTGTCCAGCGTGCGGAACGTGTCGGACACGTCGTATTCCTGCCCCGGCGGCATGGTGTAGCTCTCCGAGCCGTGGGTGTGGATGATGAGCACCTGCGGCCCCTCCGCACCGAGCTTTGCTGCATAATCGCCCGAGAGCATCGAGGCGTCGAGCGCGGCATCCGAGCCGTTGTTGATGTACACATTGCCGAATACCGTATAGCCCGAGGGGTCGGACGCCTTGAGCGTGCGGGCGGGCGAGCCGTTTTCCGTCACGGCGATCTCGTCCGGCGTCTCCTCCTGCGTGAGCACCGTGCCCTCACTGTCCTGCGCGTCGCCCGTTTCGTCCGCGCTGTCATCGGGCTTTTGCTCAAGCTCTGCCGACCATGCCTGCGCGATGTTCTCCTCGCCCTCGCGCAGAAGCGGCGTCGCGTGCAGCGCGAGCGACGTTCGCAGGCTGAGAAAGTCCTCGCCGCCGTCGCCGCGCTCATATCTCAGCAGCATCACGCCCAGCGTCTCGTCCTTGAGCGTGCGGAGCGCATCGCGCGCGTCCTTCGCCGGTGCCGTGACGCTCACGCCCCAGAGCGTCACCGCCGAGAGCGCGAGCGAACACAGCATCCGTCCTGTCCGTTTCTTTTGCATCGTGATTCACCTCTTGGGACAATCCTATGTGCGCATTTGCGCCGATATGACATAGCGCGCCCGCCGCTTTTCGCTTGCAATTTTCGCTTTCGCGTGGTATGGTGATGGCAGCGGAGAAAAACTCATATAGTTTCGCTTACATGGCGCGAAAGTTTCTACGGAGCCGCCGAAAGGCTCTGCTATGGGTGCTCAGCCGGGGGAGAAGTCCCCGGGCGGGGCGCTTTTTCTTTTGCACAAAGCTAAAACAGGAGTGACTGATATGAAGATCCTCAAGGGCAATCTCGTTTCCGCACCGGCGCTCGGCAAGCTCGAGATCGTCGAGCACGGCTGCCTCGTCCTGCATGACGACGGCAGCATCCAAAGCGTTGAAAAGGCCGTGCCGCAGAACGCCGACGCGGAAGTCATCGACTACGGTGATAGCCTCATCATGCCGTCTTTTGTCGACATGCACCTGCACGCGCCGCAGTACCCCATGCTCGGCATGGGCATGGACCTGCCGCTGATCGACTGGCTCAACACCTACACGTTCAAGACCGAGGCGCGCTTTGAAGACAGCGACTACGCCCGCCGCATTTACAAAAAGCTCGCGAGCGACCTCATCACGAGCGGCACGACGCGCGTTTGCATGTTTTCCTCCCTTCACACGGACGCGACGCTCATTTTGATGGAAGAGCTCGAAAAGGCGGGCGTCACGGGCTATGTCGGCAAGGTCAACATGGACCGCAACGGCAGCCCCGAGCTTCAGGAGACGACCGAGCAGTCCAAGCGCGAAACGCTGCGCTGGCTGGACGCGTGCGGGCGCTTCCAGACCGTCAAGCCCATCCTGACGCCGCGCTTCACCCCATCGTGCACCGACGAGCTGATGAGCTGGCTCGGCAAACTCGCCGCGGAGCGCGGGCTGTACGTCCAATCGCACCTGTCTGAAAATAAGGGTGAGATCGCGTGGGTCAAAGAGCTCTGCCCCGACTGCGCGCAATATTGGGAGAGCTACGACCGCGCGGGGCTGTGGAAGGACCATACCGTCATGGCGCACTGCGTCCACTCCGACGAGCGCGAGCGCGAGGCCATGCGCGAGCACGGCGTCGTCACGGCGCACTGCGCGGGGTCGAATATCAACATCTGCTCGGGCGTCGCGCCCGTGCGGACGCTGCTGCGCGAGGGCAACCTCGTCACGCTCGGGTCGGATATCGCAGGCGGCGCGCTGCTGGCGATGAACAAGGTCATCACCATGTCCATCCGCGCGTCGAAGTTCCGCCACATGCAGAGCGACGGAAAGGACGAATTTCTGACCGTCGAGGAGGGCTACTACCTCGGCTCCAGCGCAGGACACGAGTATTTCGGCGGGCACGGTGGATTTGTCCCCGGCGACTATCTCCACGCCATTGTCGTCGACGACTCCGACTTTACCGAGGCCGCGCATCCGCTCTCGGTGCGCGAGCGCTTCGAGCGCGCGATCTACATGATGCACCGGCACAACATCGTCTCCGTCTGGTCGGAGGGAAAAAACGTCGTTTGCCGATGAAAGACGGGGGAGAGGGCGCGCCCCTCTCCCCGATTCCGGAAAATCGCAAAAATTTTTGGACAAACTATTGACAAAAGGCTATCTTATTTGGTATAGTAGCTTCTGTCCTGTCGAGCAGGAATATTTGGCGGCATAGCTCAGCTGGCTAGAGCATGCGGTTCATACCCGCAGTGTCCCCGGTTCAAATCCAGGTGCCGCTACCAGATGCACGGGATGCGAAAGCATCCCGTGTCTCATATGGCCCGTTGGTCAAGTGGTTAAGACACGGCCCTTTCACGGCTGTAACATGGGTTCGAGTCCCGTACGGGTCACCACAAGGCAACTCGTAAGGGTTGCCGAATAGGGAGGCTTAGCTCAGCTGGTTAGAGCGCCTGCTTCACACGCAGGAGGTCACTGGTTCGAGTCCAGCAGTCTCCACCAAAACCTCACTTCTTCGGAAGTGAGGTTTTTCTTGTTTTCGGCAAAAGGAAAGACATCGTGTCTTTCTCGGGAAAAAACAAAAAGAGGGAACGGAAAAACCGTTCCCTCTTTTTTCATCAGATAGTGGCCGCTTACTTGGCTGCGCGGTAGAGGAAGGAAACGATCTGCGCACGCAGGCAGTTGCTATTTGGGGAGAAGGTGGTGTCGCTCGTGCCGGTGGTCACGCCCGCGTTGACGGCCCACTGCACGGCGGGGGCGTAGAAGGCGCTCGCGCTCACATCGGCAAAGGCGTTCGTGCCCTCAGCCGCCGGTGCGCCGGCCGCTCTCCACTGGAAGGTGACAGCCTGTGCGCGCGTGACGGAAGCATCCGGGGAGAAGGTCGTGCTGCTCGTGCCGGTGGTCACGTTGTTTTCCACCGCCCACGCAACGGCCTTTTCGTAATACGCGCCGCTCTTCACGTCGGTGAAGGACGTGGTCATGGACTTCGGCTCGGGGCTGCCGTTGGCTCTCCACAGGAAGGTGACCATCTGGCCGCGCGTGCAGCCCGCGTTCGGCGCAAAGGTCGTGGCGGTCGCGCCGGAGGTGATGTTCTTCGCAACGGCCCAGACAACGGCGTCGGCATAGTAGGCGTCGTCGGCGACATCGGTAAAGGGAAGCGACGCGGAGCCGTCATAGTTCTTGTCGCTCAGGACAGAGGAGAAGAGGAAGTTGCTGAGGTACGCATATTCGTCTCTCTGGTGGACCTTATGGGTGAGGGAGTTGGCAAAGAGGACAACGTTCATGCCGTTTTCCTTGTAGGCAAAGCCCTGCACGCCGCCGTTTAAGTAGGCCTTGAAGCCCGCGGCGCGCTCGGCAGTGTTCGTGGGGATGAAGCCCTCGGTGGGCGTCTTGGTCTTGTCGCTCTTGACGAGCACCGTCGCGGAGGCGGGGACCTTGGAGAAGTATCCGAGGCCGTAGGCGTAGAGGATATCGTCGCCGTCAGCAATGTAGCTCGCGTTCACAAGGGTCTTGTTGGGATAGACAACGGGGGTCAGGCAGTCCATCGCGCCGTCCAGCTCGGTGTATTCCACGCCGGCGATGAGGTCAGAGGCGGAGGACGCTGCGGAATAGCTGTAACCGATGTACGGCAGGCCGTTTTTCACGGCGGTCTTTGCGGCGGCGTCGAGCTTCGTCGCACCTGCGGCGGCGTCCGCCTTGGTCACGTCGGAGGTCGTGGTGAAGCCCATGAGGTTCATCGCGGCGGTATCATAGTTCCAGCCGGCGCTCTGGCTGATCTGCGGCGCGTAGACAAATCCCTTCTCGCTTTCAGCAGGCGTGCCGGGGACGTAGACGGTCGGGGACTTGGTGATGATCTTCGCCTTCACGCTCGTCTTGTCGACGCCCGCGGCAGAGAGCAGATACTTGCCCGCGACGGTCTGATAGTCGGCGTAGGAGCAGATGAAATCGCCCATGTGGTCGCCGCTCGTGACCATGCCGACGGTCTTGCCGGCCTTGAGAAGTTCGTTGACGGCGGCGGTGGAGTCTTCAGAGGCGTTGGAGAGGATGACATCCTTGTTCTTGTCGCCGGTGAAGTAGGAGGTCAGCGCCTTGGTGTAAGCGAGCGCGTCGTCGTGGTCCATCGCGTCGCCGCAGACGGCAGAGATGCTCTTGTAGGCGGCGGGCTCGGCCACGGTGACCATGTCGAAGCCGCGCGTTTCATTGAAGGAGGTGATGCCCTCGGAGTAGAGGATCGTCCAGCCGTTGATGAGCGTGCCGTCATAGAGCGCGCCGTTGGCGACAGAGCGCTTGGCCTGATACATCGAGACGATCATCGTCCCTGCGGGATAGGTGACGCCGTCATAGGTGAATTCCTTTTCAGTCACGTTGACCTTGACGTCGTTTCTCGTGAGCCACTCCATCATGTCGGAGGCGGCCTGGAGGTTGGTCTGGTTCTCGCCGTCAAGCGGGATGATGTAGCACTCGGGATAGAAATTGCCGTTCTGGCCCGCACCCTTGTACTCGGGGCGGAAGACGTTCATCTCCGCGCCCTCGACGTCGTACTGGTCGCACAGCCACTGGCCGACGAGCGCGTAGGCGTCGGAATTGAAGTTCTTCACGCCGCGCTGGAAGATGGTGACCTGGGATTCGAGATAGGAAAGCTTCTCCGCGGCAACATAGGCGGCGTTGCCGAGGATACCGTACTGCGCCGCCTGAGCGGTATCGTCGTTGTAGGCGGGCAGCTCAACGGTATAGGCAACGGTGCCCTGCAGCATAGCAAACTGGGGAGTGTAGCTCGTGGACATATCGTCCCACGGGTCTTCCCAGTAGGTCTCGGTGCCGTTGCCGGTGTAGCTCAGGTAATCGCGCTGAGGGATCACATAGCTGTTGTAGCCATCGTTGTTGGCGACCGCCGCGATGCCCAGCGCCTCGCCGCCGGTGATGAGGTGCTCGGCGAGCAGGTCGTACTCAAAGTTCGGCTCGTGCGGGGGATCGCAGGGCTCGCACTGGAAGGCCTGCACACGGCCGTGGAACTCGGCAAGCGACATGGGGTTGAACGTGCCGATGAGCTGCTGCATGTTGGCCGTCTCGCTCGTGGTCTGGAAGGAGTTGTCGCGGTTGAGGTCATAGCCATTGGTGGAATGTCTCGTCAGGTAAGTACGTCCGTCGACATTCTCCTCGGGGACGAGGATGAAGAACACGTCGGACAAAAGCTCGTCCTTGACGTTCACGCTCTTATTTTCGACGGTGTAATACTTTTCAAGGTCGACCTTGCCGGACTTGCCGTTGTTGTCGGCCGTCAGGTAACCTAAGTAGCTGGCCTTGTCCTTGACGAGGTCGGGGATGGCGACGCTGCCCTCCGCGCCCACAGGGCCCATCTCGGCCTTGAGCTCTTTTTCGCCCGCGGCGGTGAAGCCCGTGAGCGTCTTGTAGTCGATGGTCTTTTCGCTCGTGATCATCTTGGCGAAGTCGAGCACGCCGTCGGTGGCGGCGACCTCGTTGGAGTGGATGTTGGAATACATCACGGGCACGCGGATATCGTCGAGCGCGCCGGACTTGATCTGGGCGAGCACGGCATCGGGATCGGTCTCGGCCTGCTCGGTCAGCGCGAGCCACTTGCTCACGCTCGCCTTGGAGTCGGCGACGATCAGATAGGGCATATCACGGCCCGCGGTGGACTGGCCCATGGAGAACTTTTCGACATACAGGCCGTTCTTTGTGCCGGTGGAGACGACCTCGTCGAGCTCCTTGTAGATCTCCCACATGGTGTTGAAGTTTTCATACGGCGCAACTTTGACGCTCACGGAGCCGAGATCCTTGCCGCTGTTTTTGGCGACGAGATCAAAGTAGCCGCACAGGTCGATGTAGTAGCCGCCGTTCACATGGGGCACGCTGTAGTCGACGCTGGTCACGCCGGTTCTGCGGTTGGTGGAGTAGAAGTAGTTATTCACGTGGAAGCTCACGTCGAGGACGGTCTTGCCGTTTTTCTCGCTTGCGGAGAGCTTGATGTCCGTGAACTGGTGCTCGTCGCCCTCGGTCAGCCAGTCAGTCAGAGAGCCGCCCGCGTAAGCGTAGGGGAACAGCTCCTCGTTGACGTAGGGGCGGGAATCGTCGCGCTCGAGCGAGAGCGAAACGGTACCGGTGCTGACGGCCGCGGCGAGCGCATCCTTCGTCATGCCGGACACGGGGATGGAGAGGGACACGTCCTTGCCGTTTTCATCGGTGACAAGGGTGATGGTCGCGTCGACCGGGAATTTCGTTCCCAGCAGCGCATCGTCCTTGGGGTTCATGTCCTGGTAGCTGACGGCGAACGCGGACGTGACCGCGAGCGAGAGCGTCATTACCAGGGCCATCAGCAGCGCGAGCGCTTTGCTGACAGAGTTTGGATAATGTTTCATGGTTTTCGTCCTCCAGAGTGGTCTTATGCCGCCACACACAGCGGCGGAAAATTGATGAGTTTAGTGTAACTCAATAAAAATACATAGTCAAGGGAATATTCATACCTAATCCCGCCAAATTTCAGCGTTGAATCTGTATTTTTGTTCATCATTTTTCACAAAGCAGTGCGTCAAGCCCCCGTCTTTCAGATCCTTTTGTGAATGTATCCGTAAATTTATACAGAATCGTGCTGCATAGGATATTCTTCTTCGCTGCGATTGCAAATGACGGCGGGGCGCATTATAATAAGAGGCAATCATCATTCAAACGCAGGAGGAACCGAATATGCGGCTGCAAAGCGCAATCTTTACACTGGGCGATACCCTCTTCACCCCCGACGGCGCGGCGCGCGAGGGACTCGACAAGACGCTTTCACTTTTTAAGATGGAGGGCGTGTGGCTCAGCGCGGTGACGGCGCTCAGCGCGGAGGACGCGCAAAAAGCGCTCGAAAAGGCGGGGCTTAGCTCGTATTTCCGCTTCGTGCTGACAGAATCCGTCGCGCTCTGCAAGGCGGACAGCGGCACGATGTTCGAGCGCGCGATGAAGCGCCTGCACTCGCAAAAGGACGATACGATCGTCTTTTCCGGCTCGCTTGCGGCGATCCAAAACGCGAAGGACGCGGGTTTTCGCACCGTGGCGGTGCAGGGAAGTGCGGGCGCGGCGGACTGGTCGACGATGCAGCACCTCGCCACGCAGAGCCTTGAAAATTACAGCGAGCTGCTGGCACAGACAAATGAGTGATAGAAAAAAGAGTTCAGGCAAAAAGCCCAACACTGTTAAGATAAGAACTGTAAAGGGATAAAATTCATGTTTTCTCCCTTTACAGTTTTTGGCAATCTCATTTTTTATGTTTATATTTTAGAAAGAGTTCTCTGGTTAATTAACGTGATGCAACAATTATTTCACCTTCATAACACGAATGAAAATTATTCATTCTTATATTGACATTAGCTTTTTCTTATAGTACCCTTTGTATAAAAGGCGGTGAGTTCGTGAAGCTATTAACGCAGTGCCCTACCTGCAAACAAAAACTCGTTGCAAAAGTTCTGTCCTGTCCGGATTGTGGTTTGGAAATATCAAATATATTTGAGTTAAGCCCTTTTGACTACTTGGACACAGCCAATACTGATTTTCTTATGTGCTTTCTTAAATCGCGTGGCAATTTGAAAGCAGTTCAAGAAGCACTCGGTATCTCTTATCCAACAGCGAAGAAACAGTTAGATCGTGTGATAACAGCATTAGGAATGGCAAACGAAAATGTGGAGGTATTGAACATGGGTAGCTTTCATGCAACATCTGGAGCTGACGCTTCAACGCTTATACGGAACAAATTAATTGAAGCGGGCGGAAAAGCCATTGTTTATTCTTACAAGAACATTCCCTATGAAATCCACCTGAGTGAAAGTGGTACAGGTTTTAACTGCGATGCGCTTAGCCCCATATATTTTTACGAATTTAGGGTATTTGACATTATAGTAGACCTGCTGAAAAGTGAAGGCGGCGAAGCTTCTAAAGGTCAACCTCGCAAGTACAAAGTTGGGTCTGAAAAGTGCAACGAGCATACTGTAGCAGGCGCGATAGCACTAAATTATTTTAATAAAGTAAAAGGCGAGACGGTCCTTGACCCGCAATCTGTTCTAGATGCTATCCTTGTGTGGGCTGATATTGCAGAAAACGGAAGAGGTAGTATTAGACTGACAAAAAACTATAGAAAGCTGGTAAATTATCATGTGTAATATTCTGGCATTTACGGTAGCAGTTCTTTATGGCTTTGTAAAATCAGTGCTTAATTATGGAGGAAAATGCAAAGGGCGCAGATGCAGACGGTATTGGTAAGCCAAGCTAGAAGCTCCCATGTCTACTTATCAAAAGTAGACATGGGAGCTTCTTTTACTGTCTAGTTTTCTTATCTTAACAGTGTTGGGCTTTCGCCTGAACTCTTTTTTTCTCTCTTTTAGGCCTCCGCGTCCTCCTGCGGCTGGAGCTTGCTGCCAAAATACGCGAGCACCGCGCCGAGAATGGCGCACGCGATGCCCCAGACCATCTCTGCTGTCGAGGCAAAGTCCGTCGGAATGATGATGAGCGTGGAGGCAAGCACGATGCCGATGACGGCGTGATAAGCGATGGAGTAGTGCGTGTCGAAAAGCCTGCTCACAATGCGGGCAAACAGCGCCATCACGCCGACCATGCCAAGCCCCCAGGGGATGAGCACGGTGAAATCAAGCTGCGCGATGCCGTCGATCAGCGGCGTGAGAAGGCCGACCGCCATCAGGATGGACGACGACGTCATCCCCGGGATGATGAAGCTGAAGCCCCACAGCACGCCGCAGAAGAGAAAGCCCCAGAAGTTTGCGGGCATCTCGGCAAATGAACTGAACTTGACGGCCATCAGCGCGCCGAACAGGGCGAGGAAGCTGACGATCAGCGAGATGTACGAACCGTTGCCGCGCCCCTGCGTGCCCGCCTCGTGCCAGAGGTCGGGCAGCGTGCCGAGGATGAGCCCGATGAAGAGGCACGTGGCGACGGTTTCCGACTGGTGAAACAGCGCAAGGATCACGCTGCCGCCGCCCAAAAAGCCGATCGCCCAGCCGATGCCGACGGCGAGCAGCATCCGCCAGTAGCGTTGAAGCGCGCGTCTGGGGTGCGTGAGCAGCTCCATCGCGGGGCGGTAGATGCCGAATACGACTGCGAGCACGCCGCCGGAGATGCCCGGCAAAATCGCGCCCGCGCCGATGATGATACCCTGCACAATGCGCATGATACCGTTTTTGATGCGGGAATTTTTCATATTGCTGCCTTTTTATGTGCTGCGCCCACCGGAAAAGCGGCGGAACGCGACGCGGTTTAATAGCCCTTTCTGCGGTCGACGAGGTGATGCATCGGGCGGCCCGCGGCGTAATTTTCCAGATTTTCGCAGAAGAGCTGCACGTTGCGCTCGCAGGTGTAGCCGAGCGTCATGTTGCCCGCGACGTGCGGCGTGAGCAGGAGGTTCTTGGCCTTGCGCAGCGGATGATCCGCAGGCAGCGGTTCGGGCACGACGACATCGAGCGCCGCACCGGCGAGGTGCCCGGAATCCAGCGCTTTGATCAGCGCGTCCTGATCGATGGCCGTGCCGCGGCCGACGTTGACGACATAAGCTCCTTTCGGGAGCAACGCCATGCGGTCTGCGTTCAGGATGTTCACCGTGTCGCTCACCGAGGGGAGAGACATGAAGAGAAGATCGGTCTCGGGCAGGAGCTGATCGAGCTCCGTGACGGGATGAACGGCGTCAAAGTCCGCGTTCGCGCGGCCGCTGCGGCTGACGCCGGTCAGGCTCGCGGGATGGAACGCGCGCACGCGGCGGGCAAATTCCGTGCCGATGTCGCCCGTGCCGAGGCACGTGACGCGCGCGCCGTGGAGCGAGTGGATGCCGCCCGGGAGCACGCGCCAGCCGCCCTCGCGGATGATCTCGGTGTATTCCATCTGGCGGCGCAGCAGCATCAGCGAGACCATGACGGAATGCTCGGCGATCGTCGTGCCGTAAGCGCCCGAGGCGTTCGTCAGCAGGCAGTCGGGATTCTGATACAGGTCGTCGCGGCAGAAGCGGTCCACGCCCGCCCAGCAGCTCGCGTACCACTTGAGATTGCGTGCGCCCGCGATAACACGCTGGGACGGATGACCGTAGAGGATCGTGCAGTCGTCCACATTGCCCTCCGCCGCCCTGGACGAGGGGAAGAAGACGATGTCGTAGCCGCAGCGTGCGGCGGTGTCGCGCAGCGTCTTTTCGTATGCCGGAGTCAGGAAGTCGATGATGACGCCGATTTTTTCATTCATGGTTCAATTCCTCCAAAATCATTTCTGCGACGCGCAGGCCGTCGGCCGCGGCACTCATGATACCGCCGGCGTAGCCCGCGCCCTCGCCGCAGGGATATAGACCGCGCAGGGCGGATCGAAAACTCAAGTTGTCGCGCACGATGCGCACAGGCGACGAAGAGCGCGTCTCCACCGCCGTCAAAACGGCGTCGGGCGCATCGAAGCCCCTTAATTTCCGTCCCAGCATCGGAAGGCCCTCCTCGAGCGCCTCGCACACAAAGGGCGGGAGGCAGCTGTGCAGGTCGCACCAGCGGACGGAGGGAAGATAGGTCGGCACGACCTTTCCCGCTCCCGTTGACGGGCGATGCTTGAGAAAATCTTCGACCCGCTGGGCGGGGGCGGCGTAATTTCCGCCGCCGAGGCGATAGGCCGCGTCCTCCAGCTCGCGCTGGAACTGGACGCCCGCGAGGGTATCGCCGGACGGGAAATCCTCCGGCGTAACGGAGACCAAAAGTCCGCCGTTGATGTTCTCGCCGTCGCGCGCAAATTCGCTCATGCCGTTTGTCACGACGCGCTTTTCCTCCGACGCGGCGGCGACGACCTCGCCGCCGGGGCAGACGCAGAACGAGAACACGCCGCGCCCCTTTTCCGTGTGGCAGGAGAGCTTGTACGACGTGGGTGGGAGGCCGTAGCGGCCCGCCGCCTCCTTATATTGCGCTAAGTCCATGTCGCGCTGGCGGTGCTCGATGCGCACGCCGACGGCAAAGGGCTTGGGCTCCATCGGCACGCCGCGCTTTTGCAGCATTTCGAACGTATCGCGCGCGCTGTGGCCGGGCGCGAGCACGACGTGCTTTGTGGGCAGCGTGTACTCCCCCTCGGGGGCGCTCACGCGCAGCGCCGTGACGCTGCCGCTGTTCTGCTCGATATCCACAACCTTGTGGGAAAACCTCACCTCGCCGCCGCGGTCGATGATCTCGCGGCGGAGATTTTGCAGCACCACATATAATTTGTCGGTGCCGACATGAGGCTTGGCGTCGACTAAAATATCCTCGCTCGCGCCGAAGCGGACGAACTCCTCTAAAATATAGCCGTGGCGCAGGTCCTTTGTGCCGGTGTTGAGCTTGCCGTCGGAAAATGCGCCCGCGCCGCCTTCGCCAAATTGCACGTTCGAGGTCAGATCAAGCTCGCCCGTGCGCCAGAAGTGCTCGACATCGCGCTTTCGCTGCTCGACCGCGCGCCCGCGCTCTAATAAAATGGGTCTTGCGCCGCAGCGGGCCAGCAGCAGCGCGCAGAAAAGGCCCGCGGGCCCCGCGCCGATAACAACAGGGGAGACCTCCGGCGCTGAAACAGGCGCGGGCGGCGTATATTTCTTCGGCGCATAGGGCTGCACATTCTTATTCTTGCAGCGCCGTAAAACGCCGGATTCGTTTTTGACCTCGACCGCGCAGGAGCAGACGAGCTTCACGCCCTCGCGCGCGTCGATGGAGCGGCGCAGGAGATGAACGGAAACAAGCGCCTCCTCGCTCACGCGCAGCGCGTGCGCGCAGGCCGCGCGCAGCTTGTCTTCCTTTGCTCCCACGGGGAGCTTCAGATTGTCGATGCGAAGCATGTGCGCCGCCTCCTTTTTCTTCAGTCGCGTTTCATTTTAGTATGACGGGAAATAAATCGCAAGGGGAATCGCGCGATTATCACAGATTCTTAAAAAAGTCATCGGGAATTTAAGAAATCGTCAAATAGCGTTCAAGAAATATACATAAATATGCCCTATGATAGCATCATCGAAAGCAAAGAGGCTGCCAGCAAGGGTCTCAGTCCATAGGAGGTCATCATCATGTACGAAGACGAAAACAACCTGTATCACTACAGCTATCGCAAGGGCGACGAGCAGAACCCCAACGCCCCGATCGACACGAAGAACTACGCCGAGGACCCGTGGGATAAGAATCCCGGCGGCAGCCCGAAAAAGAAGGGCGGCAGCGGTCTTTCCGGCAAGATCGTGGCGCTGGCGCTGGTGTGCGCGCTCGTCGGCGGCTTCATCGGCGCAGGCGTGAGCGGCGCGACGACCAAGGTCAACAAGACGAGCGTTCAGGTCAGCGACCGCGAGGTCGCGCAGGTGCAGACCGTCAAGGTCGACGGCAAGACGCAGATGTCGATGTCGGAGGTCTATGCCTCGAACGTCAACAGCGTGGTGTCCATCAACGTTTCCGCCACGACCAACTACTTCGGCCAGACCGTGCAGACCGCCGCGAGCGGCACGGGCTTTTTCATCACGGAGGACGGCTACATTCTCACGAACCACCACGTCATCTCTGATGCGAGCAGCGTGAAGGTAACGCTTTACAACGGTGAGACCTACGACGCCAAGGTCATCGGCAGCGATGAGGACTACGACATCGCCGTTCTCAAGATCGACGTGACGGGCGCGACGCCCGTGGTGCTGGGCGATTCGAGCAAGGTCGCCATCGGCGAATCCGTCGCCGCCGTGGGCAATCCCCTCGGCGAGCTGACGTTCTCGATGAGCGAGGGCATCGTTTCCTGCGTCAACCGCGCCATCAATGTTGACGGCACGCCCTTTAACATGATCCAGGTCGACTGCTCCATCAACCCCGGCAACTCCGGCGGCCCGCTCTTCAACAGCTACGGCGAGGTCATCGGCATCGTGTCGGCCAAGTATTCGAGCTACTCGAACACCACCGTGGAGGGCATCGGCTTTGCCATTCCCATCAACGACGTGGTCTCTCTCGTCAAGGACATCATGACCAACGGCTATGTGACCAACAAGGCCTACATGGGCATCACGCCGCAGACGATGACCGCGCAGATGGCGCAGCAGTACCGCTACGACGTGACCGAGGGCGTGTTCGTCTGCTCCGTTGACCCGGACAGCGCCGCCGCCAAGGCGGGGCTCAAGCTGGGCGATGTCATCACGAAGATGGACGACAAAACGATCTCCTCCTATGAAGACCTCGTCGCTGCTAAAAAGAGCTACAGCGCGGGCGACACCGTGACGCTGACCGTCTACCGCGAGGGTAAGACGATCGAGGTAGAGCTCACCTTCGACGCTGTTCCCGAATCGGCGGAAGCGAACAATTCCGACCAGAGCACCGACAACAGCTACAATGGTAACGTCGGTTACGGCAACGGCGGCAACGGCTACTACTCCAATCCCTGGGATTTCTTCAATAACTTCTTCGGATATAATGGCTGATGCCACTGAAAAAGGAGCCTCGAAAGAGGCTCCTTTTTTTATTGCCGCGCGCAAGCGCGGCTTTTTTCGCGCCCAAAGGGCGCGGGGAGTTTATGCAGCCCGAAAGGGCTGCTCCTTTTTTGCGCCTATAGGGCGCAGGGGATTCAATCGCAGCGCGGCAGCGCTGCATCCTTTTTCCCGCGCTAGCGCGGGAGGGGGAGCGGCGTGCGCGCCGCGGCACCAAAGGGGGTATTCTCTTT
>OLFV01002245.1_pt1 | contig 15103 bp, 10 predicted proteins | sample 1605551 | NCBI WGS metagenome assembly OLFV01 (sample SAMEA3888922, study PRJEB22519) | human gut metagenome | biome: human gut; feature: human-associated habitat; material: faeces | place: Denmark | collected 2011
ACATCTGAATCCTTGGATCAGGCTGTGCGGCAATTTGAATCAGGCAGGGTTTCCTAGCATATAAGTCCATGCGAAAATGGCGTAAAAATGGCGTAAGCCAAGCGCGCCGGATTCCGGAAGCCCTTGAAAATCAAGATATTTTAAGGAGATAGAGAAAACTATGAAATTAGGTATCGTCGGACTGCCGAATGTCGGCAAGTCCACTCTCTTCAACGCGATCACCAACGCGGGCGCGGAAAGCGCCAACTACCCCTTCTGCACCATCGAGCCGAATGTCGGCATGGTGGCCGTTCCCGACGAGCGCCTCGATAAGCTCGCCGAGATGTACCACCCCAAGAAGAAGACCCCCGCCGTCATCGAATTTGTCGACATCGCGGGTCTTGTCAAGGGCGCAAGCCAGGGTGCGGGGCTCGGCAACAAGTTCCTTGAGAACATCCGCCGCACGGACGCCATCGTGCACGTTGTGCGCTGCTTCGACGATGAAAACATCATGCACGTCGTGGCCGACGCGAGCACGAACGTCCCCGTCGACCCCCTGGGCGACATTGAGACCATCGACCTGGAGCTCATCATGGCAGACCTTGAGATGGTCAACCGCCGCGTCGAAAAGGCGACGAAGATGGCCAAGGGCGACAAGAAGTTCCTGCACGAGGTCGAGCTCTTTTCCGCGCTGGCCAAGCACCTCGACGCGGGCAAGAGCGCGCGCACGTTCGAGGTTTCGTCCGACGACGCTGAGCTCATCGCGACCGCCGATCTTTTGAGCCTCAAGCCCATCATCTACGCCGCGAACATGGACGAGGACGGCTTTGCGAATCAGGACGGCAACCAGTATCTCCAGCAGGTCAAGGAGCTCGCCGACCGCGAGGGCGCGCAGGTGCTGCCGATCTGCGCCAAGCTCGAGCAGGACATCGCCGAGCTCGACGGCGAGGACCGCGCGATGTTCCTCGAGGAGCTCGGCATTCAGGAGTCCGGCCTCGACCGCCTCATCAAGTGCTCGTACGCGCTGCTCGGCCTCATCTCGTTCCTGACCTACGGCGAGGACGAGTGCCGCGCCTGGACCATCAAAAACGGCACCAAGGCCCCGCAGGCCGCGGGCAAAATTCACTCCGACATCGAGCGCGGCTTCATCCGCGCCGAAACGATCAATTTCGACGACATGATCCGCTGCGGCAGCGTCGCGGCGGCAAAGGAAAAGGGATTGCTGCGCAGCGAGGGCAAGGAGTACGTCGTCAAGGACGGCGACATGATCTACTTCCGCTTTAACGTGTAAAATTCCATCATAAATTTCCGAAGACGGTGCAGCTCAGCTGCACCGTCTTTTTTTAAGTGAAACGAGTGCGCTACCATGGTAGCGATTCTGCAAACCGTTGGTATCACAGGAAAAACCGCACTTTAAATTTTTGGGCCGTTACCAAACCGCTACCACAACTGGCCCGCAAAGCGCTGGAATACAAGGAAAGGCGAAAATCCTAAGGGGATGCGATATCCACTGAATCGAACGTTTTTACGTTGATTCTGCCAATTTTTTGTGATTCTTTATCGTTCTTGTAACAATTTGAGAATTTACGAATTTTGGCGGCAACCACGGGAAAGCGGGAGAGACGGCGGGTGTTTGGCCGCAAGAAGATGGAAATTTATGAAAGGAGAGTAACATCTATGAAAAAGTTACTCGCAATGGTGCTGGCTCTGGTCATGACTCTGTCTCTGGCCGTCAGCGCCAACGCAGCCTTCAAGGATGACAAGAGCATCAGCGATGATTACGCTGAGTCTGTTGCCGTTCTGAATGGCATGGGTGTGTTCAAGGGTTATGAGGATGGTTCCTTCAAGCCCGAGGGCAACATCACCCGCGCTGAGGTAGCTACGATCATCTATCGTATCTACACTGCCGACGTCGCCAAGAACGATAAGTCCGGCCTCTATGCCACTTATAACAAGTTCAGCGACATGGCTGGTGCCGGTTGGGCTCAGGGCTACATCGGCTACTGCGCCAACGCCTCCCTCGTCAAGGGTTATCCCGATGGCACCTTCAAGCCGTCTGGCAAGGTCACCGGCTATGAAGTCCTCGCCATGATCCTCCGCGCTGTCGGCTACGACAAGAACAACGAGTTCTCCGGCGCTGACTGGGCGCTCCATGTTGCGCAGACCGCGCAGCAGCTCGGCGTTCTGGACAACGTGGCGAAGACCACCGACCTGAACGCTCCCGCTTCCCGTGAGCTGGTCGCTGAGCTCCTGTTCCAGGGCATCCAGAAGGCTCAGGTCACCTACACCCCGGCCTTCGGCTATGTGACCGATAAGGTCATCAGCACCAAGACCAACAGCCTCGGCGAGAAGAACTTCAAGCTCGCTTCCGCTGCTGCTGCCGACAAGTGGGGCCGTCCCGCCACCAAGTGGACCTACACCACCGGCGACAAGGCCACTACCTTCGTTGAGAAGCCCGACCTGACCTACACCAAGGCTGTTGCTGAGTGCGATGTCGCTCACGACCTCGACCTGAGCGCTGACACCGCTTACGCGCTGATCGTCAACGGTCAGACCGCCAGCACCAAGTACACCGTCAACCTGACCGACACCAAGACCAAGATGGGCGCTCAGGGCCGCCTGTTCGAGGTCTACAAGGATGCCAAGACCATCGTGATGATCGACACCTTCCTTGCCAAGGTCACCTACGTTGCTGACATCACCTATGATGCTCAGGGTCACGTCAAGACTCCTGCCACCATCACCCTCGAGGTCTATGATGCCAAGAACGCTTCTACTCCTCTGACGCTCAAGGACTACGACGACAACTATGGCTATGCCAAGGATGAGTATGTCCTTGTCAACGCTTACACCGTCAAGGCTGACAACTCCGCCACTGTCAGCGGCAAGGTGCTCAACACTGCTGATCAGTATGCCGAGATCGTTTCCAAGGCCACTTCTGTTGACGGCGCTCAGAGCGTGATCTACTGGAACGCTCAGCAGCACAACGTTGAGGGCACCGTTTATGATGATGCTGCCAAGTTCTACCTCGACCAGGCCGCTCAGAAGGACGCCAAGTACACTTGGTACTTCGATTCCTACAACAACCTGATCGGTGCGGTTGAGATCGCTGCTGCTACCAGCTACGGTGTGATCAACTCCATCTGGTGGGCTGGCAACGCCACTGACGGTTCCGGCGTGGCAAAGGCCAACGTCACCTATGTGGACGGCACCACCGCTCAGGTTGACATCAGCAAGATGACCTATGTCTACACCACCCCCGCTACCAAGACTGTTAAGTCCGGTGATGTTACCCACAGCACTGGTATCAACGCACTGGTCATGAAGGCCGACGACCAGAACAAGTATTTCTACGTTGACACCTACATCAACACCAACAAGGTTGCTGATACCAATGGCATCCTGAACGGTCACCTGTTCCAGTTCACTACCAAGTCCAACGGCACTCTTGACGCTGTTGAAGTTGCCACCGATACTGCCGCCAAGCTCTACAATCTCGCCGATGTTGCCGTGAGCAAGAACACTCAGGTCTATGGCGGCGCGACTGGTACTCTCGTTGTCAACTCCAATACTGTGTTCCTGGTTCGTTCTGGTGCTGACACCACTGCTAACCCCTATACCTTCAAGTCCATCACCGGCTTCACCAACATCGACAACTATGCCAAGGGCGAAGTTGACTATGTTGATTTGAACGGCGACAACGTTGCCGATTACGTCTACGTTATCGCTCCCACCACGACCTCCAAGGTCACCAGCCTGTTCTACTTCGACGGTCAGCAGGGCGCTTACACCCTCGCCGACGGTACGTGGGTCGTCAAGGGCTATGTTGACGGCGTTGCCGGCGAAGTCAAGTTCGCTAACTTTGACGCTCTGCAGAACACCCTGAAGATCAGTGGTCAGACTGGCTATCCTGTGAACAACACGCTCTATGTTGTCACTCTTGAGGATGGCGTTGTCAAGAGCGGTCACATCGTCACCGAAGGTGAGCAGCTGAAGGGTTATGCAAACTACCCGCTTTCCTCCGCCTATAACACCTATAGCGACATCACGATCAACATCGTTGAGGGTGCTGCTGGCACTGTGGAGAAGAACTATTCTGATCGTGACACCTTCGATGATTCTCTCTATCACGACTATAGCGCTAACAAGTATTACAGCGTGGTCACCGACCTGACCAAGGTTGTTGGCACGATGGGCAATCCTGCCGACCAGCACTACTACTTTGTTTCTATCCAGAACAACGGTCAGCTCAACGCTCTGGCACTGCAGGCTTACGCCTACGACAAGGTCAAGAGTGGCGTCGATGTTCCCAACGCCGCTACTGTTATCGGCGTTGCCCTCAACGCTAACAAGGACGCTACGGTGTCTCTGAACGATAAGAACGATGCTAAGAAGGGTGATGTTTACAGCGTCACTCTCGAGCAGCTCCGTGACAACGGCTATGTCGCCGTCGGCACTTTCTCCGGTACGGTTGCCAGCGATGGTGCTACCTCTGTCACCATTGATCTGCACGGCGTGATCGGCGCTGGTACCTATAAGGTCACCGCCGGTTCCTACACTTCGATCATGTCGTTCGCTAACTAAAAACTTCTCTTCTGAGGGATCTTTCCCCCTAAAGTAGAGTTTCAGCCCCGAGGCGAAAGCCTCGGGGCTGTTTTTTGCCGTGATTCAGTTTCCCTGCTCTCCGTCGTTGCTGTAGCCCAGCACCAGATAGTAATAGGTCGTGTCGATTGCGTTCATCTGGTTGCCCGACGGGGGGTAATACTGGTCGTCCTGCGGGTAGTACCAGCTCACGCCGGTATCGCCCCACGTCATTTCGTTTTCGCGGTTGTTGTAGTAGAACTTGTCGAACCCGCGCACCGCCCAGTAGTGGCTGCTGCTCGAGCTGCTCACCATCACCAGCAGCGGGTAGAACCCGCACTCGATGCTGACCGCGTTCGCCGCGCCGTACTTGCCGTTGCCGGTATACGAGCCGTATTTTATGCGGCAGATCTTACCGTTTGCGATCGTCTGCGCCAATGCCGTGATGCGCTCCGCCGCCGTGCCGTCGGCCTCGCTGCGCGCGTCGCCCTCAGCCTTGAGCGCCGCGTCGATGCTCGCAAACGCCCCGTTAAAGTCGTCCATCTTGATCTGATCCGCCTTGACCCATTGCGGCAGGTCGAAATTTGTCGTCTTGTCCATGCGCTTTCCCCCAAAATATAATGTTGGAAAAGGCAGCCCACACCCCCCTGCAAACGCGGGAACACTGATGCATGATTTGCCTTTTCATGATACGCCGTATCATGAAGAAACGTTGCACACAACGCGGCAAAAAGCTGTACCGCCTCCGGTATTAGAATTCACGATACCACAAATTGCCGCGTTGTGTGCAACGATCCCCGTTGTGCGTGGGAACTTTTTCGGCTATCATACGTCTATAGAAGTATCCGAAAGAAACGAGGACTGACCAATGAAAAACCTCCTTTCCCTTCTGCTCCCCCTCGCGCTTCTGCTCTCCCTCGCCGCCTGCGGCGAAAAAAGAGCAGACGAGGCTGCGCGCCAAACCCCGCCGACACTGACGGTGACAAGCGCAAACGCTTGCAGCGTCACCCTCAAAAGCAGCAGCTACGACTGGACCTACACTCAGGGCCTACAGAGCATGACCGCCATTGCCTGCGGCGCGCACCCGCTGGACGAAACCTCCCGTGACATCACGCCTGTACTGGAAATGCCCTTTGCAGTGTCAGCCGCCTATTTCTACACCGTAACGCTCGATTTCGGCGATAATTCTCCCGATTCCGTCAGTCTCCGCTGCTGGCCGTCCGACGCCTGGGGCAGCACCGGCATGCCGTCCGAGACCGTGACCGCCCAGCGGCAGGATAACGGCACATTCCGCGCAGAACTGCCGCAAAGCGACGGCATTTTCGCCGTCGACGCGCTCTGGGACGGCAGCAGCGCGACCTACACCTTCTGCACGCAGGCGGAGGGGAGCGAAGAGCTCCACCCGGGCGCGGTGCTCAGCATCGGCGAGAGCGAAGACATCCGCAAGATCGACATCTCGTGGCGCAGCGGCGGCGTGAACATCTATACCGCCGAGCAGAGCGCGCAGATCAGCGTGAAGGAGGAATCCGCCGCGCCGCTCGCCGAGAGCGAGAAGATGGTCTGCGCGATCGACGGCGACACGCTGCGCATCCACTTCCTCGGCGACGCTTACCGCGGCAGCTACGACGGGGAAAAGCACCTCGACGTGGGACTTCCGAGGGAACTGGTCAGCGCCGGTCACTTTGAGGAGATAAAAGTCGAAACAACGGACGCCTACGCCTACGTGAGCGCCGATGCGCAGAAGATCGAGCTTTCGACGCTCAGCGGCGACGCGCGCGTGATGTGCGCGAACTGCCCGGAGGTGGAGATCGAGACCACGAGCGGCAATGCCGGTGTGGTGGACGGCACGTGGGGGAAAATCGAGCTCTCGACCGTCTCCGGCGCGATCGAGCTTGCAGGCGAAGTGGAAAATGCCGAGATCGAAACCGCGAGCGGCAAGGTGGATATCGCCGGCGCGCTCGGCGCGCTGGACTTCGAAAGCGTCAGCGGTGACCTGATTTTGGCTACCGAGCGTGCGCTGCGCCTTGATGCCGAAACGGAGAGCGGCAGCATCTATCTGACCCTTCCCGCGCAGGACGGCTTTACTCTCGACTATGAAACGAAAAGCGGCGCGTTCCGCTCCGCGCTCACCGAGCGCGAAGGAGCGCTCATCACCTGTCTCGACGACCACGCGACGCACTACTCTGTGCCCGCGCTCGACGGCGGTGAGATGAGCGAGCTGGAAATTTCGACAGTCAGCGGCACGTTGACGATCGATGCCTCCTCCGGCAGCAACTAAAGCGCAAAAAAAGAGAGCGGCAGCGCCGCTCTCTTTTTTCGTTATTTCTCGTCGATTGCAAGCCACGTCTGGTCGAAGCCGTAGGGGAGCAGCTCCTTGATGTGCAGGTGCTTTTCTTCGTTGTCCTTGTTCAGGCACACGACCTCCATGTCGGGCCCGAACTCGTAGAGCACCTGACGGCACGCACCGCAGGGGTAGCAGTAGTCGTCGCTGCGCCCAGCGATGACGATGCGCTTGAAGCGCCGGTGCCCCTCGCTCACGGCCTTAAACGCCGCGGTGCGCTCGGCACAGTTCGTCAGGCCGTAGCTCGAATTTTCGATGTTGCAGCCGGTGAAGACCGCGCCGTCCTCACATTCGAGCGCCGCGCCCACGGGAAAGTGGGAATACGGCACATACGCCATGTCCAGCATGGCGACGGCCTTCGCCTTGAGTTCTTCTAACGTTGCCATAATAACGCCTCCTCACCAGTCTACGCCGAGATCAGGACGGACTTGCGTATCCATGATGTCCTCGGCGTTATAGAATTGCAGATAGCGGCTGCGCGAGTGGCGCAGCGTGGTGCCGTCCGGATGCAGACGGTCGCAGATGACGGCGGAAATGTCGGGCTTCACATAGCTGAACGAACTCGTGCCGACGCTCGCGAAGATGCGGAAGCCCTGGCTTTGTAGGTACTGGAAGCGCTCGCCGGTCTGGTGCCAGTCGTCACCGTCGGGACGGCCGCCGTGCGGATAGAACAAAATCTGCGTGGGGCCGACGAGCGAGCCGACCTCGTCCGCCCAGCGCTCGGTGTCGTTGATGACGGTCTGGAGCGGCTTGGTGTCGAGGCGGATGTGGCCCCAGGTGTGGCTGCCGAACGTCCAACCCGTTTCCTTGAGCCGCTCGATGACGGGCTTGACCGCCTCGATCTCGCTCGCGCGGTAGGCATCGAACGCGGGGCGGTCGGGCGAATCTGCCGCGATGTCGCGGTCATCCTGCGTGCGGTAGCCGAGTATCCCCTGATAGCCCGTCAGCGAGAAGATGGCCTTCGCGCCGTTCAGCGAAAAGTCGGGGTGCTCGTAGACAAACTGGTCGAGAATGGGCGTCGCGTCGAGTTCCTTGGTCAAAAAGGTCTCATTTGTGTACGGATCGGTGCACTGCGCCCAGATCTCGCCGTCCTCGCCGACGACGAGCTTGCTCGTGAAGCCCTCGTCGAGCATATAGGGGTAGTAGTTCACGTCGTCAAAGCTGATGACGAGCGGCTTTTTGCCCTCTGGCAGCATCAGGGTGTTTCGCACCATATGCGTGCCGGTCTCGTCCGTCACCTCGCTCCAGACGTCTTCCATCGCGACTAAGATGTAGCCCTTGTCGTACACGGACTGCAAAATTTTGTTGTATTCGTCGACCGTCACCATCCAGTCGTCGAGGCCGTAGCGCTGGTCCTGACTGGCATTGCAGTCGTGGAAGGCCCACTGCGGATAGGCGATGATCGGGTGGAAAAAGAGGTGCTCCACCACCTGATCCGGCCCCCAGGCCTGCGTGAGCTGGTCCTCGGACCAGTAGCTGCGCACGGCATCGTAGGGATCGGCCGTGTCATCGGAGGTGTTGTTGTCGGTATCGCCGCCGTTTTCGTCCGTAACGGTCTGATCGTCGCCGTCGGACGGCGTCGTCTTATCGCCGCAGGCAGTCAGCAGCGACAGCACCATCAGTGCGCTGAGCAGCAGTGCAAAAAAGTGTTTCATGTCAAAATCTCCTCTCTCAAAACTGCGCGGTCATTATAGCAGACTTCACTTCTTTTGACTACGCTTTTCGAGCTTTTGTTCCCATTTGTAACTATTTACCACAAATAATTAAAGCGTCACAGCTTTTCGCATCCGCAGACGCGAAATGATTTCGAATCGTTTTTTGGCGCGACATGCGCGTGCCAAAAAACTCTTCTCGCTCCGCGCGTGTCGAAGCCGCCCTTTGGGCGGCAAGGCACGAAGCGGAGTGTAATTCTCAAAAAACAAGGGACACGGTTTCCGTGTCCCTTGTTTTTTGAAGAATTAGAAGTCTGCGTTGCCCACGGTTCTCGGATGCAGCTCCACGTCGCGGATGTTGCCGATGCCCGTTAAATACATCACCATGCGCTCGAAGCCAAGGCCGAAGCCCGCGTGACGGCAGGAACCGTAGCGGCGCAGGTCGCAGTACCACCAGTAGTCCTCGGGATTCATGCCGAGCTCGCGGATGCGCTTTTCGAGCAGCTCGATGCGCTCCTCGCGCTGGCTGCCGCCGATGATCTCGCCGATGCCCGGAACGAGGCAGTCCGCCGCGGCGACGGTCTTGCCGTCGTCGTTGAGGCGCATATAGAACGCCTTGATCTCCTGTGGATAGTCCGTGACGAACACGGGGCGCTTGAAGATCTGCTCGGTGAGGTAACGCTCATGCTCAGTCTGTAGGTCGATGCCCCACTCGACGGGGTAGTCGAACTTCTGGCCGCTCTCCTTTAAGAGCTTGACGGCCTCGGTATACGTCACGCGGCCAAAGTCGGAACTCTCGACGTGCTGGAGACGCTCCAGCAAACCCTTGTCGACAAAGCTGTTGAAAAACGCGAGATCATCCGGGCAGCGCTCCATCACGCGGCGGATGATATGCTTGACCATCGCCTCCATGACCTCAAGGTCGCCGTCGAGGTCGCAGAACGCCATCTCCGGCTCGATCATCCAGAACTCGGCGGCGTGGCGCGCGGTGTTGGAATTCTCGGCGCGGAACGTGGGGCCGAAGGTGTAAACGTCACCGAACGCCATGGCGAAGTTCTCGGCGTTGAGCTGGCCGGAGACAGTCAGGCTCGTCTTCTTGCCGAAAAAGTCCTTGCTGTAATCGACCTTGCCGTCGGGCGTTCTCGGCGGGTTTTCAAGATCCAGCGTCGTGACCTGGAACATCTCGCCCGCGCCCTCGCAGTCAGAGCCGGTGATGATGGGGGTGTTGACATAGACGAAGCCGCGGCTCTGGAAGAACTCGTGCACGGCGTAGGCTGCCGCGCTTCTCACGCGGAACGCCGCGGAGAAGAGGTTCGTGCGCGGGCGCAGATGCTGAATGGTGCGCAGATATTCGACGCTGTGGCGCTTTTTCTGCAGGGGATAGTCGGGGGAGGACACGCCCTCGACCTCGATCTCTGTTGCCTTGACTTCGAGCGGCTGCTTGGCCTCGGGCGTCAGCACGACGGTGCCGCGCACGATGAGCGCGGCGCCCACGTTCTGCGCGGCGATCTCCTTATAATTAGAAAGAGAATTCGCATCCATCACGACCTGCAAATTGCGGAAGCACGAGCCGTCGTTCAGCTCGATGAATCCGAAGGTCTTCATATCGCGGATGGTCTTCGCCCAGCCGCATACGGTGACGCTTGCGCCGCCGTATTGCTCTTTGTCGGCGAAGAGCGCGGCAATTCTCACTCGTTCCATAATAATTTTCCTTCCTTTTGTGGGTTTTCACGGGATAATAGAGGTATTATATGCCACTTCCCGTGCAAATTCAAGCCCCGCTTTGTATTGACTTTTGACAAGTTGTATGTTATGATGCAATCTTACCTCAAAAGGTAAACGTGAAACTTTCACCTATTACTTTACAGGAGGATTTTTAACTATGAACAAGTATCTGGATATCGCCCCCGAGGTTGCCGAGGCCCTTGCCGCCGGTAAGCCCGTCGTGGCGCTCGAATCCACCATCATTTCCCACGGCATGCCCTATCCCCAGAACGTGGAGACCGCGCTCAAGGTCGAGAGCATCATCCGCGAATGCGGCGCGGTCCCCGCGACCATCGCCATCATCGGCGGCCGCTTGAAGGCGGGCCTTTCCAAGGAAGAGATCGACTACCTCGGCCGCACCGGCGCGGGCATCCCGAAGGCTTCCCGCCGCGACCTGCCCGTGCTCGTCGCGCAGGGCAAGGACGGCGCGTGCACCGTCACCACCACGATGATGATCGCCGACATGGCGGGCATCCGCGTGTTCGCCACCGGCGGCATCGGCGGCGTGCACCGCGGCGCGCAGGAGACGTTCGACATCTCCGCCGACCTCGAAGAGCTGGCCAACACCTCCGTCATGGTCGTGTGCGCGGGCGCGAAGTCCATTCTCGACCTCGGATTGACGCTCGAATATCTCGAGACCCACGGCGTGACCGTCATCGGCTACGGCACGAGCGAGCTGCCTGCGTTCTACACGCGCAAGTCCGGCTTTGGCGTCGACTACGAGCTCGACACGCCCGAGCAGCTGGCCAAGGCGTTCCACGTCAAGCGCGAGCTGGGTCTGCGCGGCGGCTTACTCGTCACGAACCCGATTCCCGAAGAGTACTCCATGGACAAGGAAGTCATCGACAAGGCCATTGCCGAGGCCGTGGAGGACGCGAAGAAGGACGGCATCCACGGCAAGGCCACGACGCCGTATCTGCTCGCCAAGATCAAGGACCTGACCGGCGGCGACAGCCTGGATTCCAACATCCAGCTCGTGTTCAACAACGCGCGCCTCGGCGCGGCGGCGGCTGTGGAGCTCAGCAAGCTCGAAAAGTGAGATATTTTGTCATCTATCTCGCCGCGATCAATCTAATTACTTTCTGCGTCTACGGCGCAGACAAGCGCCGCGCCAAAATATCGGGCGCGCGGCGCGTGCCCGAAAAGACCTTATTTGCACTCGCGCTGCTGCTCGGCAGCGCGGGTGCTCTTTTCGCAATGAGGGTCTTTCACCATAAGACGCGGCACTGGTACTTCAAGTTCGGCATTCCCGCGATCTTACTTGCGCAGATCGCTCTGGGGGTGTTCGTGTATGTGCGGTTTTTCGCGGCGTAAAAAATTTTTGGGAAATTTTCGGGTTTTGTGAAACAAAACAGACGTTTCTTGCGTCTAATTAAGGAAGCAAAGGGAAACTGGGCGAAGAGGGAAGATAAAGAATTTATGAATTTTCCATTTTCCTGTTCCCTTATTTCCCGCGGCATGGTAAAATGCCATGTATAAGAAAGGCTCTGTGCGCGCGGAGCCGACAACAACAAACACGAAAGGATGAAGATCACATGAAAAAATTTCTCTCCTTGCTATTGGCTCTGACGTTGGTCCTGAGCCTCGTCGTCGTGCCTGCAAGGGCGGAAGGTGTCGAGGTTGGCGGCACATACGCCATCACCACGTCGGCGTCCTCCCTTGCAAGAGGCGACTCGACCACATTCACCGTTACCGCAACCGCCCCCACCGTCACGGATAATGGCGTAACTGCCACCGATGTAAACGTGATCGGTTATAGTTGGAGCACTCCCGGTTTTTCCGGCGCTGCCGGCACGGGTGCCACGACAGGAACGCTGACCGCCTCCAACAAGGCGGAAAATGTAGAAGTCTCCTGCACCTTAACGATCGAGTACAAGGTGACGATCGAAGGGCAGGAAATCACCAGATCTACGACTAAGGTCGTTAAAAGCAATGTCTCTATCGCTGACAAGCTTCTCCCGGGCGACATCACCACCGTCACCTTCAACGGCAGAACCTATTCTGTGACGAACGGCGCGGTCAACATCTCCCTTCTTGAGGGCGAGGACCTCAAAGGCGACAACAAGTGGTCTGCCGCCGCAACCGGCTATGTGATCGATAATGAGACGAACAAGCCCACTTACGCGAGCGGAAAGCTGACCGTGCGCGTCAAGGATTCCGCGCTGACGGCTGATGTGACGGTCAACGCCACCACCCCCACCGTGACCGCAGCGGCAAGCCTTACTGAGGTCATCTCCGGCGGCAAGACCACGCTCACCGCTTCCTCCACCGGTCTCAGCAATGCTGCCACCTATGCGTGGTTCTACAAGATCGGCGAGGCTGCCGAGGTTCCGATCGGCACGGGCAAGTCCCTCGTCTGGACGGTCCCCGCAAACGTTACGACCGCGACCGACTACTCTGTTTACTGCAAGGCAAGCGAGGGCGATAAGCTCGCTAAGACGAGAGACCCCATCACGGTCAAGAGCCTTCCCGACACCTATACCTTCACTGTCGTCCCCGCAAGCGTTACGCTGACGCAGATCGGTCAGACCGCGACTTTGGCGGCGAACTTTGTGAATACCTCATCTTCCGCTAGCCTGGTCGTCCCGACCTACTCCTTTGTTTCCGCCAACCTCAACATCGCAACTGTGACGAATCCCACGACCGCCGCGCCGATCGTAACGCTCAGAGCAAGCGGCTCTACCACTGTCACCGCAAAGGCGACCTATAAGGGCAAGGATTATGTGCAGAACATCCCCGTTACCGGCGCCCTGATCGAGGCGACCCTCAGTGCTGTTCAGAACGGCACTTCTGTGAACTACAGCTACAGTGATCTTGTTAACGCCGCGCAGGCCGCCATCAACAAGACCTACAGCACCGCCTACACCTACGAGACCGTCTATTCCCTCAGCGGCGTCACTCAGGTCGCCTCTACCGCTGCCTACGGTGTCGGCACGAGCAATGCTTCGTACAACTATCCCGCCGGCGGCTCCGGCTATCTTTACTTCAAGGCAAACCTCAGCGGCATCGGCACTGCAAAGTTCACCGCTACTGTGACCACCCGCATTGCCAATACCGCCGTTCCCAAGACCTACAGCGTTACGTTTAACGTTCCCGTAACGCCCAGCACGACCACCTATGCCGACCAGTATCCCGAGCCGGTCGCGGCTTACGGCAACACCTATCGCTATTACGTTCAGGTCCCCTCCGGCGCAAAGTATTACTACGTTGCCGGTGTGAACACCGAGCCGAGCGATTGGAACAATGGCAGCGGCAATAAGTATTACACTACCACTTCCAGCACCAGCCTGTACTCCCTGACCGACAGCAACTTTGTCGGCGGCAAGTGCACGCTGTATGTCGTGACGCAGGGCACCGACAATAGGCTCTACTGCGGCACCATCAGCGTCTACCAGAAGAACTACAACATCAACTACAACGGCGTGGCCGGTGAGACCGTCCAGTTCGCGCAGAGCGACTTCAACGACTTCATGAACAAGGTCGCTGAGGCCCGCGGCGACGCCAGCAAGACCAAGTCCTATCCCTATGTCACCTTCGATTATGTGACCTTCTCCCTGCCCACCACCGCGCAGGGCACGCTGTACTATGGCGGCACCGCCATGTCCACCAGCAATTCCTCCGGCGCGTTCAACCGCAATACCAAGGTCACCAACCTCGATAGCGTGACGTTCGTCCCCAACGCCAAGTCCACCGCGAAGACCATCACGCTGAACTTCACCCTGTACGCGACCCGCTATTCCAGCTCCTCCACGAGCCGCGGCACGACCGTGAGCTACTCCGGCAGCGTCGTCGTCAACCTCGTGCGCGAGGACATCAAGTACACCGTCTCTCAGGGCGACAGCGTCCGCTTCGACGAGAGCGACTTCCTCAGCTACCTGCGCTCCACCAAGGGCTACAGCAGCAACTACACCATCGACTACGTGACCTTTGACCAGAGCGCCGTCTCCGCCGTCAACGAGGGCTCGCTCTACACCTACTACAACGGCTACAACTACGGCGGCTCCATCAAGACGACTGACAAGTTCTACTACAGCGCCACCGCCAGCCAGAATGCGCTCAGCGACGTCGCGTTCCTCGCCAGCCGCTACGCCAAGACCGGCGAGACCGTCTACATCCCGTTCACCATCTACGCCCGCTACGGCACGACCGGCACCGGCACCCGCCAGCTCACCGGCACCGTGGCCATCAAGATCGGCCAGACGATGAACTTCATCGACGTCAAGACCACCGACTACTTCTACAACTCCGTCAAGTGGGCCGTCGGCAAGAACATCACCAACGGCACGTCCAGCACCACCTTCTCCCCGTACAAGTCCTGCACCCGCGCCGAGATCGTGACGTTCCTGTGGCGCGCCGCCGGCAGCCCGGAGCCGACCACCACCCGCAACCCGTTCCGTGATGTCAACGCCGTCACGCACTCGAGCTACTACAAGGCCATCCTGTGGGCCAGCCAGAAGGGCATCACCTCCGGCACCAGCACCACGACCTTCTCTCCCGATCAGGTCTGCACCCGTGCCCAGATCGTGACCTTCCTGTACCGCTACGCGGGCAAGCCCAGCGGCTATTACTCCAACCCGTTCAAGGATGTGGGCGCCACGAACGAGGCGAGCTACTACAACGCCATCCTGTGGGCCTCCGGTAAGGGCATCACCACCGGCAGCAGCCCCACGACGTTCTCCCCCTACGCCTCCTGCAACCGCGCCGAGGCCGTGACGTTCCTGTATCGTTACACCAACGGACTATAAAACCTAAAAAATGCGTCCAGCGAAAGCTGGACGCATTTTTT
>OLFV01002247.1_pt1 | contig 15072 bp, 15 predicted proteins | sample 1605551 | NCBI WGS metagenome assembly OLFV01 (sample SAMEA3888922, study PRJEB22519) | human gut metagenome | biome: human gut; feature: human-associated habitat; material: faeces | place: Denmark | collected 2011
TTCCCATACCGTTTCTATTCCCAGGAACGGGCTATCCTCGGCGGCATGCGCGGCGTCGGCTTCGCAGCCCTCTTAGGCCTGGACGATTATCAGAAAGATGCTTTGGCTACGGGCATGCACGCATGGCTCATGCAGCGCAAATACCCGCACGCCGAAATTTCCCTGTCCTGTCCGCGCCTGTGCCCGATCATCAACAACGATAAGATCAACCCGAAGGATGTAGACGAACGGAAGTTGACGCAGATTATCTGTGCCTACCGCTTGTTCATGCCCTATGCCAGCATCGTCGTATCGAGCCGCGAAAGCACCCGCTATCGTAACGCCATCATGAAGATTGCCGCTACGAAAGTCTCGGCCAGTGTCTGCGTCGGCATCGGCGGCCACTTGGAAAACGATGGCTCCGAAATGGGCGACGAACAGTTCGAAATCACAGACGGCCGTTCCTTCGACCAGATGTATTCTGACATCAAGAGCATGGGCCTGCAGCCGCTTACGAGTGAGTACATCTATTTGTAACCACTAACTTTGCTATCCATCACTATAATCCTATACATGTAGTACCGACAAAAACGGTCCGGGACCCAATCCACCCCGAACCGTTTTTGTTATAAATCCTCATGTTTTACAGCGTTTTAGTCATACAGAGCAACTATTATATTCTATTAGTATAATTATTGACGTTAGTATGAGATTCATGTATAGTTATAGGTATAAAATACTCTAAATATTCAGGTGATAAATCGTGTTAAAAGTAGCTGCAATTACAAATCACGAATTAGCCTCGACGAACTACTGGGATCAGCTCGAACAAATCGCCGCTTCCGACGTAGATTTCATCGTCCTTCGTGAAAAGAACCTTACCGAAGAAGAGTACACAGATTATGCCAAACGGGCGCTGCGCCTCTGCAGCATCCACCAGAAAACATGTGTCCTCCAACATTTCGGCAAGGCTGCCATCCGTCTCCACATTCCCCGTTTCCAGTGCTCTCTGCCTTATCTGGAAACCCATTCGTCCCTGCTCTACTACATGACGACCCTGGGCGTATCCGTCCACACCGTTGAAGAAGCCATCAAGGCCGAACAGCTCGGTGCTACATACCTCATGGCCAGCCATGTCTTCCCGACAGCCTGCAAGCCGTCGGACCCGCCCATCGGCGTCGATACGGTCGAAGCCATCTGCAAGGCCGTCAAGATTCCCGTCTACGCCTTAGGCGGCGTCACGCCTAAGACCATCTCCCAGCTCCAGGACGTCCCCATCAAGGGCGTAGCCCTCATGTCAGGACTCATGACCTGCCCGGATGTACCGGAATACCTGAAGGAATTACGTGCCTAAGCAGGAGGGATGACCGCAATGATCCAGGCTTATATCATCATCGATATGCAGAATGATTTCATCGACGGCGCCCTCGGCAACGCCCAGGCACAGGCCATCGTCCCGAAGGTAGAAGCGAAGATCGTCGCCAGCAAGAAAGATGAAGACCAGGAAACGGACCTCATCTTCACGCAAGATACACACGGCGAAGATTACAGCGAAACCCAGGAAGGCCGAAAACTCCCGATTCCGCACTGTATCAAAGACACGCGGGGCTGGCGCATCTGCAAACAGCTCCTGCCCTACACCATGTGGGCAACGATACTGGAAAAGCCATCCTTCGGCTGCCCGGCCCTGGTCGACGAAGTCCGTGACTACGACCGGCTGGTCCTCATGGGCTTGTGCACCGACATCTGCGTCATCGCCAATGCCATGATGCTCAAATCCTTTTATCCGGAAAAAGAAATCATCGTCGACAGCACCTGTTGTGCCGGCTCGACACCAGAAAACCACGAAAAAGCATTACAGGCCATGAAAGCCTGCCAAATCGATATCCTATGAAAAAAAGGGCTTGTCGCATGTGCGACAAGCCCTTTTTTACTACCCACTGATAATCCCTGTGATTTCGGCTTTGGTCTGGTTATTGTTGATTTTCTTTTCGTAGCCTTTCAAAATCAGGCATCCCAGGATGCCGCCGACGATCATGCCGGCGAAGGCCGTCATTTCCGGTGCTACCTGCCACGAACCACCCAGCAGGTAGCCGAGGGTGCCGCAGACGATGACCAGCAGCAGCGGCACGCCGAAGCAGATGATGCCTTTGACGCCCATGCCGTCATCGGGGATGTTGAACTGTACGTATTGCCCTTTTTGGGCCCCGATGGGGTTCACAGCGTCGATGACGACATTGTCGGCACACATGCTGTCGCTGCAGGGCGAATATAGATTATTGCGGTTGGTCTGTATCTTGACCAGCCCGTTCGGGCATACTTCTTCGACGACGCCCGTTCCTGTTCTCATAATAAAGTACCTCTCTTTTTTCAGGACTAAAAGCCCAGATTTTCCCCAACCAAGATGACCTTGATACGGCCCTGGGGCTTACAGATCCGCGTCCGGACGACTTGGGCACAGACGCTGTCCGGTCGGATGCAGTGGCCACACATGCCGGTTTTGGCACAAGGCGTGCCGACGCCGGGGAAGCGTCCGATATTCTGTGGCGAAGCGACGGTATGCGCCCGTTCGATGCCCGCTTCGACGGTCGGGACGACTTTATTCATGCCGACGATGACGATGACCTGTTTCGGCCCATAGCAAAGGGCGGCGACGCGGTTGCCGTTGCCATCGATATTGATGAGCTGCCCGTCCTGGACAGCGGCGTTGGTCCCCATGAGGAACGTATCGCAGAGCAGGGCCTTGCGCATCAGTTCGACCCGTTCTTCCGGCGTCTGGGCCGAATCGCGGTCGATGACCGGATTGTGTTCCAATACGTAGGGCCGCAAGCCGATTTCATTGATGGATACGGAACCGCCCCAGGACACGACATCCGTTTCGGGAATATACGAAATGGCCTGTTTCAAGGCTTCTTCCTTGGTCGGACAGTACACGGCTTCAAAACCGCGGGCTGCGAATTTCTTGGCCACTAAGGGCCCCTTGATGTCATACATGCGGTGCATCATATCTGTTCTATCCATAATAACTCCTCCTTTACTTTGCCAGCATCATTTCTGCCTTCGCTTCGGCAGCCGGCGTACCATCGGCATGGGTGATTTTCCCTTTCATGATGAACAGGCGGCCGCGATGGACTTCCGGCCAGCCTTCGACTTTGACCGTTTCCCCGATGCGGATAGCACTGCGGAAACGGATTTCCAGCCGCGCCGTATAAGCCGGTTTCCCGACCTTGCGGAACACGTAGTCCCCCATGACTTCATCTAACAGGGTACTCGTCAGGCCGCCATGCATGCGGTCTCCGTAACTTTCATGTTCGGCTTTCGGCGTAAAATAAGCGACGCAGCGATTGCCGTCCAGCTTCATGTCCAGCTTCAGTCCAATCGGGTTATCGCGGCCGCAGCCAAAACAATGATTGGTTTCATACGCAGTTTCCATAACATCACCCTCCGTATATTCTTCGTTCTATCCTTATTATACTATACTTGGCAAGCCCTCCTGTGTATTTGAAATTAATTTTCATATTAGTATTGACAATCAATATCAAATATATTATACTTACAGTATCAAAGCGAAAGGAGCGGCAATTGGATATGAACCTGGATTACGTCTTAATAACCCATTGTTCTCCTACTCTTGCAGGGCTTAAACAGGCATCCCTTCTCTGTCTACCCCGCTTAGGCAACGGCTGCACTTATGATAAAATAATTGAAAAATATAATCATAAATACAACCCTAAAGGCTTGTATTTCCGCATCTTATATGCCTGTCCCCAACGCACCCTGCTGTATGTATACCGGCCGGCCAGGGTTTGGACTTATGTACAGCAACGGGACATTTCTTCATTTTTGCAGCAATTCGGTTATCAAGACTGCCAGGACGTATCGGCCCTGCTGGACCGTCTTGCCGCACGCTTTGCAGAAGGCGGGTGTTTCCCTCATGAATCGGGCATTTTCCTCGGCTATCCCCTAGAGGATGTGTGCGGTTTCATTGCCAATAAGGGAAGCCACGCCAAGCTCTGTGGCGAGTGGAAAGTATACGGCGACGCTCATGCTGCCGCCCGCACTTTCCATCGCTATACGTGCTGCCGGCAAGACTATTTGGACCGCTTTGCCGTTGGGACAACATTAGACTCGCTCATCGTAGCATAAGGAGGATTTATCATGGTAGAAATCGTTTATTGGAGTGGTACAGGTAATACAGAAGCAATGGCTAATGAAATCGAAGCCGCCGTCAAAGCGGCCGGTGCTGATGTAGAATCAGTCCGCTTTGAAGATACTAACGTCGATGACGTAGCCAGCAAAGACGTCATCTTGCTCGGCTGCCCGGCTATGGGTTCGGAAGAATTGGAAGACTCCGTCGTCGAACCGTTCTTTACCGACCTGGCTCCGAAATTAAAGGGCAAAAAAGTCGGCCTCTTTGGTTCTTATGGCTGGGGCTCCGGTGAATGGATGGACGCCTGGAAACAGCGCACGGAAGATGCCGGTGCTACGGTCATCGGTACGGCTATCGTCAACGAAATGCCTGATAATGCACCTGAATGCAAAGAATTGGGCGAAGCCGCTGCGAAAGCATAAAAATCAGAAAACAACTTCACATTCATTCTCCTCTTAATAAAAGGGCTTGTCGCACGACGACAAGCCCTTTTACGTGGTTAGTAGCTAGTGGCTAGCTGCTGACGGCTTAAAAGGGCTCGTATTTCGACGATGAACGACCTGCGTTTACTTTCTATCAAGTATGTATGCTATATAGGCACGATTAGGCATAACTCTCAGCCTTCTCATTTGCCTAGGGTATGTTAAAATAGGAACGTACTATTTCATCCTTATTTTTTTCTAATCCTAAAGGAGGATTTTGTATGAAAGACCAAGTCTTTTCGATTTTGCAGGCTGTCGGCCGCAGTTTCATGCTACCCGTCGCCATTCTGCCGATTGCCGGCTTACTCCTCGGCATCGGGGCTTCCTTCACCAATGCGACGACCATCCAGACCTATGGACTGGAAAGCATCCTCGGAAGCGGCACGATGCTCCATTCACTGCTCACCATCATGAGCGATGCCGGCAATATCATCTTCGGCAACTTACCGATTATCTTCGCCGTCGGCGTCGCTATCGGCATGGCCAAGCAGGAAAAAGAAGTCGCTGCCTTATCGGCCATGATTGCCTTTTTCGTCATGCACGCCTCGACCAACGCCGTCCTCAAATTGACAGGCAAAGTATTGGCCAACAATACCGTAGCTCCCGATGTCCTGGAAGGTACGATTGCCAACGTCTGCGGCATCATGTCCCTTCAGGAAGGCGTCTTCGGCGGTATCATCGTCGGCATCGGCGTCGCCTACCTGCACAACCGCTATCATAAAATCGTCTTGCCCAACGCCCTGTCTTTCTTCGGCGGGTCGCGTTTCATCCCCATCATTTCCACCGTCGTCTACATGTTCGTCGGCATCGCCATGTACTTCGTCTGGCTAGTCGTCCAGAATGGTATCTTCGCCCTCGGCGGCCTGGTCACGGGGACGGGCTATATCGGCACGTTGATTTTCGGTATCATCAAGCGGGCCCTCATCCCCTTCGGCCTGCATCACGTCTTCTACCTACCATTCTGGCAGACCGGCGTCGGCGGCTCGATGATGATCGACGGCAACCTCGTCCAGGGCGGCCAGAACATCTTCTTCGCCCAGCTCGCATCGCCTAACGTCACCCACTTCAGTGCCGATGCCACCCGGTATTTCTCGGGTGAATTTATCTTCATGATCTTCGGCCTGCCCGGCGCTGCCCTGGCCATGTACCGCACGGCTAAACCGGAAAAACGGAAAGTCGCCGGTGGCCTGCTCTTGTCGGCAGCCCTGACTTCCATGTTCACAGGAATCACGGAACCGATTGAATTTTCCTTCCTCTTCGTCGCTCCGATGCTTTTCTACGTCCAGGTCATCCTGGCCGGTGCGGCTTACATGATTGCCCACATGCTGAACATCGCCGTCGGCCTGACCTTCTCTGGCGGCCTCCTGGACTTGTTCATCTTCGGCATCCTGCAAGGGGAAGCCAAGACCAACTGGATGTACATCATCCCGGTCGGCATCATCTATTTCTTCCTCTACTACTTCATCTTCACCTTCCTCATCAAGAAGTTCGACCTCAAGACACCGGGCCGTGAAGACGATGACGTAGAAACGAAACTCTACACCAAAGCCGACGTCAAAGCCCGCGATGCCGCTGCCAAAGCCGGCGACGGCGAAGCTACTACCGACGTCGCCAGCCAGGCCATCACCCGCGCCCTCGGCGGTACCCGGAACATCACCTCCGTCGACTGCTGTGCTACGCGCCTGCGCTGCTCCGTAGCCGATTCGGCCTTAGTCAACGATGCCGCCTTGAAAGCGACCGGTGCTGTCGGCGTCATCAAGAAAGGCCAGGGTGTCCAGGTCGTCTATGGCCCGCAAGTCGCCGTCATCAAAGCCAACCTGGAAAGCTATCTGGCAACCAACCCGGCAGACGGCCCCATCGAAGCTGCCCCGGCTGCTGAACCGGCTCCGGCAGAAGAAGTACCGAAAGCTCCGGAAACACCGGCTGAAACGGAAACAGCCGCAGAAAAACGTTATTTCAATTCGCCTTTTACTGGCAGTCTCCATCCCATTACGGAAGCCCCGGACGAAGCTTTTGCCAGCAAGATGACTGGCGACGGCTTCTTCGTCACTCCAACAGACGGCACCGTCTATGCGCCAGAAGACGGAACAGTCACTTTCGTCTTCGATACCAAACACGCCATGGGCATGACCACTGCCGACGGCGTAGAATATCTCCTGCACATCGGCATCGATACGGTCAAGCTCGATGGCAAGGGCTTCAAAGTCTTCGTCGAAAATGGACAAGACGTCAAGAAAGGCGATAAACTGATGGAATTCGACGACGAATACATCAAAGCCAACGCCCCGTCCGACGCCTGCCTGTGCATCTTCACCGACCTCGAAGAAGGCAAAGAAGTACACCTGGCAGCCGAAGGCAACGTAAAAGCCGGCGACCAGGCCGTCTGGTTCTAATGGTAAAACCGCAGACCGCAGGTAAGCCTCTCCTGATAGGAGAGGTGGCCCGCAGGGCCGGAGAGGTTGAACCCCTCAGTCACCTTCTCCGACAGCTCTCCTGATAGGAGAGCCAACGGGCCGTGAGCCACGAACCCTTACAAAAAAAGCGCTGTCGCGATGCGACAGCGCTTTTTTTAGCAGGCAGCAGCTAGCGGCTAATGGCTCTCCGGGATTCCCGCATGGCCCGGGACGGACCGCCCACGTACGGCTCCTACGACGAGCCACGAGCCACTAATACAGCTTCTTATAAATGCCGTACACCTTATCGTAATCGAGGGACACAAAACTGTGCTTCATGAGACGCTGCTGATTTTCGATGACCGACTTAGCAAATTCCGGCAATTCTTCTTCTTTGACGCCGTATTCATGGAGCGCTTTTTTGGGCAGGATGACGTTGAGCAGTTTTTCCAGTTCTGCATAGACATTTTCCGGTTCGCAGCCCAGGATATCGGCAATGAAGCGATTCAACTTAGCGATTTCCCCATCTGATTTGATGGACATGTAGCAGTTCATGACGCCTGTGAACATGGCGTAGTTCGATTCCCCATGAGGAACATGATATTTCGCCCCTAAGGGATAGCTCATGGCGTGAACCGCAGCGCAACCCGGGACGCTGAAGGCGATGCCGGCCCAGTTGCTGGCCAGGAGAAAATCTTTCATGAGCGGAATACGGGCTTCCGGACCGTGGTCGCGGATCTGCAAGTACCCTTTGAGGATGAGTTCGATGGCGTTATAACTGAAGACGCGGAAGCTGGCGCTGGAATCCGGAGACAAGGCCGATTCGACAGCGTGAACCAGGGCGTCGATGGAGCTGGTCGCAAAGACCTTGAACGGCAGGGTCTTCAAGAGCTGCGAAATGAGGACAGCCTTGTCGGCATACAGGGCGTTGTCGGCAAGGCCCTTCTTCGTATTGCGGCTGACCAGGGCCATGACCGATACATTGGTGACTTCGCTGCCCGTCCCGCATGTCGTCGGGATGAGGATGAGTTCCTTTTCTTTTTCCACAGGAATCTTGCCATCGAATAAATCGAGGACCGGGCTGACCTGCTTCAAGACGAACAACTTGCACAAATCCATGACCGTACCGCCGCCGATACCGATGATGCGCTTCACATCTTTCGGCATATCTTTATAAATGGCTTCGGCCATTTCATCAGACGGTTCACCCATACCATACTTTTCCTGGAACAAAACGTGGCACGTAAGGCCCAAGTCCTTAAAATTCGGGTCAAAGATGTACTGATTGGTAATAATCAAATCATCCGCCCCAACCTGCAAATCTTCCACAAACTCCCGGCATGTATCATAAGAGTAAATCGTCGGCTTCAACTGTAATTCAATCATGTAGATACCCCTTTCTGTTGATTAATGGATTCATCGCCTCTAGTGTAACAAAGACCGAAACATTTTTGCAAGAGCCCGGCTGACCGTGATATAATAAACCTGTCCTGGGGGAGGACGGGTTCTGGTGTTCCCTCTGGTCTTCAAAACCAGCATGAGGGGTTAAGAGCTTCTCAGGTGGGTTCGATTCCCACACTTCCCCGCCAAAAAAAGGTCCTGCCGTTATTCGACAGGACCTTTTAAGTTGTTAGTAGATAGTGGTTCGGGGTTAGCAGATGGCTTTAAATTTGAAATCTTTCTCTACAAACTCCAAGTTATAAGTCAACTAGTGGTTTGTCGATTTCTCACCTGCTTTTTCCGTCTTGTCTACTATTTCCTTTGTTTCATCCGTATTGACAGCTTCCTTGAATTCACGGAGACTCTTGCCCAAAGCCCGGCCGATTGTCGGCAGTTTCCCCGGTCCAAACACAATTAGGGCAATAATTAAAATGAGCAATAATTCCGGTGCGCCTAAGCCGAACATCGCTATCCCCTCCTATAACGCATTTATTCAATCTGTCCCTACATGATACCCTTATCCAAGAAGGATGTCAACGAAGATGCGATGGGAAGAAACGTCGGGCTACTTCTACGATGCCTTGTTCGTCGTTGGAATGGTTTGTCACATAGTCGGCAAAGGATTTAACATTTTCCGGCGCGTTGGCCATAGCAACGCTCGTCCCAGCATAACGCAGCATACCAATATCATTATAACTGTCGCCACAGCAAATGACGTCTGCCGGAGAAATGCCTAGGAAATGGAAGAGTTTCTTCAAGCCAAAGGATTTGTCGACGCGGCACGGAGTCACTTCCAGGCACAACGGTTCCGAATGATAGACTTCAGCTCTCCCCAGATAGAGTTGGGATAAGAGAGGATTGAGAGACTGGAGCAAGTCAGACGGCCCCGTCAGCAGACACTGGTGGATTTTCTTGGGTGCATGGCGCAGGAAATCACGATGCCATACGATAGGCAGCTGGCTCCATTCTGATTCCCCCAGCATATACGCATCGGGGCAGGTCCCGGTAATGATCCGGCCCTTGCCGTAGGTCATGATGCCCAGTCCGTGCCGGCAGGCGTCGTCCCATAGAGACCGAAGCGTATCAGCAGACAAGCACTGTTCATACAAACATTTCCGAGTCTTATACTCGATGACGGAAGCACCGTTAAAGGCGATGATATAACCGCCGAAACGGTCGAACCCCAGTATCTTGGCGATGGGATAGACGCCTTCTGGCGGCCGTCCTGATGCCAGGATAAGCTGCACGCCCTGTTCCTGTAATTGGAGCAGGGCGTGTTTTGTCTGCAAATCGACTCTCTTTTCCGATGTCACTGTCGTACCATCTATGTCTAGTACCAAAACACGATGTGCCTTTTCTGCTTTCACCTTAGAGCCCCATAGTGAGGTATGCTTTGCGGACGTCATCCGGGACCATACTGCCACCCGTAGCCCATGCAATATGCGTAGCCTGAGGCATAACTTTTTCCAATCCCTGCTGTTTAACGTACTGCTGCAAGACGGAAGACTGCAAGAATGCCGCAAAGGCTGCACACGAACTGGGTTCGATAAAGATATTTTCATGGCTGAGCAACCCTCTCATCAAATCATACAACGTCTTATCCTGAATGGTAGCAATGCCCGAAATAAGCGGTTCGACGACACGACCGACAAAGGCAGACGGGCGGCCTACGGCCAGGCCATCGGCTTCGGTACGGCCATCGATGCCAAAATCTTCGACAGATACGCCGTCATGAAGGCCTGTTGCCATGCCCAAAAGCATGCAGCAAGCATGGGTCGGTTCAGTAAAGAAGCAGTGTACATGGTCGCCAAAAACTTCCTTCAAGCCATACGTGACACCACCGGGAGCCCCACCGATACCGCAGGGGATGTAGACGAACAAGGGATGGTTTGCATCAACGGCCACTTTCATATCCTGCAGCTGTTTTTTCAATCGCTGGCCAGCGACACTATAGCCCAGGAAAAGGTTCTTGGAATTTTCATCGTCAACGAAATAGCTCATCGGGTCGGCATCGGAGTTCTTGCGGCCTTGGTCTACAGCAGCACAATAATTATCGGCATATTCGATGACCGTAACGCCGCGGCTGCGGAGCAGGTCTTTCTTCCACTGTTTAGCATCGGCTGACATGTGAACGATGACTTTGAAGCCAATTTTCGCGCTCATGATACCGATGCTCATACCTAGATTCCCAGTACTGCCAACCTGAACTGTATACTGGCTGAAGAAATCACGGAATTCCGGTTCTGCCAAAACAGCGTAGTTATCGCTCGTCTTCAGTTTCCCTGATTGGATGGCCAAGTCTTCCGCATGTTTCAGTACTTCATAAATACCGCCGCGGGCCTTGACGGAACCCGAAACGGGCAGGTCGCTGTCCATCTTCAGGAACAGCTGGCCCGTAATGCCGGCCTGGTACGTATCGTTGAGGAACCGTTTCATTCCCGGCGTAGGCCGCAATTCCGATTCAATGATGCCATGAGTCGGTTTCAGTTCAGGGAAAACCGTTTCCAAATACGGGGCAAAACGATGCAGGCGGTCCGACGCATCTTGGATGTCTGCCGGCGACACAGCCGTAATGTTCCAATGAACTTGGTCGGTCTTCTTAGGGTTGAGCCAGAACGTTTCTTCCAAATGAGCGGCCTTGGCAACGGCCGGAATCTGATTGATATAAGTTTCAAGTTCCTTACGCATGATGAATCATTCTCCTTTTATTTATCTGTGAATATACCCGTTGTCAGGGTCTAAAAATTCTTTCGTCAATGCGCGTACTTTCCGCGACAGTACGACTAAGGCAAAGATATTAGGGATGATTAGTAACCCTAAGGCGATATCCTGAATAGACCAGACCAGATGGATGGTCCCCAAACTGCCAATGACGATAAGTATGGGAAATAAGTAGCGGTACAGGCTATCCCATTCTTCTTTCTTCAAGAAGGTCAAGCTGACGTGGCCGAAATACCATTGATTCATGATCGATGTCCCGGCAAAGAGGATGAGGCTAAAATACATGACATAACGCATCCCCGGCAGGACGGAGTCAAAGGCCGTCGCCGTCAGCGTCGCGGCATTGTTGTTAATGCCATTGGCCTGGGTCAGCAGTATGACGATACCTGTCGTACTACAAATGAGGAAGGTGTCGACAAAGACTTCCACAATTCCGTAAAAGCCCTGCCGCACCGGGTGATCGACCCGGGCCGACGAATGGAAGACTGGCGCTGAGCCTTCGCCAGCTTCATTAGAATATAAACCGCGGGCCACGCCATAACGCATAGCTTCCTTCATGGTATATCCCATAGCGGCACCAGTCCCGGCCTGCCAGGTAAAGGCATGTTCAAAAATCTGCTGGAACATTTGCGGCACAGCATCGATATTGGCAATGAGCACGATAAGACCACTGATGAGGTAGAGACCGGCCATCAAGGGTACGACTCGCTGAGAAATCTGGATAAGCCGCCGGAAACCGCCGCTAATGATGAAAAACATCAGAGCTGCAACAAAGACCGCCGTTACCCCGACAGGCAACCAGAAGGCTTCCTTCATGACCTGGGCAATGGTATTCGACTGGATGAGCGTGGCCCCACAGTTCTGGATGAACAATAGGATGGCCACGGCGGCACCGGCGTGGCGCCAACCAAGGCCTTGGGCGATATAGTACATGGAACCGCCGGTGATATTTCCCTTGCGGTCATGGCCATGATAGCACATGCCGAGGACAATTTCACCAAATTTCGTGGCCATGCCGAAAAAAGCAGCGAACCACATCCAGAACAAGGCTCCATCACCGCCAGACAAGATAGCCGTCGAGACCCCGACGATATTTCCGCTACCAACGCAGCTAGCCAAGGAGCCGCATAGCGACTGCCAAGAGGAACATCCTTCTTCGCCTTGTTTCTTGAGGTGGGACTTGCGGAAAATGCCGCGGCGAAGCAGGAACAGGCAGCGAATCTGAATGCCGCCAGTCATAAACGTGTAGAGTATGCCCAAACCGAGCAGGGCAAACAATAGCCAATCACCCCAAAGAATATTGGCTATATTTCCGATGACGAGCTCAATTTCTGCCATGGTACCTCACCCTCACTATTTCGCCAATACATCACGTCCTTCAGCATCAGGGAGGACAAAGCCCATCAACGCCGCCAAAGTCGGAGCTACATCAATAAGGTGTACATCCGTGACCGTCCCTTTTTCGATACCCGGTCCGGCAATCAGAAAGGATGCCCGCATTTCCGGGAATTCTTCATTGTAGCCGTGCTGGGCTTTCTGAGTCACTGTTGTCCGCAGATATGCGCCGCTCCAATCATCCCGGATTTCATAGCCCTTGCGGGAAATAAGGACGAAATCTGCATCGGGAAAACCACCGCGCTGCCGGGCCTGTTCCCCTGTTAACACATCCAGTATGCCCATAGCTGGGTTAGCCTTCAAGTTTTCCAACAACCGGGCCACATGCTGGCGCAGACTATCGTCGTCAACAGCCAGGCGGACTTCTGCGATGCCGCCAGCCCGTTGGCTGAATACTTTCCAATCGATAATAGCGTCTTTATCGTCCGTTTGAATCAGCCCTTCCTGATGGAAAACGACATTAGGGCAAATATTATGCGTATTATCCAAGGTCCCATGGTCCGAAACAACGCAGACAATCAAATTGCCACCACTCACAGCTTCGGCTGTAGCTACTAATTTTCCTGCCATAGCATCGATCTTTTCCAAGCTCTGGGCCGCTTCTTTACTATAAACGCCGTGTTCATGGGCGCTTTCATCGAAACTTGCAAAGTAGGCTGTCAGGAAAAAGGGCTTCTGCGACGGGGCCAGCTTATGCGTCAACAGCCAATCAGCCGCCCGATAGCGCTGGATATCTCCGGCATCAGATAAATCGAGGCCGCCGGCATAACGGCCGATATTGGCTTCCATTTCCGATACCAGTCCCTGGGGATGGGAAACAGCGTCAATGAAGAGGCTATCCAATTCAGACCCATCCCACCAGAATTCTGGGGCAATATAATCACCTTTAGCCCCTACAGACGTCGGAAAAGCCGCACTGGCCGTCACGTATCCCGCTTGGCGAGCCGCTTCCCACAAGGTCAGTACCTTGCAGTTGGCGAACCAGTGCCAGGCCCCGTTATGTTCGTTCATTGGGTCAAAGATGGCATTGTTGACAATGCCGTGCGTTACGGGATTAGTCCCAGTAATCATGCTCTGATGGCAAGGATAGGTGAACGGCGGAAAGACGCTCTTCATTCCATCGGGTGCTACACATCCCTTGTCTACGAACTGGGATGTTAAGAAGGGAAGATAGACCCCTACTTTATCCTGTTCAAATACAAATTCCGGTTTCAGCGCATCAATGGATATCAATAATACGCTGGCTTTTTCCTTATGTTCCATCTGCTTGTTCATGAATTGCGTCGCTCCTTTCCGGTGCTACCATGACGCGGACACCGGCTTTTTCAAACTTACCGACTTCTGTCGGCGATACTCCGTAATCGGTGATAAGAGCAGAAATTTTTTCAATACCGCACATGCGAACCAGAGAATTAACGCCTAATTTAGAACTATCAGCAATGACAATCGTATGATCGGCAGCTTCCATCATCTGAGTCTGTACTGAGATTTCATCCATCCGTTGATACGTAATGCCGGATTCCACGGAAATGCCACAGGTTGTCAAATAAAAAGTATCGATGTGGATTTTCGGAAAAATGAGATTAGCAAATCCCGATACAAAAGCCTCTTCATCAGCCTGGTAGACACCGCCCGTTACGATGAGCTCAATACCCTTGGCGCCAGCTAGTTCGTTGGCAATAGCCAGAGAATTAGTTACGACCGTCAGCGAGTGGCCGGCCCCAACTAAGGCTTTCGCCAGCATCAGATCCGTCGTCCCTGAATCAAGGGCAATGACCTGGCCATCGTGGATTGTCTTTAGCGCTTCCTGGACGACACATTCCTTATATTGCAAGTGACTCGTCCGGCGATGGTCGAACGAAGTGTAGCTATTGGCATCGCTTTCAGAAGCGCCGGGTTTCATGGCACCGCCGCGAATCCGCTTGAGCAGGCCCTTTTCTTCCAGGGTCATCAAGTCCCGGCGGATTGTTTCCCGCGTCGTCCCCATTTCCTGACATAAGGCATGAGTCTTTACAATGGCATTTTTTTCCAATAGGTCTAAAATGATGTGATACCGCTGTTCGGATAGCATGTACATCCGCTCCTTTATTCGTGTCAAATCTGTTTGCTGCGGCTATTGTACCACAGCCGTTTTTCTTTTGCAATACTTTGCCATATTTTGCCAAGTATTTACATATTAATTACACATCTTGACTTGACATGCCACATTTTAGCCCGTATACTAAGCCTGTCAAATCTGTTAGCCCCGTTTTACCTCAACCAATTCCCAAATCATCACAAGGAGTGATCAAGCAATGAGTGCACAAAACCACAGCGGGTTAGACAAAAAATGGATTTCCTTCGGTATCTTAATGCTCGGTGCCGGAACCATTTATAAACTCGGTTTCTTAAAAGATGCCTTTTACGTCCCTATGCAGGAATTCATGGGGCTGTCCCATACTCAGATTGGTACAGCCATGAGCATCGCCGGGTTGATTTCCACTTTCGGATTTCTGGCTTCCATTTATTTAAC
>OLFV01002250.1_pt1 | contig 15047 bp, 7 predicted proteins | sample 1605551 | NCBI WGS metagenome assembly OLFV01 (sample SAMEA3888922, study PRJEB22519) | human gut metagenome | biome: human gut; feature: human-associated habitat; material: faeces | place: Denmark | collected 2011
CTTGTATTTTAAAATATATGGCTTGTATTTTTTACGATAAGCCATGTGTGTTTTTGCATGTAGGCAAAACATATAAAATATGACGGGAAATCGTACTCCAAACACCGCACCATACATTATATATATGCCTGCCATTTTCATACCCAACCGTTCGGACGCACACAACACCCCGGTCTCACGAACAAAAGCCCCGCAAACACATTCCAAAATACGACATTCCATAACAAAAATGCAGCCCAGCTTCAACCAGCTGGACTGCAAAAAAAAATCATAGTAAAAGAAAGGTTGATTTCCTAATATGTTTTTACAAAAGCATCTCCGGCAAAAAGCCAAAGATTGCTTTTAGCATACTATTTTCCTTTTAGTGCCGGGTATTCTCCCTTGCCGGCATTAATAAATTATGTTGGAATTTTACTCATACAAAAAGCGTGGAGAATCGTATCATAACTCGCTCCACAACTTGAGGTCTTCGCATTACCCGGAACAGTAGAACGAGCAACACGAAGCCCACGCCGATGCGTTTATACAGTTTACCCACATACGAATCGGCATATGTGTGCGCATATTTGCATATTGCGTACACGCCAAGTCGGCGGGAATTTCTATAAAAACATCCCATGAGCATCTGTTGCTGCATTGCCCGGCTGTTCCTTTGAAAGTTGCGAAGTTTCAAGTTGCCAAGAACAAGCGCATTGACAGACGCTTTATATATATAAGTGATTCTCTTTTATCCCTTACCCTGCCTGCATCGGATTTTCATCCTTCGCATCGGCGTGGAAAATGTCTCGCGTGCATTTCGCTCCTGTTTGCGGACTCTTCCGCAAGAGTTCTTGCTCCACAAGCCTGTGAGAATCACTGCAAATTTAGTATAAATTTCAAAACGATGGTATCTTGTTGCAAAAAAAAATATACAAGTCACAGAACAAAACCGGACATTCCGAAGCCCCTGCGGCACATGTCCGTGGCAAGGTTGCAATGCGCTTGTCGAAAGGCATTAAACTCCACGAAATTGCCCCTCTTTTTGCGGGTTTTGTAAGTTATTGAAAATCAGATATCGTTTTTCGCAAAAAATATAAGGCACATATTTTAAAATAAGTGCCTTGTATTTTAAAATACATGGCTTGTATTTTTTACGATAAGCCATGTGTGTTTTTGCTCTTTCCGAAAGGGTGAAAAAACAGCGGAAAATACCTTCAAAAATATGGCTGTGTTTTTCGCGGAATGGGATAAGAACGGAGCAATGTGTCGTGTGCCGGAATGCAAGTGCGTCGAGCGAATGGCGGAGCGGCATGCCGCCGGGTAATAATAAAACAACCGGGCGTAAATGTTTGTTAATACGCCCGGTTGTTCGCTATTGTTTCTAATTGTGTTTATTCTTTGCTGTCGTCTTTGCTGGCATCGCGCAGCTGATTAACGTCTATCCGGTTGTTGTTTACCGAAGGTTTGCGCACCGGTGCGGCGGTTGCGGCGGTTTTTGAGGAACCGGATTTGCCGCTGTGTTTATGCGATTTGCCACGTTCTTCGCCGTAACCGTAACCATAGCCGTAACCGTAACCATAGCCATATCCGTAACCGTAGCCGTACTTGCTGCGAACGCTGCCATTTATTATTATGGCAAGATTGCGGAATTTCTTGGTCTTGTACATCTTGTCAATTTCGGCAAGGAAGCGTTTGTCTTCAACGCCAATGCGGATGACGTAGAGTGTGAGCTCGGTTACACGGTTTATGATACCTGCATCGGCAACGGAGATGGCAGGCGTTGTGTCGTATATCACGTAGTCGTAGCGCGACTTAAGCTCGTCTGTAAGTTCTTCGAGCCTCGGGCTCATGAGCAATTCCGTTGGGTTGGGCGGTGTAAGTCCTGCCGGGAGGAAATCGACGTTCTTGCCCACACCGTCGCGCTTTATGAGCGAATCAAGGTTGCAGGTGTCGTCGTTGAGATAGGTTGTGAGTCCGTCGGTGCCGCTTATGATCTTTGACTGGGTGCGTTTGCGTATGTCGCCGTCAACGAGAATAACTTTCTTACCCGATATGCCGAGAATAAGGGCAAGGTTGCGCGAAACGAATGACTTTCCGCTGTCCGGCGTGGAGGATGTAATCATCATAACCTTTGAACGCTTCTTCATGAAGTTGAGGTTGTAACGCAACATTCTCAATGCCTCGCTCACGGCGTTATAGTTCATGCCGCCGTGCGAGCGGTCAATGAATTTATTGTTCTCGTCATCTTCTTTCCACAAAGGTATGTCGCCGAGAATGGGAGCGGAACAGCCGTCTTCGACTTCTTTGCGGTAGCGCACTTTTGTATCAAGCTGCATGATTAACCAGAAAATGGCGGTGGGGATAGCCAGACCTATGGCCAGACCTATGAGAAGAATCCTTCCGCTCTTGGGATAAATTGGCGAAGCATAGCCGTAGGGAGTTTCTATGATGTTTACGTTTGCTTCGGTAACGGCGAGCTGAAGTGCCACTTCCTCTCTCTTGTTCAGCAAATAAACGTAAATGTCTTCCTTTATCTTTCTCTGACGCTCAATGTCGCTTGCCGACTTCTGTTTCTGCGGCACGGAAGATATGCTGGAGGTTATGCTGTTCTTTACGGAGTTTGCCTGACGCAACTTGACGTTTACGGTGTTTATGTAGTTCTCCACGGTTTTGGTAATAACCGAATGGGTGGATTTCAAACGCTCCAAGGCATCGCGCACAACGGGTGAGGCGGAGCCGGCATTGCTTGAAAGACGATTGTAGTTCATTACAAGTTCGTTATACTGGCTTATGCCGCTTTCAAGACCCGAATTGTCAATGTCGCCGATAGAAGGAATTACTTCGTAGTTGCCGTCGTTTTGCTGGCGAAGATAGTCGCGCAGGAAAAGACCCACGTTCTTCTCGCTCTCAAGCTTCATGACCTGCTGATTAGCCTGGTTGCTTTGGTCAAGATATATGGAAGCGTTTTTATCAAAGTCTATAACGTCGTTGGTTTGTTTGAACGAAGCCATGCGATTTTCCGTACTGTTCAAATCATTTCCTATAAGCATGATTCTTTGAGTGAGGAATTTGTCGGCATTCATGGATTGTTTGTTTTTGTTTTCTACAATGTCGTTTTTATAAGCCTCGAGTAATGTAGCCAATATGTCGTCTGCGCGCTTTACATTAGTGTCGTGGCACGAAACAAATATGAGATTGCTCGACTGGTCTTTGACTTGTGCGTTTATGCACCCCGTAAATCTCATGGCAGCCTGCTCTTTGCTTATGCGACCTACATTTATGGTGCGTTTCATGTATCTTGCAAACGTGCTTTTGTTCTTTTCCACGAGAATTGCCCCGAACGGCGTTTCCATTGCCTTGCCGAAAGTTGCGGTTTGGTCAAAGTCAGAAAGATTTCCGTTGGTTTTCAGATTGTGTATGCGGAAACTCTGGTCCGATTCAATGTCTATGTCGAAGTTAAGGTTCTGCGAAAACGGTTTGAAGAACGTTATCTTCACAGGGCTTTCCTTGTAAAGAGAATACTTTCGCAGTCCCAAGTCCGTGGTGTAGTCTACATCGAGGTTAAGGTTCTGCGCCACCTTGCGCATAAGCCTGTGCGACTTCAATATAAACGCTTCGTCCTTCAATTCACCGTTTGCATTGATGCCGTTGAGCACCATTGCCGCCGATGCATTGCGCGAGTTGCTGTTGTTGTCGTTGTTCTTTACGGCAATGGTTGACGAACGCTCATAAACACGAGGCAGCTTTGCCTGATAAAGGTATGCCAGAAGCACGCAAACCGTTGCGGAAAGCAAAAACCACTTCCAATTCGCCGCGAAAACGTGCAGCGATTTCATTACTATGGGCAGAAAGTCGTTTCGCTTGTCGTCTTCCGGAGATATATACGAGTTGGTTTGTTGCGGATTCAGGTTTTCCATGTGCCGTTAATTATTTCGTTAATGCTATGATGAGAGAAGCTATCGACGTACCCAGACCAAGCAGTGTGCCTGTGAGACCAAGGTAGAGATAACCCGAACTTCCCTTAACTTTCACCGACTTGTTCGACTCGACGTAAATGATGTCGTTCTGGTGCATATAGTAAGCCGGAGAATTGAATACGCTTTCCGGTTGCGTAAGGTCCACTTTGAACGTCTGGCGTTTGCCGTCTTCTTCACGAATCACGAGAACTTTTTTGCGGATAGCCGAACTGTTCAAATCGCCTGCGCGACCAATTGCCTCGAGAAGCGTAAGTCGTTCGCCCGCATAGCTTTGTGTGCCCGGATTCTTGACATCGCCCAAAACCGTTACCTTGAAACTCATGATTTTAGTGGTAACTTTCGCATCTTTTATGAGTCCCTCGCTAATCATTCTGTTCTGCAACTGCTCCGAAAGCTTGTTAACCGTAAGCCCCGCAGCCTTCACACGACCGAAAATAGGGAAGTCGATGTAGCCGTCCTTTGAAACCACGAAATAAGTGTAGTTGCTGCTTGCGCTGTTAGTCATTCCCGTTTGCTGACCAATCATCTTAAGGTTTGTGAAAGGCTTCATGAGCTCCTCGTCCTGAGAACTTATGTAAATAGCCAGCTGGTCATCGGGCTGGATGTTGAGTGTGTAATTGTTTTCCAGGTCTGCGCCGTTTTTGTAAAGTTCGTCCGCGCCCTGCAAATAGATCATCGATTTGTTCGAACCGCACGAACTGCCCAATACCATTATTAACAGTAAAGAAGCGAGCAATGTGAATTTATGCATTTCAGTAAAGGTTTTGTATTCTTAGTGGAAAAATGTTTTATCATTTTGAATCTTTGGGTGCAAAGGTAATTATTTTATTAATAGTCATGGCAAAACAAACCGCCTTTTTTGCACAAGAAAACCGCCATGTGCCATGCAGCGGCAGTCTTGCCCGTTTGTATGACCTTTGCAAATTACAAAATAACCCATATATATAATATGTATATTCCCGTGCGGCACAATCCTAACCGCCGACCGTTCTCCTGTAAAAAACAAGGAGAAACGCATGGCAAAATCCGTGCACCGGCATGCCCGGTCATAAGGCGCGGAAACATGCCGCGTAACCATGAAAAAGAACAAATGCCGCCCCGACCGTAGAGAAATGCATTGTTTTTTAACAATAATTAATCCCCCCCCATTGTAAAAAAACGTATATTTATACGTCTGTAAAGATTCGACTGGCGAGATAGGTCGGGGCACAATATCATGAAAACCATGAAATCACGCAAAGTGCGTTCCGATACTGTATTTCCATGACTACAAAGGATATACAAACATATAAAAAAACAACATTATGGTTAGTATTAAACAATTGCGGCAATGTACGGCACGGCTTTTCGCCGTTGTTGTCGCGTTCACGCTCCTTGGAGCGTGGATTCCCGTCAGGGCGCAGGACGGCAACGCCCCCGATGACGGCTATTACCGTTTTGTAACGACCTCCGCCTCCGAGATCGTGGGTACGGCTCTCTATGCCAACGCTTCAAGCCTGTGCTGGAAGACGCTCGATGAAAACGACCTTTCGTTCATCTGGAAAATCACGAAAGATGAAAACAGCACGGGCAAGGCGTATTACCAGATGAAGAACATCGTAACCGAAGGGTGTCTCGGCTCGCAAGACGGCACGGCGCTCTATCCCGAGAGTCAGGGACTGCTTGTGGATTTGGTGAAGCAGGACGACGGCTCCTGCCTGATAAAATGTCCCGGCAAAACCGGCGACTTCATCTATATCCATGCGCTCGGGCACGGAAACGTTGACAACAGTTTCGGCGGCAGCACCGGGTGGGGGCGGCTCTCTTGGGGGTTCGTGGGCTGGAGAATGGAACCTGTAACCGGCGATGAACTCTCGACGGCCCTTTCGCTCGTGTCGCGTACAAGGGAACTCAGGACGAAGGTTCAGGATGCCATAGCCCGGAACAGCAAGGACGTAACGCCGACCGCCGCACAGGAAAAGGCCAACAACTATGCCGGCTTTTTTGCCAATGCTTCGATGACCGTGGAACACGGCATCACCTTCGGCAGCGACGGCGGCGGTTTTGAAGCACTGCTGGACGGCGATGTCAATACCTTCTACCACTCGTCGTGGAATGGCAACCCGGAGTGGAGCGACTATGAAGACGACGGGGAGAACACCGTTCCCAACAACTCGGCGGTGAAGACCTCCCATGCCTACGAAACCAACAAGCAGAACCTCGGAATAAAGCTCACGGAGCCTGTGGACAACTTCTGGTACGTGATAACGGAGAGACCGGGAGAATACAGCGCAACGCCGACCGACATAGGAGTGGAGGTGAGCAACGACCGTGAGAACTGGACAAGAATCACCGACAGCTATTTCAACTTCAATGTCAGTGCAAACGGCGGTTGCGATATCCATATCGGCCCTTTCAAACTCGACAGCAAGTACCGGTATGTGCGCCTTATCAACAACAGCGCATACCGCCGCAGCAACAAGGCCTCTGCCTCGTTTTTCAACATTTCCGAAATAAAGGTTTACACCGGCACCGACAAGCTCGCCGACAGCAATGCCGATCTTACGGCACAGATGTTCAACGCGCTCGACCAGACGGGCTTCGTAACCACCGTGAACATGTTAAACAGTGTTCACGCCAACCTTGAGAGCACATACAACCGTGTGATGGAAGGAATAATCACAGGCGACACCGTTGTGGCAGACGGCTACTATCTGCTGAACTATGCAAACGCCGATGATCCCACAACCTGCTGGACACCTATAGCGGACGGCGAGACCACACGCCTCGGCGCTTATCCTTGCGACATCTCGAATCCGGAAGAAGAATACATCTGGCACATCACGAGACTCGCCGACGGCAACTATTCAATCGCCAATTGCGCCAACACCGGGCTTCCCCATCCCGAGAGCATGGTTGACGGTTCGGCGGTGTGCAACTATATATACATGACCGGGCGCAAACGCCAGGATTTCCGCATCAAGCTCAATGCCGACGGCACGGGCTATGTATATTCTGCCAAAAACGGCAGCAACATAGCCTACAACAGCGAAACGTCGTTTCTTGGCAACTTGCAGGACCACGGCAAAAACGCGCTCGTGAAGTTCGTGAAGGTAGAGGCCACCGATGCCGTTCGTCTAAGCGAGGCCCTTAGCGAAGCCAACGGACGACAGTTCACCGCAGGAAACGAACCGGGAGAAGTAAAGGCCGAAGACCTTGCACCGTTCACCGCTGCACTTGAGGCGGCTGAAGCCGAAAGCAAGTCGCCTACTGCCGACATCGCCGCTGTTACCGAAACACTTGTATCCGCCACCGGCGAACTCGAGACCAAAGTGATTCCTCTGAGCGACGGATACTACTATATCAACTCCGCAGCCGATGCAAGCAAATACCTCACGGTGGCCTATTCAGAAGGATATGTACGCCCCTTGTTGAAAGCCGAACAGAATGACAGTCCCGCAGCCATGTGGCGAATCACTACCGGTGCCGACGGACACAAGGTGATGAAGAGCCTCGCAATGAGCGATTCCACCTATATACAGACGAATCTTTCAACATCGTGGACAAAGTTGCGTATGGAACCGGTTTCCGGTTCGTGGCAGACTTTTACGAACCTTTATGCAAACAACTTCAGGATAAGCGTAGAGAGCGGCTCGTATTTCAAGGAGAACTATAACCTCTGGATGGTAACCTCCAACGAATTCTATCCGCAGGACAACAGCACGTTCATTGTCTCGCGCGTTCCCGACAATCTCGTTCCCGCAAAGGCTTCGCTTGTCGAGACCATAACCGATGCGCGCGGAGCCTTGGCTTCAGCCAGCGTAGGTACTGATCCCGGCTATCATTCCGGTAACGACACCGGAATAAAGGCCGCACTCAAGAAAGCCGAGGAGATTAACTCCGCATCCGATGCAAGTGCGGAAGATGTTAATGCCGCAGCAAAAGAACTTGCCGATGCCACAACGGCTTTCCTTGCCGAAGACCACTCTCGGATAATACCTGTAACCGAAGACTACTATCGCCTTGTAAGCCAGGACGGCCCGTATATGGGCAGCGGCACTCCTGCCGCCTTTGCAAAGAACGGCCATCTCTTCTGGGGACCGCTGAAGAAAGATGATCCGCATTTCGTTTTCAAAATCACACCTCAGGACGGCGGCAAATTCTACATTCAGTCGGCACTCTACGACACCCATTTCGGCACTGTAGATTCGATGGTGCTGGTTACGATGCAGAATGAACCCCATGCCGTGGCGCTTACCAACGATGAGCCGCTGCTTTGGCGCATCACCAATCCCGATGACGGCACACAATACGTACGCGGTGGCGGTGGCGATGAGAAAAACGCCGAATTCCGAATGAGAGCTTACGGCAGTGCCTCCGGCCCGTTTGCCCTCCCTCAGCACAACTGGTACCTGCGCCGTCTCACGGCCGGCGAGATTGCGGAAATGCAGTCGGTAGGCGAGAAAGTAAAGGTAAACGAAGCCTTGACAAACGCCGTGTCGCGTGCAAGCCAGGCATACGGCAATGTGTTCCGTTATGATGTGGATTACGATACACCGCTTATCACCAACGTCAATGCCGACTTCCCGCGCGATGGACAGGTATGGGGCATGCCGCGCAATAGCGACAAGGGTTGGGCCGGATATGCCAACCTGCTCGGTGGCAGTTTCCGGTGTGAAAGCAGCGATATAGACAACAAAACGGGCGTGCCTTTGCAGGTGGATCTCAAGGACAATCCGATTAAGGATTTTGAGGTGCGCTATTTCTTGAGAGCGGAATGGAACTGGCGCGAAAGTTGGAGCGATATCACCGTATATTCTACCAACGATGAAAACGTGGCCGGAAAGGACACCACAATAGCTTCGGAATGGAATCTTGTGGGTCAATATACCGATTTGCCGGTGAACTTCGGACGGCAGACCGATCACGATCAGACTTTCAAATACCGTGTGATTGATGCCGACCAGCCATATCGCTTCTACCGCTTTGTGGTGAACAGTACGATTATGCCGCAGACGTATGGCCGGTTCAATGTCATGAGGTTTAATATGTTTGAGATTCATGCCAACGAAGAGGCTTCACCATACAGCTACATCGAAGGAATGAAAGAAGCTGCCGACAATTTGCACAGGCTCACTGTTGATGCACGTGAGAAACTGTCTGACGGAACTGCTACACAAAACGATGTTGATGCACTCAACGCCGCAGCAAAGACCGTGGAGGATATGACACCCAATACCACCCAACTTGCCAACCTCATCACCGAAGTGAAGAACTACATATCTTCTTACGGTACGGATGATGATTGGGGCGATGTGTCAGAGACACAATATTCAGCCATTCTTGATGCTGTTGACGAAGCCGATTCGTATGATCACAACAATCCGCAGATTTCAGATCTTGCCACTCGCTACACCGCTTTGCGCGAAGCCTTCGCACTCTACAAGAGTCAACAGAAGTGGCCGCAGGCTGGCAAATGGTACCGCATAATAAGCACAGACACTTCGCGTCCCGGTACATTGAGCGAAGGCGGAACGGCCGATGATTCCCAAAGCCATTTCGGATTTGTGCAGCACGAGGCCATTTTCGCCAGCCGCGATGACAAAGTAGGTTCCGGCCTCACACTTGCAGGTTACGATTACCTTTCAGCAGCACGTGCCGACAGCGTTGACGGTTCGCCTTATGCCCAATGGCGCATCGCGGTTATTGACAGTGCCGCAGGTACATGGTCGCTGCAAAACCGTGCCACAGGTCTATATCTCGGTCAAATAATTCCGTCTGTCAACAAAGGTATGCAAGAGACTGCTTCTCCCTACATTCTCACTTTGCTAAAGAGCGGACAGCTTGCCATAACTTCGGCTGTTGACAATGAACAACATTATCCTCTCCATGGTTACGGCAGCAAGACCCTCGGCTCATGGACAGGCATAACCAATACAACAGCCGCAGACTCCCCGTCGTCATGGACGTTCGAGGAAGTTGACGAGAGCGCACTCGCCAGTCTTACTCTCAATATCGAAGACAATACAATGCAGGCCGTAACTCTACCGTTCGACTATACAGAAGATGCTGCTAGTCTTAATGAAGAAAACGGCATTATGGCCTACAGCGTGGTTGGGGTTAACGAAGATGCTACGGAACTTTATCTAACACTTCGCAACAACGTGCCTGCCGGCGAACCGTTCTTGCTGGTGGCTAACGATTATACTTTGACCGATGACGAGACGGTCGTTACTCAACTCGCATTGCCATTCATAGATGGTTTCTCGCGTTTGGTGAAGAACGGAAACGGTCTTGTTGGTACATTCGTGGATTACAATCCGAATGTGGACGGACTTGGCGCGTTTGGCAAGGGAGGCATTAAGGCTACCGACAAATTTGCGGTGTTCCGTACGCAAAGGGCATGGCTCGACCTCGGACAGGTGAAGAAAATTGCCGATGCCAACATAGACCTTACACTCAGTATTCCGGCAGGTGTGCTGAACGGTATAAGCAATGCCGTAACAGAAAATAAAGCGGACAATGCCAACGTTTACAGCATCGACGGTGTACTGGTGAAGAAGAATGCCAAGGCCTCGGAAACCACTAAAGGTTTGAGCAAGGGCGTTTACATCGTTGGAGGCAAGAAAGTGTTGGTTAAGTAAACATTAGAGTCCATAACCTATACCGGGGCGCAGAAAAGCGTAAACCGCCAATCTGCTCCCCCGGTTTTTGCTAAATGTATGCCTTGAAATGTTTGGCCCAAATAAAGATTTGATAAGATGAATGCTATTTTAAGATATCTTGCATCGGTGCTGTTAAGCATTGCTGCCTTTGATAATATTGTTGCACAGGAAACGCAGACATGGCAGTTGTCTTCGCCTGACGGTAGCCAGTCTCTCACAGTAGGAATAGAGGATTCGCGGCTTTATTATAATGTCCGCTATAACGGTGCAACGGTGATTATGCGCTCATATCTCTCGCTAACGCTCAGTGATGGTGAGATATGGGGACGCAGCCCCAAGGTAAAGAAAGCCGAAAGTGAGGAAATCAACGAGACTTACGACACTCCGGTGTGGATTCGCTCCAAAACCCGCAACCACTGCAACCAGTTGACACTCACGATGAGCCGCGACTACAGCGTGGTATTCCGTGCCTATGATGACGGCATTGCATACCGTTTTGTCTCTACGCGAAAGGGTAACTACACAATACTTGACGAAGAGGTGGCTGTAAATTTTGCTTCCTCGCCCACAATGTACGTTGCTTATAGCGACAATGCCGGGCACGAAGCCCTTTATACCACAGGCTCGCTTGCCAATTGGAACGGCTCTGCCCTCGCAGACAATCCCGTTGTGTTCAAGATGGTCAAAGCCAAAGTATGTCTCACCGAGAGCGACCTTAAAGACTATCCCGCCATGCTACTGACAAAAGGCAACGGCGTTAGGGGCAGAAGCGTGGAGGCACGGTTTCATTATGCTGCCAAAAGTGAGGGATGGAAACCTGAAAACAATGGCATGACTGTCGTCAATTCCCGCCAAAGCTACCTTGCCGCCTGCAACGGAACAAGAAGTTTCCCGTGGCGTGTGATGATTGTTTCGGCCGATGAAGGTACGTTTCTTTCCTCCGACATGGTGTATGCTCTCGGACGTGCCCCCGAAGGCGACTACTCGTGGGTGAAACCGGGACAGGCTGTGTGGGATTGGTGGAGCAGACTGCCTTCAGACGGACTTGACTTCACTCCGGGAATGAACACGCAGACATGGCTATACCGTATTGATTTTGCTGCCAAGTACGGCATTCCTTATGTTTTGGTTGATGCCAGTTGGTCGAAAGACAACACCATGCTCACTGGAGCAAATTCCAATATGGATCTTGAGAAAATCATATCCTATGGTAACGGGAAAAACGTGGGTGTGATACTTTGGGGCTTTGGTTTCCGTTTTGCCGACAAAGCCGAGACACTCGCCAAGAAATATTCCGAGATGGGCATCAAAGGCTTTAAACTCGATTTCTGGGAACGTACCGACCAGCAGGCTTTGCAGGCGATTGAAAAGGTTGCCAAGACAGCCGCAAAATACAAGCTGCTGGTTGATTACCACGGTTGCTGGTCTGTGGCTGGATTCAGCCGTACCTATCCCAATGTCATCGACTTTGAGGGCGTTCATGGCGGCGAGCAGTTCAAATGGAGTTCGATAAACGTTGACCAAATGGCATACGATGTCACATTCCCCTTTGCACGTATGGTGGCTGCGCCTGTCGATTATACCCAGGGCGCAATGCGCAACGGTACGAAGTCAACGTTCAAAGTGAGCTACAATTATCCCATGAGCCAGGGCACGCGCTGCCATCAGTTGGCTGAGTATGTGATATTCTTCTCGCCTGTAACCATGTGGAGCGACCATGTGGCTGCCTATAACGCTGAGGCCGAGTGTGCAGGTTTCATATCCAAAATACCGACCGTTTACGATGAGACCGTGCCGCTCGAAAATTCCATAGGCAATTATGTATCTGTAGCCCGCAGGAAAGGCGATGAATGGTATGTAGGCGCAATAACCAACTGGACACCGCGCAGTCTGTCGTTGGATCTCGGCTTTTTGGGCGATGGCAATTGGGAGGCGGAAGTGATGGCTGACGGCAGCGACGCTTCAACAAACGCCCAAAGCTATACGCGCTCCACGATTTCAGTTCCCGCCGACCGCAAGGTTACGGTAAAACTCGCCGCCGGCGGAGGTTACGCAATGAGAATATACAAGAAGTAAATGATGAAAAGAACAATCAATATCTCGATTTTCAAAAAGATGGCAGGTGTTATCGCCATTTTGGCGGTTGCATCTGTCGCAGTCCCTGCCACGGCACAGAACGGAACGGAGGCATTGAAGGTGCTGTGTCTTGGCAACTCTATCACGAAACATGCTTACGCCCCTTCGGTGGAGTGGTATGGAAACTGGGGAATGGCGGCATCTAAGGCGGAAAACGATTATTGCCACGTGTTGCAGACCATGCTCTCTGCCTATCGCCCCGGTTCGAGGGTAACACCGCTGAATATTGCCGACTGGGAGCGCAATCTGTCGCTCGACATAGACTCGCTCATAGGGAAGAATGTTGTCGGCAAGGACATTGTCGTCATTCGTCTCGGCGAGAATGTTAGCGATAAAAATGCTTTCCCCGACGCGATACTTCGTCTCGTAAGGTATTGCAAGACCAAAGCCGCCCGTGTGGTGATAACCGGGTGCTATTGGTATGATGCCGAGAAGGAAACGGCCATAAAGACGGCGGCTCGGACAGAGGGCATAGCCTATATTCCCATAAGCCAGATATATTCGCAGAGCGGTTCGCAACCCAAAGTCGGCGATGTGCTCTACGATATCAATGGCAAGGCCTATACGATATCCAAGGATTTTATATTGATGCACCCCGGAGACAAGGGAATGCTGAAAATAGCCAAGGCGATATATGCAGTGTTGGGCAGCAGCGATGGCTGGACGCAAAAGGTGAATGTACACAAAACCTCCGGCACCACAGAGAGTTTCTCCACAGCAAGCATCTCTGAAATAAACTTCGCGGAAAATGCAGGAACGACCGGCCATGTTGCAGCATTGCTGGAACTTAAGGCCGGCGGAAAACTCATCTTGGCTTTCAGTGAATCGCCGAAACTTTCGTTCGATGGCGACACGGTGGAGATCCTTTCCGCTGCACAGTCGGCAAAATTCGCAACGGCCGATGTCTCACGCCTTTCGTTTCAGAATACAACGTCAATTGCAAATGTCGGTTTAGGCGGCGGTATTGGCGTTAACGGCGGCATGATAGCCGCGAGAGGCATCACCCCCCGTTCAACGGTTACGGTGTTCGATACATCGGGCATGGCTTTGCTCAAAGCCGATACCGATGCTTCGGGCAACGCTTCGCTCGATACATCTTCCCTGCCGAGTGGCGTCTATATCGTGAAAGCGGGAACGGCATCAATTAAATTCGTAAAGCAATGAAACACGTAATATCCTTAATGCTGGCTTTTGCGGCTGCAATCACGACAGAAGCCCAGACCATAACGCTTGACATGAACGGAGGGGCGGAAACATGCTATAGCGTAGGCGATATCGATTATATCGATTTCACACCTGATACGGGGTGTGTGGATCTCGGATTGAGCGTGGCGTGGGCCAAGTGCAATCTCGGGGCAAACTCCCCGAATGCCTACGGGCAGTACTACTCTTGGGGAGAGACCGACAGCAAGAGCATATATGCCGATTCCACATATGTATATTCCTCGCTTACTCCGTACGGACATTCAAACTTCATCAACATAGGCAGCGACATAGCCTCTTCCATCCACGATGCGGCAACGGCGGCTTTGGGAGGAAAATGGAGAATGCCCACACGTGCCGAAATGCAGGAACTTGTTGACAAATGCCGATGGGAGTGGGGAAGAAACGGCACACGCTACGGCTACACGGTTACAGGCCCGAACGGCAACAGCATCTTCTTGCCCGCCGGCGGCTACCGCGACGGCTCCAATACCGTAAGCTCACTGAAAACCGGCTATTACTGGACATCGACATACGGCTTTAATTCCGATGCCTATACCCTTTGTTTCGACAACTCCGGCGAAGAGCCTGTGTTTATCGGCAACTACCTGCGGTGGCTCGGCAGAACCATACGCCCGGTACGCGGCAAATAGGGCGTAACCGGTGTTGATACCAGGCGGATCGGAACGGCATGCTTATGCTTACCGGTCCGCCTTTTTCCTGTTCGCCGCTTTCTGAAAAACACAGGCAAATGTACAAAAAGCCAAAGGAGTGCTTTCCGAATATCGCGCAGTTACCGGAAACCCTGCAACGGCCTTGTTTTCGGAGCGTTGCAGGGAGCGTAAACGAAGTCCGCATTTCGTTTAAACAAAGTCCGCATATTGTTCCGGCAATAATGCTTGTTGTTTTTCCGAAATGCGGGTTCCGTTTCCTTTTTGATTGTTGCTGCGGTTTTGCCCTTGGGGAAACCAAGTCCCACGCATTCCTGGCGGTCGGCGTATGCGCATATGCCTTCTTGCCTTTTCCTTTCCCATTTCTTTCCGTTGTTTTCCTGCGTTCCTGGTATTTTTTTTTTGTATTTTTTTTTTTGTGTATAAGTTGCTGTGCT
>OLFV01002255.1_pt1 | contig 14989 bp, 14 predicted proteins | sample 1605551 | NCBI WGS metagenome assembly OLFV01 (sample SAMEA3888922, study PRJEB22519) | human gut metagenome | biome: human gut; feature: human-associated habitat; material: faeces | place: Denmark | collected 2011
TGTCACGCTCCATGATTTCCTGATAGTGCTTGTTGATGCGCACCCGCATCTTGTCGAGCAGGCGGTTCGCTTCGAGTGCCGCCGTGCTTCTGCCCGTGACACGCCCGCCTTTGGTGTCCCACAACTTCGGATCGACGGTCAGCTTGCAACTGAACTGTGTCTGGCTTCCGTCCACCGTGATACGACCCATGACGGGCACTGTCCCGTCCTTCTTCACTACCTGCCTTTTGAGGTAAAAGATAACTGAAAATGTACTCTTCATCGTTCTGAACTTTTTTGGTTTCAAAATTACTTGGTGAAGAGCCTTTGGCTGGTACGCAAACAAATGCAAAATACTGCAATTTATTTCCGGTTCGGTTTTTCTTGCGTGAGTTGTTAGTAACTCACTATACCATAGTGATTTGCTATGTTTTTCCACATCCCCGTGACACATTACAGGGCATGGTAACAAATGGGTAACGTAGCGAAGTACCAACATGGCTGGAATATGACTTTTACCGTCGTCGAACTTCTGATGATAATCCCTAAAAGCACCTATCTATCAATATCTTTGCCTTACTTTTCCATATATCATTTTTTCTCGCTAACTTTGTGAGTAAAAGTTACGAAATAAAGGACGATTAGACAAATTCGGAGGGTTAAAAGTGGAATTTGGGTTGGTTTATATATACAAATAAGGTGCAGCGGCAAAAACCGCTGCACCCTTACTCTGAATATTTACCTAATCAATTTTTATTCGATTACTACTGTTGTCCAACCATGCTTGTCCTCCTCTGTGCCATACTGGATGCCACGCAGGTGGTTGTAGAGCTTGGTTGAAACGGGACCCGGCTTGCCGTCCTCGCTGAACATGAAGCGCTGACCTGTGTCGAGATCGTCGATGTAAGAGATCGGGCTGATTACGGCTGCTGTGCCGCAAGCGCCTGCCTCCTCAAATGTAGCGAGCTCTTCCTCAGGAATCTGGCGACGCTCCACTTTCAGACCGAAATCCTCAGCGAGCTGCATAAGACTCTTGTTCGTGATAGACGGAAGGATTGAGGTCGACTTCGGTGTTACGTATGTGTTGTTCTTGATACCGAAGAAGTTGGCAGCACCGCACTCGTCCATGTATTTCTTCTCCTTTGCGTCGAGATAGAACTCGCAAGCGTAGCCCTTCTCATGAGCGAGATGGTTGGCTCTGAGCGATGCAGCATAGTTGCCACCCACCTTGTAGATACCGGTTCCGAGCGGAGCCGAACGGTCGTAGTCGCGTATGATGACGTATGGGTTTGTAGAGAAACCACCCTTGAAGTAAGGTCCTACCGGTGTGACGAAGATGATGAACATGTACTCTTCTGCCGGACGAACGCCTACCTGTGCCGATGTACCGATGAGGAGCGGACGGATGTAGAGTGTTGCGCCGCTCTCGTATGTCGGGATATACTCCTGATTGAGGCGCACTACCTTCTTCACCATCTCAACGAAGAGGTCTGTAGGCAACTCTGGCATCATGATACCGCGGCATGTCGACTGCAGACGTGCTGCGTTCTCTTCCATGCGGAACACGCGCACCTTGCCATCGGGGCAACGGTATGCCTTCAGTCCCTCAAAGGCTTCCTGTCCGTAGTGCAGACAGGTGGCTGCCATGTGGAGCTTAATGTACTCGTCGGAGCAGACCTCTATCTCGCCCCACTTGCCATTGCGGTAGCAACAGCGCACGTTATAGTCGGTAGGCATATAGCCGAACGACAACTCTGACCATGCTATATCTTTCATAAAACTTTAGGTTTTAATACGTTTCTTTTTCATAGCGGGGATATGCTCCCCTAACCGCAGGCAAAAGTAATAATAATAAAACAAACGTGCAACTATTTGTGCGATATTAGACATTATTAGCACAAAAAAAGCAGACAACAACTTGCGTTGTCAATCCTCACTGCCGAGTATCTTGCGTATGTCCTCGTCGGTTTTCGTGAGTTTGTCCTTGCATTGCTTTATCAGCTTCTGCGCGGTCTTCAGTTGCTCACTGAGCGAGTCTATATCGAGCTCGCCGTTTTCCATCTTTGCTGCGATGTCTTCCAGCTGGCGCATCGCTGCTTCGTATTTCTGTTCTTTGGGCATTTGGGTTATTGTTTTTATTAGTGTGTGCAGTTAGGGGTGCAGTGCCATCTTCAAGGGGGTGCAGCTGTCTCAGCTGCACCAACCAAGCAGAAGACTAATCGGTCGGTGCACTTGAGACAAGTGCACCCCCTACTATTGCAGCTGTCTCCGCTCGGCTTTGCCGCTTGCCAGAGCAAGAGCTGCACCAACCAAACAAAAGACTAATTGATCGGTGCACTTGAGACAAGTGCACCCCCTATATTGCAGCACCCTACTATTCCACTCTTGATTTGAATGTTCCTTTCTCCACGTGCGTTTCCACCAGCGCACCCTTCGGCAGCTGTGCGGCATCGCGCACCGCCTTGCCGTTGTACGTTGTGATGCTGTAGCCGCGGCGCAGAAGACGGTCGGGGTTTTCAGCCTCAACGCGCTGTGCGAGCAGCTCGAGCCGGTGGTGCTCGTTGTCTATCTTTCGTCTTACTGACATCTCTATGGAGCGCTGCAAGGTGTTGACATAGGTTTCCGCCGTCACGAGTTGCCTGTTCGCAGCCGTCGTTATGCGCTGCATAAGGCGGTCGGCTCTGCCCCACTCCTTCGTCTTCACGAGCGAGAAGAGCATGGGAATACGCTCCGATAGCGACACGAGGCGCACACGCTCCACATCCATGCGGCGTTGCACGCGGTCGGCAATGCGGTCTGCAAGCTGGTCGAGGCGCAAGTCGGTGCGCTGCAGGTTGTCGATGAGGAACTGCGCAGCAGCCGTTGGGGTCTTCATGCGTGCGAACGCCACCATATCGAGCACACACTCGTCGCGCTCGTGACCGATGCCGGTAATGACGGGCAATGGGAAGTTGGCTACGTTCTCCGCCAAGGCGAGCGTGTCAAAGCCCGACATATCGCTCGTGGCTCCGCCACCGCGTATCACCACCACCGCGTCGAAGTCGTCCACGCGCTCGTATATGCGTCCGAGGGCGGCTATCACGCTCTGCTCCACGGCTTCGCCTTGCATCACGGCAGCGAAGAGCTCCACCTTATATATATAGCCCCCTTGATTGTCGTGCAACTGGCGCGAGAAGTCGCCGTAGCCGGCTGCTCCTTCGCTCGATATGACGGCTATGCGCTGCGCAAACAACGGCAGCCGAAGCTCTTTCTGCAGGTCGAACACACCTTCTGCCTTCAGTTGGCGCACTATCTCCTGGCGACGGCGTGCGAGATCGCCCATGGTGTACTCGGGGTTGATGTCGCTCACTATCCACGAGAAGCCGTAGGCTGCATGAAACTGCGCACGCACGCGCAGCATCACCTTCATGCCGGCGTGCAGCCGCTGACCAGTGATGCGCTCGAACTTGGGGCGTAGCAGCGACCAGCGCGATGCCCAGCACTTAGCTGAAGCGCGAGCCGTGGGCGTGTTGGAGAATTCGTCCTTCTCCACCAACTCCATGTAGCAATGCCCGCGCACCTCGCGTGCTTCCGACAGCTCAGCCTCCACCCAGTACTCATCGGGCAGACTGATGTCAACGACGGCTGCAACGAGCGAGTTAAGTTCGAGGAGCGAGAGTGGCTTGTCGAACGTGTCTTTGTTCATTGTTATATCTGAATACTTGTTATGATACCTTTCAGCTTAGTGGTCGGCAAATCAACGCAAAAAACCTTGTTTCTTTAGCACGTCGATAAGTCCTGCAGACATAGCCTCGTTGTCCTTGCGCGTGTATCGGCAGTCGGTGAACACCTGCGCGAGAGTCTGCTTGCCGTTCAAGCGCACAAACTCTCGGTTCTCCTCCAATGCCTCCTTCTCGGCATAGAAGCGGTCAATGCGCTCGGGGGTATAGTCGCAGTAAGTCTCCTCGTGCATGATGGCATCGAGGGGCAGACGGTCGGTGAGCGCAGGCTGCTCGTCGGGCCAGCCGAGCGTGATGGTAGCCACGGGCACTACGAGGCGAGGCAGCTGCAGCACGTCGATAATCATCTGCGGCATGTACACCGTTGTGCCGAGGAAGCAGCAGCCCAAACCTTCCTCTTCAGCAAGATTGCAGAAGGTCTGGCAGAAAAGCAGCGCGTCGGTAGCTGCGTTCTGAAAGGAGAGCATATTGTCGTAGCCCGGGTCGGCGTTGCGGTTCTCCGCCCAAAGCGTAGTGCGACGAAAGTCGGCGCAGAACGTGAGCACTACGGGCGCACCCTCCACCATCGGCTGGTTGAAGTGTGCTGGCGCGAGGCGGTGCTTCTGTTCATCGGATCGTGTCACCACTACGCTGTAAAGTTGCAGGTTGCCCATTGTCTGCGTGCGCTCCGCCTCGCTGAGCAGGCGGCGCAGCAGCGTGTCGCTTACCGCAGCATCGGTGTACTTGCGTATGCTGCGACGTGTGTTGATTGTCTTCATATTTCGGTTGTTATCGTTGTTTATGTTACTTTGTTATTACCCAATGGCCGTTTTTGCGTCCGCCCTCACGATCGAGGATTTTATGGTCTACTCGCAATCTCTTTATTTCGCGAGATATCGTACTTTCAGACAACTCCGTCTTTCTTGCCATTTCAGATATTGTTATCTTGTCATTTTCTGATATAACAGAAACTAAAACTCGCTGAATATCAGTTAGTTCTTTCTTGTCATCTTTCTTGTCATCTTTCTTGTCATCTCTTATTACAAGAACACCAAGACAATGCTGATTGCAAGGAATATCTATCAAAAAGAAGGTTCGCTCTTCATCTGTTTCAATCGTTGCTCGCGGTGATCCGTTCTCCTGCAGTTTCTGCTGAATAGTGGGTATTCCGGTAGCTCTTCCTTCTGTCAAATTAAGTTCTTTCAAGAATTCTCCTAAACGTCTATTTTTATAACGGCGAGAGCGCAGCATACGAGCTTCGCGTATAGCTTCAGACGATATGGTATGATTCGGACCACCAAAATTGAGAATACTGATTTTGTCAGGTTCTACAGTAATCTCAACAGGTTCACGCTCCAAGTAGTCACGATGATAGAGACTATTAACTACTGCCTCCTCCAAAGCCTGATAAGGATAATTGTATACGACTACAGAACGTTCTGTATCCTCTGGCTTGTGTATTGTCTTTTGTATGATGTTTGTCTTGAGATAGTTCAGTGTGTCCCGAATCATCTTAGGCACACAACCTCTGATTGGTGCTATCTCTATCATGTTATCAGGGTCTTTCAATCTGCCTTTGGGAAATATTACAATCTCCACCTGGGTCATCTTGAAAAATCTCTCAGGATGGTCGCAGAACATCATGGCAGCCACATTCTTAACCTTAAAGCCCTCAGGTGTCACCTCCAACAGATCCATCTGGTCGAGAACATTTTTTAGGTTATCGCCCGAGAGGTCTTGGTCTGACAAGTCGCTACCTACCTCAACAAGAAAATCCCTCAGCAATGCCGTTGAGATATCCTTCAAAGTGATTATATCACTACCACGATCATCAAACGGAGTACGATTTGCCAGATTTATCAACTCGCGTTCGTATTCGTCTTTAGGCACAATACTACTACTATTATAGCGAATGTAATAGTTGAAGTCCTTTTGCTTGGAAGTGATACGTTCTGGCACCTTATAAGGGCGGCGTTCTCCTGCTGCCACTTTTATTATAAGAACAACTTTGCCATCAACCTCCTCTATAAAAAGACGAGGCTGATAATAAGGACGGATAAGATTGTTGTATCCAACCATATCTTTCTCTATCTGTTCTATCTTTTCCTACTCAACTCCCAATACCGGACGCACAGCACGCCCGTGCTCCTCTTTCACTCCCACAATAATATAGCCACCACCGGTGTCTTCAAAATCATTGGCAAACGCACAAACGCTTCTGTATATAGCATCTGGGTTCCAACCCTCCTTAAATTCAAGCTGATTACTTTCGACAGCACTTCCACTAAGAAGGCTCTCTATATTTATCGGTAATGCCATAAATGTATAAAATGTAGGTTCGAAAAATATATGCTAAACACTAACTGCTTACATACTGCGACAGCTATTATCACAGAAGACAAAGTTACGTATTTTTTCCGTATTGCGAACGACTTATGCAAAGTTTTTTGCATATATTGTAATCACATAAAACTAATACCAAGAACACGAAACCAACGGATTGTCAGTCTGCTTTAACGAGATCGCAGTGTACACAAGTAATAAAAATAATTAGCTTTAATAATTTGCAGTTTCAAAAAAATACACTAATTTTGCATTGTCTCTACGCCGATGACACTTTAAGTGCCGGGAAAGACAACGCTATTCGGTTAGCTGCGTGTCGTGGAGATACCATATATGGAAAGGCGTTTATCACGCGCTTTGTTCACTGACAGCTTGAAAGCCTAGGAAACTCTCAAATTGTGGTCAAGGGACATGGCAACGATAGATGCCACGGGGTATGACACTATTGTCAGCCCTCATTGGTATATTATATATATAATGTGTACTTACATTCACGTAAGTATGCACTTATGACTATATACATATACGATGAGACTGATACGTTCATATCGGCGTGGGGTCTTGGGTTGCTCGTTTCGACTACAATGGGCAATTCCTAGGGCCTCAAGCTGTGGAGCGAGTAACGGATAGAGTCTCCACGTCCTTTTTTTTTATATCGGTCATCACTGAGTTTTTATTTTTAATAGACTTCTTGGAGACAGAGAGTCTGGTATTATAACTATTAAAAGAAAAACTTACATATTACTATCAGCCCTACTCATATCAATCGGCGAACTGGTTTACATTCTGTATAGACCGCTAACGCTCTATATGTTTAAACCGCTTGAGCTAATGGGCTTGCTCGACGATGTCAGAGCCTTAAGGTCTGCGCATTGGCTTCCGCCTATAGAGACGGTTTCTGAATGGGTTGTCTATAGCCTACCCGACGGAATGTGGTTGTTGTCATACATGTTTGCAATGGAGTTCATATGGAACAACGACAGCAAACACATACGGTTATTTTTCGTTTGGGCTATGCCAGTGGCTATCATAGCGCACGAGTTCTGTCAACTCATGGGGCTTGCCAGCGGCACATGGGATATTCTCGACTTAACGTCTTACTCAATCGCAATCATCATTTATTTACTAACAAAAAAACTATAATTATGACACAAAGCATGTCTTTAAAGCTTATCTGCTCGTGCATCGTTGCGGCAGTTTTTGTGATTGGAGCAGCAAGTTGCGCTACTTCCTCACAAACATCAAAGTACCAACAGGCGCTTGATAAACAACTTCAGCAAAACGGTACATCCAACTCAAACGAATCACCAACAAGCAACTAAAATCAACACATTATGAAAACATCAGTAAAAGTATTAGGCTTTGCAGCCGTTTCTGTATTACTCGCATCATGCGGTTCGAGTAAAGTAGCCAACTATCTTGAGGCATTCACCCCCGAGGAAAGCGGTCTTAACCTTGTGAAGCTCACCGACGAGTCGACCAACAGTATCATCTCCGGCAACTCAACTAAGGAGCCAGCATTGGCCAATCGTGCTTACTACAAGAACTCGAGCTGGGCATACAGTGCCGAAGCCCACTTCAAGTGGTGCCCGTTACGCACTCTCGCTATCTCGCCCGATGGTAGCAAATTAGCATACCTCTACAAGGCTAACGGTCAGACAAACATCATGGTGAGAAACGCAGGTGCCCAGGGTGCTGCCACACAGCGCACATTCCGCGACGTACTCTCGTTCTCGTGGGCAAAGGACAACAAACTCTACTTCTCCGATCAGAACGGTGTCAACTATTACATCTCTTCTGTCAACGCCGACCAGGGAAGCATGATGCAGCAGATAACCAACGGTTCGGTGGCGGATTGGAACCCTGCCTCACTCGACGGTCAGAAGGTATTCTTCTCACGCCAGTCGGTTAATGGTCCGTCAGTATGGTCGCTCGACAGAAAGGACGGCACACTCACATCGTGCGCTTCCGGCTACAATGTTTGCCTTATCCCTAATGACCCGGAAGCTTTCTACTGCGTCAGAAACTCTTCTGCCGGACGCAGCGAGATATGGTATGTCAATTACGTCAAAGGACAGGAGACACTTATCCTTACTGACGAAAAACGCAGTTTCGCCAATCCTGCTCTTTCGCCCGACGGCAAGTGGCTCGCAGTTGAAGGCAACTCTACATCGGCTATCAACAACGTTGTGAACACCGACATCTTCGTGGTAAGAACCGATGGTTCGCGATTGACACAGCTCACCTTCAACCCGAGTTCCGACATGTGTCCGGTTTGGGCTAAAGACGGACGTAGCATCTACTTCCTCTCGACCAGAGCTAACCGCGAAAGCAAATACAACATCTGGCGAATGAACTTCAACATCGAATAAACATCAATACAAGAACAATGAAACGAATAGGACTTATTATCTTATCGCTTCTAATGACGGTCTGCGCTACACAAGCGCAGACTGCCAACGACTCGGTAAGAATCAAGCTGCAAACCACAGCTGGTGCGGATATCGCCATTGACGGCGATTGGTCGTCAACCAACATAATGTACACAAAAGTAGCAACCGGACAGCACAACGTAACCGTAAGATACGGCAGCTTATTTGAAAAGAACTACCCTATCGAAGTCAGCACTACCGGCAACACCGAATTCTCTTTCCTTATCGAAGGTGAAGCCAATATCATCAGTATGCCACAAGCCACAATCATCATAGACGGCATACCACAAGGACTGACTCCTCAAACTCTAAAAATCGTCGGCACACACAACATCAAAATCAAGGGCGACGAGAAAGAGTATTTCGACATTAGCGACCAAATCACTATCAACCCGTTCGAGACGAAAAACTTCTCGTACACACTAAAGAAGCGCCCACCACGCCTGTACGGCATGGTTATAGCCAACTACACTGGCTGCAAGGCTTACGGTGTGACACTCGCCATGTGTCGCAATTGGGGCGCATATCTACGAATTGCCAATGCAGGCGGAGAGTTTGGTCAAGATGAGGGTTATCCAAAGCCTTATTATAAAGACGGGTATTACGGCACTGGCATATACAAGAAGAAGAAACAGACATACGCAACCGTTACAGCCGGAGTTATGAAACGTTGCCACAAATACTTGTTCGCTTACGTAGGAGCTGGATACGGAGAATTCGGACAGACATACGAACAAATAATAGACACTGACAACGAAGAGCCTAATTACAGTACAGAGCGTTGTATATCTGGTGCTAAAGGCGTAGCTGGAGATATCGGTATAATTGTAAAGTATAAAGCCCTGCTGCTGCAGGTTGGATATGCCTCAATATTGACCGGAAAATTCGGCGACACCAAGTGGCATCACGACCCATACATAGGCTTAGGTATCAGCATCCATAAAAACAAAAAACGCAACTAATCATGAAGAAATATCTTTTTATACTATTGGTCTGCTTTGCAGCTATCTCCTGCAACAGCTATGATGACGAAATAGGATATGTTGTCACAACAGAGGGCACATGTCTTCAAGACGTAATTTCTGCAAATCACACTTCCTGCAAAATAAAATACGGACAGACCATAAAACACGTGGCAGGCACCCCAAAACTCTCAAAGGTGATCTTCAAACTGAGTGGAAAAGGAGAAGATGAGTTTGTAGATGCACAAAAAGGTGATGACGACCTCTACTATGCTGAGATAGAAATCCCGTATGACAGAAATGTAACTATATCTACTATAGCAACCATAAACGGGGAAGATGAAAATTTACAGTGTGACAGATCCGTAAGATACACCAAATCGGATATATTCGTCACACAAATAGATGGTGAGTACGAACAGAAGGTGATATCTGCAACCCCTACTTCGTGCAAGATAAAATACGGACATCCTGTAAAAGAACTGACAGCAACCCCCAATATATCTAAAGTTGCCTTCAAGGTAGAAAGTCCTAATGGTCAGGAAATAGTTGCCGCCCAAAAGGGCAATAACGACTTCTACTCTGCCGAGCTCAACATACCACTTAATGCAAACGTAAAAATATCTACTATAGCTACAATAAACGGAGAAGACGGAAGTGTATGCAGCAAGGAGATAAAATACACAACAATGGATTTTGCCCCTGAGTTTGCAGACTCTATACAGACAAATCCGCTCAACTATGACGTAGTACGATATTGTGTCAATATCATTAAAAGCAAGAACATCGCATTTGAAAATAAAATATCAACAGCAAAGGTAACCTTTGGTGAAAAAAGCTACCCCTTAACTTTTGCTGCTGACGGCAGTATGTATTGCAACATTAACTTGTACGACATTGCAAATTTCGGTGGTAACCCATCATTAACCATAAAGAATGATATTGATGAATACACTTTGAAGGGACATTTGGAATTTAAAGTAATTAAAGAAACTATCAGTGACTACGACACATCCGAAGACGGCAAAGAGGTTGACGGATGTATATATCTTGCAGGCACAAAATGGCAGAAAGGAGTTTTTGTTAAAGATTCTGATGGAAATTCGTATTTGGATATCAACGAAGAATTCGGTAGCTTAATAAAACACGAGTATGAATTAGACGCATCTACAACGCCATCAGTAGAACAGGCTAAAAAACTTGCTAAATATTGTTCTATGCAAAGAGTAAAGGCAACAAATGTTGTTGAAAACGATTATCAATATGGACTTGTTATATATCCAGCAAAGAACAATGAAAAGATAAACAGCTTCTTTAATCCAGTTAAGCCATGTAAAATGGCTGACATTAGAAATAAGGGGCTTTATGTCAGAACAAAAACTGATTATGGTTCACCAGCAGACAAGCCCTTCTATTATCGCTATTATTTTGAATTGAGTAGTTTTTGCATAGGAAATAATTATGCACGCTGGGAAGATTGTTATAAAATGCCAATAAAGAAATAGATTAATTATAATGACGAGACAAAATAGTACTTATACAATTGTTGCATCCTAACAGACAACAATAAATACTGTCCACCAGGCACCTCAAATGATTGGTAGCGCAAGCAGAACCGTGGAATAGTTCTGCTTACGCTACCTTTTTAATATGCAAACATCATCCGCGTCGACCGACGCAGACATACGCATCGACCGACGCAGACATCCGCACCGACCGACGCAGACATGCGCATCGACCGACGCAGACATACGCACCGACCGACGCAGACATACGCACCGACCGACGCAGACATACGCACCGACCGACGCGGATGACAAAAGAGCTGAAACTGCAAGAAAAAATATTCGCTACAATATGTAATAAACACCGAAGGTCTGCGTTTACTAAATATAAAAACATCTCCAAAACATATAAAATAGCTTTGCCTATGAAGTATTTTACTCAAGAAGAACTACGGCCTTCGGAAAAGACGTTGAGCTTCATCCGACAGATTGCCTACTCCTACAGATTGGCGCAGGCGAACAACCGCAACAAACCGTATTGCGTTAGTTAAAGAAAACAACACCCTCGTCAACTTGCCGGCTCGTTAGCTCGCGCAAGTTGAGAGCTTACAAAATCGAAAACAAAAGAAAGGAAACAAAAAAGGAAATGGAAACTCTTATATCACCTTCGCTTCTCTCAGCGAACTTCATAGACTTGCGTTCGGACATCGACATGATAAACCGCAGCGAGGCAGACTGGCTGCATCTGGACATCATGGACGGCGTGTTCGTGCCTAACATCTCGTTCGGCTTCCCAGTCATCCAGGCGGTGGCTAAGGAGTGCAAAAAGCCGCTCGACGTTCACCTTATGATTGTGCATCCGGAACACTACATCAAGGAGGTGGCAGCAACAGGTGCCATGATGATGAACGTACACTACGAGGCGTGCACACACCTGCACCGCACCATTCAGGAGATTCACGCTGCGGGCATGAAGGCTGGCGTGACGCTCAACCCACACACTCCGGTGAGCGTGCTCGAGGACATCATCTGCGACGTGGACATGGTGCTGCTGATGAGCGTGAACCCGGGCTTCGGCGGACAGAAGTTCATACCGCACTCGGTGGAGAAGACAAAGCGCCTGCGCCGCCTCATCGACGAGTCGGGCAGCAAGGCTCTCATACAGATTGATGGTGGCGTAGACGACAAGTCGGCTCCGCTGCTCGTAGAGGCTGGTGCCGATGTGCTCGTGAGCGGCAGCTACGTGTTCAAGGCTGCAGACCCGATCGCTACAATCCACGGACTGAAGCACTGTAAGTAACCCATAGGGGGGTGCAGTTGTCTCCGCTCGGCTTTGCCGCTTGCCAGAGCAAGAACTGCACCAACAGAGTTGCGTGTGTTATTAATAGGGGGTGCAGTTGTCTCCGCTCGGCTTTGCCGCTTGCCAGAGCAAGAACTGCACCAACAGAGTTGCGTGTGTTATTAATAGGTTGGTGCACTTGAGACAAGTGCACCCCCTATAAGTGCCCCTGAAATTACACTAATTGGAGCGAGATGCCGTTGCTCTTCGCCATGCGACGCATGTTGAGCAGGGCATAGCGCATACGGCCGAGGGCGGTGTTGATGCTCACACTCGTGGTGTCGGCTATCTCCTTGAACGAGAGTTGCTGATAATAGCGCATGTACACCACCTCACGCTGAATGGGTGGCAGCATATCGAGAAGTCGGCGCACGTCGTTCATCACTTGACGGTTGACGTATGCGCTCTCGATGTTACCCTCAACGAGCTCGTCGCCTCCGATGTTGGAGAGGTCGTTGTCCTTTCCGGCTTTCACGATGCAACGCGACGCTTGGTCGCGATACCAGTCCATGATGGCGTTGTGGGCGATACGCATCACCCACGCGCTGAACTTGCCACTGACAACATAACGACCCTCCTGAAGACGTGTGATAACCTTTATGAAGGTCTCCTGGAAGATATCATCAGCGGTTTCGCGGTCGTGAACCACGAAAAGAATGTATGAGAAGAGGTTCTGCTGATTGCGCGAAAGCAACAGATCGAAAGCCTTGTTATTCCCATCGACATATGATAGGGCCAACTCTTCGTCGGTCATATCCTTTAAATTCTTCATTTTCTTAATCGGTTTTTGTTAAGTAAATGTGCTTCGATAGGCAATAAACAGGGGTTTAATGAATTAAAAAATATAGTTGCTTTGCATTAACGCATTGGCAAAGTTAAACTATTTTAATGAAATCCCCAAAGAAAAGCTAAAGTTTTTTGAATTGTAGAACTTTTTTCACCTCATTGTAATTGCTTTTCTCATATATAATATATAACTTTGCATTGTCAATAATAACGTAATCGAACATTATCAAATAACATCTATAAACTTAAAATTAAACACTATGATTAAAACTTTACGCTACACATTCATGGCCATGCTTATGCTCGTTTGCAGCACGGCATTCGCAGGCGTTATCACTCTCAATGCGACCGACTTCAAAGGTAGCGAAACCGCTACTGTAACTCAGGATGGCATCACTCTCACCATCGAAAAGGGTACATCTTCTTCTGGTGCCGGCAACCTGTATAACGGTGAGCAGTTCCGTATCTACAAAGGCAACATTCTGACTGTATCTTCTACTGTTGGCAACATCACACAGATCGTGTTCACATGTACAGCCAACAACACTACAAAGTGGGGTCCTGGCTGCTTCGCTGCTCAGGACGGCTACTCTTACGAGGGCAAGGTTGGCACATGGGCAGGCAATGCTGCTGAAGTTAAATTCACAGCAGAGTCTAACCAGGTACGCGCTACAACAATCGAGGTAACAGTAGGTGGAGAGGTTGGTCCTACAAAGAAGTCTGCAGGCTTGAAGTTCTCTGAGTCAACCGTCGACTACGAGCTCGGCACAACATTCACTGCTCCTACATTCACAAAGGCAACAACAGCTGCTGTGAAGTTCGTTTCTGACAACGAGGAGGTAGCTACCGTAAACGCTGAGGGCGTTATCGCAGTAACTGGCAAGGAGGGCAAGGCTGTTATCACAGCTACCTCTGAGGAGAACAAAGAGTACAACGCAGGCAAGACTACTTGCACTGTTTATGCTTACCGCATGAACGTGTACAAGAAGGCTACCGCAGTAGAGGCTGGCAAGCAGTATCTCATCGTGGCTCAGCGCGACAACAAGACATACTACGCTGCTCCTGTTAAGTACAACGCAGAGAAGCCGTACGGCTACCTCAACTCTTTCTCAGTTGACGGCATCGTTGACGAGCTCAAGATCAAGTCGTCTTACAACGACGCATTCACATTCGAGGCTATTGCAGGCGGCTACGCTATCAAGGACGCTAACGGCTACTACCTCTACATGGATGGCAAACACGCTTCATTCCAGCTCGGCAACGAGGCCAAGGCTTGGACTGTAGAGCCTGCAGAGAACGGCACATTCACCATCACAAACAACGGTCAGTTCATACAGTACGGCAACGGCACATTCACCACATTCGGTGCATGGACAGAGGCTCAGGACAAGGCTGTTAAGCCGATGCTTTTCGTATTCGACGAGGCAGCTGGCATCAACGGCGTTCAGACAACAGTTAAGCCGCAGAGCAACATCCGCTACAACATCGCTGGTCAGCGTGTAGGTGCCGACTACAAGGGCATCGTTATCGTGAACGGCAAGAAGTATCTGCAGAAGTAAAAACAGCTTAAAAAAACCGCCTGTGCCGCTAAACAGAACGGCATAGGCTGGTAGATATACAAAAAGGCTGGTAGATAGGCTGGAAGATTTAGGTTTCCGGCTACTTATCTACCAGCCTTTATTGTGCTTATAATGTGCGAGTTATGTAAGATACTGGTAGATATGGCAGATTTTTCAACTACACACTTATTACATAACAGCAATAGAAAACAAAAACTTGAATGGGAAAAGCACAAGAAATTTGACATCCACCCTTATGCCGTTTTAGAGTTGAAGCAATTAGTAAGCAAGGAAGCTGCGGTAAAGGCAACTCCTACCCCCACTACACCCATCCATCCATAATGTTGCCAGAATAGACCTGAAACAAATGTACCGGCAGAACCTCC
>OLFV01002258.1_pt1 | contig 14964 bp, 10 predicted proteins | sample 1605551 | NCBI WGS metagenome assembly OLFV01 (sample SAMEA3888922, study PRJEB22519) | human gut metagenome | biome: human gut; feature: human-associated habitat; material: faeces | place: Denmark | collected 2011
CACTGCTTCAGTAATCTAAAAAAGACAAAGAGTCGGGAGACGAAGCCCATGCGGCAAGTCGCCCGGCTCTTTTTTTGTGCGGAAATGAGCAAGAACGTCTTTAACCCAAATTGGTCGTTAGAACCACGATAAATGCGACAGAAAGACATAGTTAAACATACCAAAGACACTTTTTTGTCAGAAAAAAGCACCCATCTTTGACTAACATCAATAAAGAGGAGGTTTTCTTCATTTTTTCTTGCCATTTATTGTGTGCGCACACAAAAGGCATTACCTTTGCAAACGTAAAGAAGAAAACACAAGCTTGGTGACAAAACGTGAGTGGAGTTGCCTACGCTTCAGACTTTAATAGGTAAACAAAGATTGTTAATTTAGAAAAGAAAGGGTAACAATTATGACAGTATTAGCATTGATTATCGCCATGTGTGCAGCAGCTGCATGCGAGGTAGTAAAAATCAACAACCGTATCAACGCAGCCCGCTAAGGGCTACGCAAGCCGGAAAAGATTTTTCAGGAGAACAAAGAATTTAGTAAATAATAATTTACTGGAGTTCCGCAAACCGCGAGGCTTGCACTGCTTCAGTAATCTAAAAAAGACAAAGAGTCGGGAGACGAAGCCCATGCGGCGAGTCGCCCGGCTCTTTTTTTAAGTAAAAGAGTAAAAAAGTAAAAAAGTAAAAAGGACTTGTTTAAAATTAAAGGAGTAAAAAAGTAAAAAAGTAAAAAGGACTTGTTTAAAATTAAAGGAGTAAAAGAGTAAAAAAGTTATTGCTATCCGGTAAAAATTTTTAGTTACGGGTTCCGCGAAGCGGGACCTCTATGCGAAACCCACTGCAAGCCGCCTTACGGCGCAGCTGTGGGTGGGCAAGGATGCAAGGGACGGTTCCCCGAAGGGGGACTTATGTCATTGGCGGTCAGCAGGATGTGTAAGTCCCGCTTCGCGGAACACCTTTTTACTTTTTTACCCTTTTACTCCTTTACTTTTAAACAAGTCTTGTTTACACCCAAAAGAAGCCTTGTTTGCAATGAAAAGAAGCCTTGTTTGCACTCCAAACAAGGCTTCTTTGAAAACGGGCGCAATAATAATCGGTTCGGGGCGGACTTTTCTCAATATAATAATGTAATTTTGCAGATTGAAGTAATCTCTCACATAGAAAAGACAGGCAAGTATGGTTCTCAATTACATCTGGATAGCGTTTTTCCTCATAGCCTTCTGCATAGCCCTCGTGCGGCTCGTCTTCATGGGCGACACCGAGGTGTTTCCGGCGATGATGAACTCCACCTTCGACACGGCGAAGACGGCATTTGAGATTTCGCTCGGGCTCACCGGCGTGCTCTCCCTATGGCTCGGCATAATGAAGATCGGCGAGAAGGGGGGCGTGGTGAACGCCGTGGCACGCCTGCTTTCGCCCGTCTTTACACACCTTTTTCCCGACATTCCGAAGGGACATCCCGTGACGGGCAGCATCTTCATGAACGTGGCAGCCAACATGCTCGGACTCGACAACGCCGCCACGCCGCTCGGACTCAAGGCGATGGAACAGCTGCAGGAGCTGAATCCGAAGAAGGACACCGCCACCAACCCCATGATAATGTTCCTCGTGCTCAACACGTCGGGACTGACACTCATCCCCGTCTCCATCATGGTGTATCGTGCGCAGATGGGTGCGGCACAACCCACCGACATCTTCGTACCCATACTTCTCGCCACGTTCTGCTCCACGCTGGCGGGCATCGTCGTGACGTCGCTCTACCAGCGCATCAACCTCTTCAACCGCACCATGCTGCTCACCCTCGGCGGTATGTGCGCCGTCGTGGCGGCAATAATATGGGGCTTCGCGCAGATGGACAAGACACAGATGGGCGTAGTGAGCACATCGGTGGCCAACATCCTGCTCATGACCATCATCGTGGCGTTCATCCTCGCCGGCATGCGGCGCAAGGTGAACGTGTACGACGCCTTCATCGAAGGAGCCAAGGACGGCTTCTCCACCGCCGTGCGCATCATACCCTACCTCGTGGCGATACTCGTCGGCATCGGCGTGTTCCGCGCGTCGGGGGCTATGGACATCATAATAAGCGGCGTAAAAAGCCTCGTCGAGGCGTCGGGCTGCAATGCCGACTTCGTGGGCGCACTCCCCACCGCCCTCATGAAACCCCTCTCCGGCAGCGGCGCACGCGGCATGATGGTGGATGCCATGAGCACCTTCGGCGCCGACTCGTTCGTGGGTCGCCTCTCATGCGTCTTCCAAGGCTCCACCGACACCACATTCTACATCCTCGCCGTCTATTTCGGCAGCGTGGGAGTGCGCTACACACGCCACGCCGTCGCCTGCGGTCTCCTTGCCGACCTCGCCGGAGTGGTGGCGGCGATTGGGGTGTGCTATATGTTCTTTTAAAAGTAAAAAAGTAAAAGAGTAAAAAAGTAAAAAAGAGAGATGGGAAAGAGTAAAAAGGAAAAGAGCAAAAAAAGGGAAAAGGGGGAAGGAAAATATAAAAGACAATGGGAAAGAGCATCGTTTATGAATTAAGCAAGAAATTCGCACTGCGCATAGTCAAGCTGTACGCTTATCTGCACGATGAGCGGAAAGAACATGTCATATCAAAACAGATATACAGATGCGGAACAAGCATAGGAGCCAATCTTGCTGAAGGACAATTCGCACAAAGCGATGCCGACTATATAAACAAACTGAGCATAGCTCTGAAAGAAGCCGCAGAGACAACCTACTGGCTTGAACTGCTGCATGAATCAGAAATGATTTCCACCAAACAATACGAGTCTCTGCAAAACGATGTGAAGACGATAACCGGAACACTGGTGAACATCGTGAACAAGATGAAAATGAAAGGTAAAAACAAAGTAGAACAGAAACATCAATCAAGTGAATGACAAAAGTAACTGAGTGACATCGTACACAAGGAAGCACCGAAAGCAGCACTGAAAGCAACATTAACGCCAAAAGCAACTGCCATAAGCGAGAACAAAAGCGCCCCAAGCCCACATCGCCGCCGCTCCCTTTTACTTTTTTACTTTTTTACTTTTTTACTTTTAATCATTATGGCCAACTTAAAATCACTCCTCAAGGACACCGCCATCTACGGGCTCAGCAGCATCGCAGGACGATTCATCAACTACCTGCTCGTGCCGATACAGACGACAGCGTTCGCCGCTGCCGGCGGACAGTACGGCGTTGTCACCAACATCTACGCCTACACGGCACTGCTGCTCGTAGTGCTCACCTACGGCATGGAGACGACATTCTTCCGCTATGTGAACAAGAGCGAGGAAAACCCGCAGACGGTCTATTCCACCGTTCTCATCTCCGTGGCATCCACGGCGGCACTCTTCGTGGCACTCGTCTTCGCGTTCCTGCCACAGATAGCCACCTTCATGAAGTACCCCGACCACCACGACTGGGTGGCGGTGATGTTCGTCTGCGTGGCCATCGACGCCTTCAAGTGCATACCGTTCGCCTACCTGCGCTACCAGAAGAAAGCCATAAAGTTCGCCTGTCTGCAACTCGTGAACATCTGCCTCAACATAGTCCTCAACCTGATGTACCTCATCGTGCTGCCAGCACTACGCATCAACCCCTTCGGACTCTACGACAGCAACTTCACACTCGACGTGGGCATGGTGTTCTACATCAACCTCGTCTGCACGGCGGTGGTGGTGCTCTGCTTCTGGCGTGATCTCACCGGATTCCGCTGGAAGTTCGACGTGAAACTCTGGCGGCGCATGCTGCGCTACGCATTGCCCCTGCTCGTGCTCGGCATCGCCGGCATACTCAACCAGACCCTCGACAAGATAATCTTCCCCTACCTCTACGGCGGAGCCGATGAGAAGACACAACTCGGCATCTACGGAGCGGCGGTGAAGATAGCAATGATAATGGCAATGATAACACAGGCGTTCCGCTACGCCTACGAACCCTTCGTCTTCGGCAAGGCAAAGGACAAGGACAACCGCGACACCTACGCCAAGGCAATGAAGTACTTCATCATCTTCACCCTGCTGGCATTCCTCACCGTCATCGCCTACATCGACATCCTGCGCTTCGTCATACCCAACCGCAGCTACTGGCCGGGACTGCGTGTCGTGCCGATAGTGATGGCGGCAGAGATAATGATGGGCGTGTATTTCAACCTTTCGTTCTGGTACAAGCTCATCGACAAGACCATCTACGGCGCGTGGTTCTCCGCCGCCGGATGCGTGATGCTCGTCATCGTAAACGTGATGTTCGTACCCAAGTACAGCTACATGGCATGCGCCTGGGGCGGCGTGGCAGGCTACGGCACGGCAATGGTGCTCTCCTACATCGTGGGACAACGCAAGTATCCCATCAACTACCCCATGAAGTCGATAGCCGTCTATGTGGCGATAACCGCCCTTTTCTACTTCCTCATGGACACCGCCAACACCCGTCTGCCACAAATCTGGGCCCTTGCCGTGAACACCCTCCTCATAGCAGCATTCATGGCACACATCCTCTGGCACGAGTTCCCCACCCTGCTGAAGCGGGGAAGCAGGAAGGCAAGTTGAAAGAATGGTCCTCCCTCCCCCCAAAAAAGGCTTAGAAAGGCTTAGAAAGGCCCAGTAAGGCCCACTCAAGAAAGCTCGCCCCGCCCACTCAAGAAAGAAAGAATTCCATCAACAATCAATCATTATATTCACATGAAAAAATCCCTTTTACTCACGGCTGCGCTGTTCCTTTCAGCCCACGCCGTACATGCCGACGAAGGCATGTGGACACTCTACAACCTGCCCCAGGCGGTGTATGAGCAAATGAAGACCTATGGTTTCACCGCTCCCTACGACAAAATCTACAAGAGCGACGACGCCATCATGCACTCCGTGGTGAACTTCTCAGGCTACTGCTCAGGCGTAGTAGTGTCGCCAGACGGACTCGTCCTCACCAACCACCACTGCGGTTTCGAGGCAATCCGCTCACACTCAACAGTGGAGCACGATTACATGCTCAACGGATTCTACGCCAAAACGTTCGAAGAAGAGCTCCCCAACAAGGGAATGTTCGTGCGCTTCATGGTGGAACAGAAGGACATCACACCCATGCTCGAGCAGCGCGGAATAAACAACATGAACGACACAGAGCGTGAAAAACTGCTCACCGAAGTGGAGAACGAACTCATCAAGCAGACACACGAGAAGGACCCGCAGCTCGAACTCGAAGTGAAGCCGTTCTACGAAGGCAACAAGTACTACGCGACAACCTACCGTGAGTTCCGCGACCTGCGTCTTGTCTTCACCATTCCCAAGTCGATGGGCAAGTTCGGAGGCGAGACCGACAACTGGATGTGGCCGCGACAGACCTGCGACTACTCCGTATTCCGCATCTATGCCGACCCGAAGACCAACGGTCCGGCAGACTACTCCAAGGACAACGTGCCCTACCGCCCGAAGCACTGGACAAAGATTTCAACCGACGGCTACAAGGAAGGCGACTTCGCAATGACCATAGGCTACCCCGGAAGCACCGAACGCTACCTCTCAAGCTACGGCATACGCGAGATGCGCGACGCCGAGAACACACCGAGAGCACAGATACGCGGCGTGAAGCAGGACGTGATGATACGCCACATGCGTGCCTCGGAGGCAGTGCGCATCAAGTATGACTCGAAGTACGCACAAAGCTCCAACTACTGGAAAAACTCGCTCGGCATGAACAAATGCATCGACTCCGTAGGCATCATACGGCAGAAAGCCGACTTCGAGGACCGCATCATGGAGTACCAGAAATGGACAGGCTACCTCAAAGGCAAGCTCGACTTCGACAAGATGGCACAGCTTTACGCCAAGCGTTTCGTCGTAAGCAAGCAGAACACGGCATGGCGCGAGACATTCGTGCGCACGGCAGAGTTCAACTCACGCGCACTCACCATTGCCAACATGGTGTGTGACGGCGGAGCAAAGGGAGGCAAACGCTACCACAAATTCGCCGACAACAGCGCCGAATGGGACGCCGACCTCGACAAGGACGTGATGGCGACACTCATCGACAACTACCGCCAGTATGTGCCGGCAGACAAGCTCCCCGCTTTCTACGAGACAATAAAGGCACAGTTCGGAGGCGACGCACGCAAGTATGTGGAGTGGCTCTACAACACATCGGTGCTCATGAAGAGCGGCAAGCGCATAGCACTCACAGAGAAAGCACTGCGCAACGACCCCGGATACCAGTATGGCAAGGCACTGAAGGCACTGCACGACGAATTCCTCAAGGTGTATAACGAAGTGGATGCCGACATCGCCGTGCAGGAACGCTACCTCTGCGACGCCAAAATACGCATGGAGCAGGAACTGCCCCACTACTCCGACGCCAACTTCACCATGCGCCTCAGCTACGGACAGGTGGGCGGCTACCTCCTCGGAGGCAAACCCTCAGGCTACTACACCGAGGCTTCAAGCATCGTGGAGAAGATGAAGGCGGGCGAGCAGGGAGTCATCGACTACCAGGCACAACCCATAATGAAAGAGCTGTTCAGTGCCGACGACTTCGGCAACTACACCGACAAGACCACCGGCAAGATGCAGCTCTGCTTCCTGACAAACAACGACATCACCGGCGGCAACTCAGGTTCGCCGATGTTCGACGGCCGCGGCAACCTCATCGGACTCGCCTTTGACGGCAACTGGGACTCACTGTCGAGCGACATCTGGTTCGACAAGCGTCTCGCACGCTGCATCGGCGTAGATATACGCTACGTCCTCTACCTCATGGACAAGTGGGGACACGCTGACCGTCTGCTCAAGGAGATGGGAGTGAAATAACAATTCAGCAGGAGAAGATGGAAGGGAACGGCGGAAAAAGAAGTACGCCATTCCCTTCCACCAACTCCCCTGCATAACCTCTACACCGCAACAAAACAACAAAAAGAACAACAAATGAAACGCCACATCCTCGTTGCTTTGACCCTGCTCACAGCATCGTTCAACACCACGGCAAAGGACATCACGCCGCAACAGGCGCAGCAAATCGCCGCAAGATACATCACCCTCGACAACAGAAACAACGCCCCGGCACGATCTTTCAGCATCAGCACCACGGCAAGCACGCCGGCAACAATGCCCTACTACGCCTTCAACGACGCCGACGGCAACGGGTTCGTGCTCGTTTCGGGCGACGACTGCGTGACACCGGTGCTCGGTTACAGCACAACGGGGGCTTTCGACGAGAACAACATGCCCATGCAGATGCGCGAATGGCTGCAATCGGTGACGGCACAGATAGCCGCAAAGCGCACGGAAGGCAACGGAACGGCACGCACACTCGCACCGCTCGACCCCAATCCGACAGTCATCGTCCCGGCACTCATATCATCGACATGGGACCAGTCGTACCCCTACAACCGCAAGACACCGACCATCGGCGACAGAGGCACACTCACCGGATGCGTGGCAACAGCCGCAGCGCAGGTGATGCGATACCACCGCTGGCCAAAGAAGGGAATGGGATCGGTGAGCTACAAGACCCCCAACTACGACCAAAAGAGCATCAGCATCGACTTCACACAATCGGAGTACGACTGGGACAACATGCGCGACACCTACAACATCTACTCCCAAGACTGGAGCACCAAGCAGGCCGACGCCGTGAGCGTACTGATGCGCGATATTGGAGCGGCATGCCATCTGCAATACAACACCAACGGAACATCCGGCTTCTCCAACGACGCCGCAATAGCACTGATGCGCAACTTCGGCTACAACGCCGAGTTTTATTACAAGAGCGACTACAGCACCGCCACATGGATGAGCATGATAAAGGAACAGCTCGACGCAGGAATGCCCATAATCTACAGCGGCGTAGGACTGAAAAGCGGCGGACATGAATTCGTGGTCGATGGCTACGACAGCAACGGCTACCTCCATGTGAACTGGGGATGGAGCGGTGTCGGCGACGGATTCTTCGCCCTCTCAAACTTCGGCGACCACAACTACTGCCTCTACACCGACGCCGTCTTCGCAGAACCCGACCTCAAAGCGACAACCGGAAGCGACTTCCAGTCGCCGCTATGGGCGGCATTCGACTTCGGAAGGGCAATGAAACCCATGACAAGCTACACGACGAAAATAAGCGATGTGGGCTATCTTGAAATATATCTCAACATAGAATGCGGCTCCAACATCATCGAGTTCGACGGTCTGCTGCGCGTAGTCCTGAAGGACAGCAAGGAGAACATCGTGGCGATAATCGACAAGGACAACTGCCGTCTGACAAAGGATGTGTCCGGATTCATCTACAAACTGGACCCCGACACATTCACGCCTCTCGCCGACGGAACCTATCAGGTAGAGGTGGAGAGCACCTACAACCGCAACGACGGCACACCCTTCGGCGAGTGGAAGCACGCCATGATCGACGCCAACAGGATATTCGTGAAGAAGACCGGCGACGAACTCACCTTCACACGACGCGCCAAACACGACGCACCCATCACCGTGGAGAGTCTGGAAATCAGCCCCGACCCGCTCGACAAGTTGCAGATAAACAGTCTCATGAACATCGACCTGCAGCTCAATTCCGACGGCGACGACAGTCTGGGAAAGACCGTTGCGCTCACACTCAAAAGCACCGACAACCCCAACGCAGAACCCACCAACATCATACTCGGTGAAGTTGCGGTGTTCGAGAACATGCCCTACGTCTTCACATACAGCGTAAGGGCAGTGGCGGCAAACGGCATCCTCCCCGGAAACTACACGGCATCAGTCAGCACCTACGACAAGGACGAGGGCTACACCGACATCACACCCGACGGAAAACGCTGCAGACTGACCATCGAGAACAACCCCAGCAACTACTACTCCGCCACTGTCGGCGACCTGCTCATGCGCTGGAGCTCAGGCGAAACGATAGAGACCTCCGCCGGAAAGACCACCAACATCGACATGACCCGTGACGGATACGCCACCATCGACGCGTCAATCTACTTCCTCGCACCGCTCGACTACGAAAGTTCCACATCGCAACCGGCGGCGTTCAGTTCCGTCGTCAAACTCGTGACAGAGGCCGACGGCAAGGAAATAGAGCTGCGCAAATGGACATTCGACGACTGCAAAGGCCGCTCGGTGACAAGCTATATCTCACGCGCCATGCTCGAAAGCGTGGAGGATGTGAACCTCTTCAACCGCGAACTCACACTGCGCTTCATGAAGACCGTGCCTTACAGCAACGACTTCGTGCCCATGCAGCTCGCCGAAGGAGGCGAAGCGGCGATGAAAGTACGCTTCACCGACGGCACGGCAGGAATAGACAACCTGCACGGCGAAGCCACCGTCGTGAGCCGCTACGACACCCTCGGACGCCGCATCAACACCCCGCAGAAGGGCATAAACATTGTGAAGCTCAGCGACGGACGCACTGTCAAAGTAGTGGAAAACAAGTAAACGAATGTTACAGGATAGCAGAAAAACCGTGCAAACAGGCGGAAAATGAGAAAAACGACACTCTTTTTCTTCCCGTAATCACGTTTTTCTGCTATCTTTGCATCTGATAGTGCAAACGCGGGCGGCGGAAGCATGCCTTCCCTTTACCGCACGCAGCCTGTCACACACAACGATAATAAAACAAAGAATATGAACATAGCACTCATTGGCTACGGCAAGATGGGCAAGATGATTGAAGCCATCTGCAAGCAACGCGGCCACAAAATCGTCAGCATCATCGACATAGACAACCAGCAGGACTTCGATTCCGAGGCCTTCGCCAGCGCTGATGTAGCAATAGAATTCACATCGCCCACAGCCGCCTACGGCAACTATCTGCGCGCATTCAAGGCAGGAGTGAAGGTGGTGAGCGGCTCCACCGGATGGATGAAGGACCACGGCGACGATGTGCGCCGCCTCTGCAACGAGGAGGGACACACGCTGTTCTGGGCGTCGAACTTCTCCATCGGCGTGGCAATATTCTCAGCGGTGAACCGCTATCTGGCACGCATCATGAACGACTTCACACAGTATGACGTGCACATGGAGGAGACCCACCACATACACAAGCTCGATGCGCCCTCCGGAACAGCCATAACCCTCGCCGAAGATATAATCGACAACATCGGACGCAAGACATCATGGGTGAAGGGCGAACAGCACCTCGCCGACGGAACGGTGGAAGGCACCAACGAATGCCAGCCCTCCGAACTCGCCATCGAGAGCATACGCCGCGACGAAGTGCCTGGCATACACAGCGTCATCTACGACAGCGAGGCCGACAGCATCACCATAACCCACGACGCACACTCGCGCAAAGGCTTCGCACTCGGCGCCGTCCTCGCCGCCGAATACACCTACAGCCACACCGGACTCCTCACCACCAGCGACCTGTTCAAGTTCTGACCGCCGCGCCACGGTAGCTGCCAAAGAATACAAAGAACCTTTTAAACACCAACATCCACCAATGATTTCCAAAGAAAAGCAAGCCCCCAACCCCCGCATACAGTGGGCTAAATTCACCATAGTAGCACTGCTCTACCTCCTCTTCCTCTATTGGGTGAAGAGCTGGTGGGGACTCGTCGCGCTCCCGTTCATCTTCGACGTGTATATCACCAAGAAGATAAAATGGCAGTGGTGGCGCGACTCTGAGGGCGCGACACGCTTCATCATGTCGTGGATAGACGCTTTCGTGTTCGCACTCGTAGCCGTCTATTTCATCAACCTCTTCTTCTTCCAGAACTACGTCATACCCTCGTCATCGCTCGAAAAGTCGCTCCTCACCGGCGACTACCTCTTCGTGTCGAAGGTGAGCTACGGTCCACGCAAGCCGCAGACACCTCTCACGCTCCCCCTCACACAGCACACACTGCCCGTATTCGAGTGCAAGAGCTACATAGAATGGCCACAATGGAAGTATGAACGCGCCAAAGGCCTGGGCAACGTGAAGCTCAACGACATCGTAGTGTTCAACTATCCCGCCGGCGACACGCTGTGCAGCGCACCCAAATACCAGGCCAACGACTTCTACCAGATGGCCTACGGCTACGGCGAACAGCTCTACATGGAGCAGAACGGAGGCGCACCCGTCAATCTCAACGCCCTCTCACGCCAGCAGCAGCGCGACGTCTTCGCCAAGGCCTACGCCCTCGGCCGACGCTATATGGAAGAGAACAAGGCCGAATTCGGCGACATAATCACACGCCCGGTAGATAGGCGTGAGAACTATGTGAAACGCTGTGTGGGTCTGCCCGGACAGACTTTCCAGATAAAGAACCGCACCATCTACATCAACGGACGCGCCAACAAAGAGCCCGACAACGTGCAGTATGCCTACGACATAAAGCTCCGCGCACAGCTGCCGCTCGAACTTATCGACGAACTGGGCATTTCCTCCGAGCAGCTCATGAGCCTCAACCAGGCAGGATACATGCCCCTCACCAACCGTGTGGCAAAGGCTCTGAGAGCACGCACCGACATTGTGGAGAGCGTGCAGCTCGTCACCGACGCCACGACAAGCGACATCTATCCGCTCAACGGCAACACGGGATGGACGCGCGACAACTACGGTCCGGTGTGGATTCCGCAGAAAGGCAAGAGCATAAGCCTCACAATGGACAACATAGCCATCTACGAGCGGCCCATACGCACTTACGAAGGCAACGACCTGCAGGTGCGCAACGGCAAGATATACATCAACGGCAAGGAGGCACACAGCTATACCTTCAAGATGGACTACTACTGGATGATGGGCGACAACCGCCACAACTCGCTCGACTCACGCTACTGGGGCTTCGTGCCTGAGGACCACATCGTGGGCAAACCCATCTTCATCTGGTGGAGCCACGACCCCGACCACTCCGGATTCTCCGGCATACGGTGGAGCCGACTGTTCAATCTGGTGGACAACATAAAGTAAGACCACCGGCCGTGAGCAACCTCCAATCCGCACAACAGGCACCCGCCACGCACCACAGCGGCGCAGCGGCAGAACACCGCGAAGAGGCAACGGCACTGCTGTCTGCCGCCTACTTCCCGCCGGTGCAGTGGTTCCAGAAGCTGCACCGGCACAGAAGATGCGTCATCGACACGGGCGAACACTTCGTGAAGCAGACCTACCGCAACCGCTGCATCATAGCCACTGCCAACGGCACACAGACACTCACCGTGCCGACGGAGAGACTGGCAGGCACGAAGACAGCCATGCACGACACACGAATAAGCGACCACGGAGAATGGCGGCACCTGCACTGGAACGCACTGGTGTCAGCCTACGGCGAAAGCCCGTTCTTCGACTACTACGCCGACGACCTCCGTCCGTTCTTCGAGGAGCGTTACGAGTCGCTCGCCGAGTTCGACATCGCCATCACAATGAAGCTCTGCCAGCTCCTCGACGTGCGTCCCGACATCACCGTGAGCAGCACCTACGTCGATGCCGAGGCTCTCGCCGAAGCCACAGGACACGAAGTGGCCGACTTCCGCGAAGCCATACGCCCGAAGAACGCACCTGCCGACGCGGCATTCACGCCGCACCCCTACTATCAGGTATATGCCCACCGGCACGGTTTCCAACCCAACATGAGCGTGGCAGACCTGCTCTTCAACGAAGGACCCGAAGGCATCTTCTACCTGTAACAAAGCGAAAGAAACAGAGAAAAAAGACATACACGCAAGCAGCACAGCCCCGCGGAAAGCCCAAGGCAAGCCGCAGAAGGCGAGACTTCGTGGATTTACAAACCCTAAAACAACAATCAACAATGAAAAAAAGACACCTTAAAGCAGCCAGCCTCATCATGGCAGCCGCCCTCATGACAACATCATGCGTGGGCTCGTTCCAACTCACCCACCGCCTGGCGCAGTGGAACAAGAGTGCCACAAAGGAGAGATTCCTCAACGAAATAATATTCCTCCTCAGCTCACCCGCCTACCCAGTGTGTGCCGTAGCCGACGCCCTCGTGCTGAACACAATGGAATTCTGGTCGGGCAGCAACCCCCTTGCCGACCGCGTAGGCACCAAACGCACCGTGCTCGGGCAGGACGGACGCTACTATGCCGTGACCACAAAACGCTACGGATATGAGGTGAAGACACCCGAAGGCGAGACAATACGCTTCGCCTACGACAAGAAGACCGACTCATGGTCGCAGCAGCAGCGCGGCAAGAAGACCGAGATATTCCGCTTCAATCCCGACGGCACCATCCAGGCATCACTCCAGGACGGCCGCACAATACGCGTCACTCCCGACGCCGCCGGACTCTTCGAGACACGCATGGCAATGCACGGCGCCGACCTGAGCATGGGCTACTAAGACCGCAGGCCGGGACTGACTCCCGGAAAGACATAACGCAAAAGGAGCGGGGACAGCTTACACACTGTCTCCGCTCCTTTTGTCGTTGAGGGAGAATGGAAAGGGACTTCAGCTAACTCCACCGTTGCGCTTCCCTCTCCGAGTTCTTCCATTCCGCCGGCGTCAGACCCGTCTTCTCCTTGAAAAGCCGCTGGAAATACACGCGCGAGGAGAAGCCACACTCGGCGGAAACCACCTCGTTGCTGTACTCGGGGTGCTCCGTCATAAGGCGTTTCGCCTCACGCACGCGTATGGCAGAGAGCCATGTGCGGAAGGTGTTGCCGTGGATATTGTAAAGGTAGGAGGTGAAGTCGGTGCGATTCACCATTATGCGGCGTGTGAAAGAGGCGAGTGTGAGGTTGCAGTCCTTGAATCCGCTCTCCTTCTGCCACTTGCTTATGGCTGTCTCTATCTGCTCTATGCGCTCGGCGGTCATCACGGGCATGTGCGCCTCGTCGTCCGTGTCGTCATACGTCTCCGTGGCTATCTCCGTCACGCCCTCGGTGAGGTTGAAGCCGAGAGCCACGAAGCTCACCACGAAAAGACCCACGGCAAACAGGGCCAACGGGCCGAATACGGAGAGCAGCGTCATGGAGAGGATGAACCACGGCGACAGCGCCGCGAAGCTGCACAGCATCAGAACGCCCACGCGCATAGTGTGGGCGTAGGTCTCAATGGAGTAGCCCAGCTCGCTGTCAAGGCGGTGCTGCACCTTGCGCAGCTCCTTGTAGGGCAGCCAGATGTAGTAGATGAGCATCGCCATATTGATGGCGTCGGCGAGATAGAGCATCCATCCTATGTGCAGACTGCCATTAATAATCACGCCCGTGCCTATCACCACTATCGCAAGGGCATAGCACAGCACGCCGACGAGCAGGCAACGCCACCGCCTCCTGCCTCCCATGAGGATGTTGAGCTGCGAGTTTGCAAGCAGGAGGGCGCACGGCATGTAGAACAGGATGTTGAAGAGCGTGCCTGTATCGTTGCCCTCGGCACGCCAGCCGAACAGCATCTGCATCATGTAGTGTACGCTAAAGAGAATCAGTGCCGTCACTATCATCCACCGCGACTGCTCGTAAAGGCGGTTGCGGTTCTGCACAAAGAAGCGGGAAGCCACTGCGAAGAATGCGAGCATGAACATTATCATCATGCTGGTATATTGGAAATATTTGAGGTCGAACATTTTTTCTTTGTTTCAATTCCGCACGCCGGCGACGTGTCTGCAGCCTGCGTCCTGACAGAGCATACATCGTGTCAGACCCGTCGGCAGCAGGTCGGCAGCACCTGCGGAACTTCGGTTGATTTTATGTAATAGGTTGTCGTCCAGCCGCTTTGCCGGATTGCTATGGTTTTACGGGTGGTAAGTTACTAATAAAAGTTGAATTGACAAAAGCATTGCGGAATAAAATTTTTACAAATCAGTCCGCCGCCGCTCTCAACGACAACACCACCCTGACAATTCATAGTCCATACTGGCAGACTTGCGCAGTGTTGTCGAGCGGGACGCTCGACCTCCTATCTTTTTACTCTTTTACCCCTTTACTTTCAAGCAAATCTTTTTACTTTTTCACCTTTTTACTCTTTTACTTTTAAACAAGCCTTGTTTGCCTGTAAAACAAGCCTTGTTTGGAGTGCAAAGAAGCCTTCTTTTCATTGCAAACAAGG
>OLFV01002260.1_pt1 | contig 14963 bp, 11 predicted proteins | sample 1605551 | NCBI WGS metagenome assembly OLFV01 (sample SAMEA3888922, study PRJEB22519) | human gut metagenome | biome: human gut; feature: human-associated habitat; material: faeces | place: Denmark | collected 2011
GAGGTCGGAAAACGAAAGTAGGAAGAAAACTACTTCGTTTTCCTCCTACTCGATTCGATTAAATTTGTTTTGAGCCGTTTTTTCAGTAAATTTACACGATTTTGCAAAACGATAAATGATGGCGTTTTTGCAACTGGTTGACACAAAAACATTAAAACATTTTATATGACACAGAAAAAATCAAACATTGTGGCTATCGTTACGATGTGTTTCATCTTCGCGATGATTTCTTTCGTGACCAATATGGCCGCGCCTTTCGGAACAATCTGGAAGAACCAGTATGAGTGGGCAGGAATGATGGGCAATATGATGAACTTTGCAGCATACCTCTTCATGGGTATCCCTGCAGGCAAGATGCTCATCAAATACGGCTACAAGAAGACTACACTTGCAGCTCTCGCTACCGGTTTCATCGGTATCGTAATCCAGTGGCTTTCAAGCCGTTCTTTCGTCGGTGATTCAGCCATCTATGTTTACCTCTTCGGCGCATTCGTCTGCGGTTTCTGCGTATGTATGCTCAATACTGTCGTAAACCCTATGCTCAACATCCTCGGCGGTGGCGGAAACAAGGGTAACCAGTACATCCAGATCGGCGGTACCATGAACTCCCTCACCGGAACATTCACTCCGCTCCTCGTAGGTATGCTTATCGGCACTGTTACGAATACTACAGCCATGAGCGACGTGGCTCCTCTGCTTTTCATCGCAATGGGCGTATTCGCATTGGCATACATCATCATTTCATTCGTTAATATCCCTGAGCCTGCTCAGGAGAGACAGACCACGAAATACGAGCACAGCGCATGGAGTTTCCGTCACCTTGTACTCGGTGTCGTGGCCATTTTCTTCTATGTAGGTGTTGAGGTAGGTATCCCTGCACAGCTTATATTCTACTTCTCTGACGCTACTGAAAAAGGCGCAGGTATCGCTGTCAATGGTGCCGCTATCGGCGGTGCAATCGCTGCCGTTTACTGGCTGCTCATGATGGTAGGCCGTATCTGCAGCTCATTCATCAGCGGCAAGATCAGCACCAAGGCTCAGCTCTCTACAGTTTCAGCCGTAGCCATCCTCTTCATCATCATTGCCATCTTCCTTCCGAAGAGCATCACTATGTCAATGCCTGCGTACAGCGTTGAAAACGGATTCACAATGGTTGCCGGCGTGCCGATGAAGGCTCTCTTCCTCGTGCTCTGCGGTCTCTGCACTTCATTGATGTGGGGAACGATCTTCAACCTCAGTACAGAGGGACTCGGAAAATATACCGAGCAGGCTTCCGGCATCTTCATGATGATGGTTGTCGGTGGCGGTGTGATGCCTCTGATCCAGGACTTCATCGCCAAATATACCGACTACATGTCCAGCTACTGGCTTGTAGTGGCAATGCTCTGCTTCATCCTCTACTATGCGCTCGTAGGCTGCAAGAACGTGAACAAAGATATTCCTGTTGAATAATAAATAATAATAGGTATGAATAAAATGGATACGCCTTATGTTGTCGGCGTCGATGTCGGTGGACAGACCACCAAGATAGGCGTTGTGGATATGAGAGGTCAGGTTCTTGCCCAGACGGTCATCAGAACCGACACTCACGATGAAGTGGAACCTTATATTGATGAACTCGCAGAAGCTATCGACAAGGTGATTGCCGATGCTGGCGTTACAGGACAGGTCCGCGGTATCGGAATGGGTATTCCTAACGGAAACTACTATACCGGAGAAATCGAGAACGCCGTAAACCTCAAATGGGGAAACAAGGGCGTGATTCCTGTTGCCAAGCTCCTGAAAGAGAGGATGAACGGCATTCCTGTAGCTCTTACCAATGATGCCAATGCGGCTGCCATGGGTGAGATGACATACGGAGCTGCGAGAGGCATGAAGAACTTCATCATGATTACTCTCGGAACAGGTGTCGGCAGCGGTATCGTGATAAACGGAGAGGTGGTTTATGGCCACGACGGTTTCGCCGGCGAACTTGGCCACACCTGCGCAGTACGTCACAACGGCCGTCTCTGCAACTGCGGAAAGACCGGCTGTCTGGAGACTTACACCTCAGCTACCGGTGTTGCGCGCACAGCCCGTGAATGGCTGGACATGAGCGAGGAACCGTCTTCACTCAGAAGCCTTGACAACATCTCTTCAAAGGATGTTTACGAGGCTGCCAAAGAGGGAGACAAGCTCGCGCTCAAGATATTTGACTACACCGGAACCATTCTCGGAGAGTCATTCGCAGACTTCATCGCATTCAGTTCCCCGGAAGCCATCGTGCTTTTCGGCGGTCTCGCCCGTGCCAAGGAGTTCCTGCGTGAGCCTATCGAAAAGTCTATGAACGCCAATGTCCTTCCTTTGTGGAAAGACAAGGTGAAGATCGTCTTCTCTCAGCTCAAGGAATCTGACGCTGCCATCCTCGGCGCTTCAGCTCTCGCCTGGGAGCTCTAATCAATGCCAATAACCGCAGTTTTCCTTAACGGAGACTGCCCCGAATAGTATTACGGACGCGACTGGTCTCAGCCGCGTCCGTTTTGCTGTAAGCATCTCCGCGGTTACGTATTGACTACTCGACGTCAGACACTCCCGAGAAGTACTCGCGCAGCATTTTTCCCTGGGCGCGCTGCATCGCCCGATAGCATTTAGCTTCCATAAAAGTTTACTTTTTTTGGTAAACTTTTTTTCAGGACGATACAGGACGACGTGTTTGGCGCAATCTGTAAATGGCTGATAGATAAGCGTTTAACACTTTTCAGAGTTGTAAAAATGCCAACTCTGAAAAGCGTTAAATCGTTGTGCTACAGGGTTTTACGCGGTGCGCCCCTAACGCCACGTACACGTTACCGTTCTCCATCCTCGCCTCCCATCCCCGTTCTCCATCCTCGTTTTCAGCACTGTTCACCGGATTCGTCTCCGGAACCGTCCTTCATCCTCGTCTCCCTCCTTTGTTCTCCATCCTCGTCTTCGGAACTGTTCTCCATTCTCGTTTTCAGCCCTGTTCACCGGATTCGTCTCCTGAACCGTTCTCCGTCCTCGTCTCCGGAACTGTTCTCCATCATCGTCTCCGGAACCGTCCTTCATCCTCGTCTCCCTCCTTCGTTCTCCATCCTCGTTTTCAGCTCTGTTCACCGGAGTCGTCTCCGTCACCGTCCTCCATCCTCGTCTCCGGAACCGTTCTCCATCCTCGTCTCCGAAACCGTCCTTCATCCTCGTTTTCAGCCCTGTTCACCGGAATCGTCTCCGGAACCGTCCTCAGTCCCGTTTCCGTTACCGTCCTTCATCCTCGTCTCCGTCACCGTTCTCCATCCCCGTTTTCAGCCGCCCTGTTTTTTGGGGATGTTACTAAAAACATGTGCAAATAATCGTTTCTTCAAACAATCGTGTTTTTTTCAAGTTTCAAGATTACTGACTATATTAGCGGATTGTAACCGGAAGATTGGTGATATGATCAGGAAATATATTTACATAACTCTGCTTCTGTGCCTGTGCTCCTGCGGACACGAAACTGGCATTGTAAACGAAGCTGTAAGCGAACTGGATGCGACATTGGCGATGAAAGCGACCTACGAAAAGGCGTTTGAATCCAGGATCAAGTCCATCAGGGAGGTGTACGGGCCGGACCAGAGCTACGAAAACCAGGTGGCGTTCAATCTCAGGATGGCAAATGAATTCCGTGCGAACAGTTTCGATTCCACCGTGTTCTTCCTTGCCCGTAACCGGGAACTCGCTGAGCAGAATGCTGACAAAGAAAGACTTGCCTCTGCAAATCTTTCGCTTGTGGAAGTGTATGCCAAGGCCGGTTATCATATAGAAGCCACGACATTGATGCAGAGCGTCATTGACGACGGCATTCCGGAGAGCGTCAAGCTGCAGTACCTCAGGACACGGCACACATTGGCAGGGGAGCTGATGTATTATGCGTCTGACAATACTGTGGGCGGGCTTCAGTTCGATGACAGGAACAAGCTTCGCGATTCGCTTATGAAATATGTCGCTCCGGGGACTTACGAATGGTATGACCTGAACAGGGAGGCCGCGCTGTCAGCCAAGGACTCGGCATCAGTGAGGAAATTCGCCAGGAAAATGATGATGTTGTCGCAGAAGAATGATCTCCGCAAATACGCCGGAGCCTGCTATTACTATTCTCAGGGCGTGCCCAAGAACCAGCCGGACAGCATAATGTACTGGCTCTGCAAGTCGGCTCAGGCTGACATCTCCAGCGCCACGAAGGATTACGCGTCATTGAACCTCATCGCCCAGTATATTTTCGATATGGGAGACGTGGACAGGGCGTTCAAATACAGCGCAGACCATTGTATGCAGGATGCATTGGCCTTCAACGGCAAACTGCGTCCGTGGCAGATTTCCAAATTCTTCCCTCGGATAGAGCACGAGTATGAACAGAGGAAGCGGGAGCAGAACCGGATGATGATGGCTGCCGTCGTCTTCGTGAGTCTGCTTCTCGTGGTACTTGCCGTGCTGTCGCTCCATATCTACCGGCATCATAATATTCTCGCGCGGACCAATGAAGAGCTCAAGTTATTGAACAGCAGGATAAAAGAGGCGGACAAGATCAAGGAAGAGTACATCGCGCTGTTCCTCGGAATGGTGTCGGACAATATAAACAAGACCCGAAAATATCAGAACCACATTCTCAAGTATCTCAAGCGTGGCAATGAAAAATACATCATTGACGAGATAGAGATGCTGCCGCCGATAGACGAGGACATCAAGACGTTCTACAAGATGTTCGACGAGACGTTCCTGAATCTGTATCCTGATTTTATAGAGCAGTTCAATGCCCTGCTCGCTGACGGCGAGGCTATTGTGCTGAAGGACAATGATATGCTTACTCCGGAGCTGAGAATATTCGCATTGGTGAAGCTTGGCGTGAACGAGTCTTCCAAGATAGCGTCGCTGCTCCATTACTCGGCCAATACCGTCTATAACTATCGTGCGAAAATCAGAAACAAGTCCAGAGGCCCTCGCGACAAGTTCGAAGATATGGTCAGGGAAATAAGGTGATGAAGGTGGCGCTGGCACTTTTTTGAGGTAAGCGTCTCCGCGATTACGTGTTGACTAAATTTTTTCAGGACGACACACTGGGCGCGCCGCATCGCCCGATAGCATTTAGCTTCCATAAAAGTTTACTTTTTGGGTAAACTTTTTTCAGGACGATAAAGTACGCGCATCGCGTAACTCTCTGAATATCAATGATTAAGCTATTTTCAGAGTTGTGAAAATGCCAACTCTGAAAAGCGCTAAATCGTTGTGCTACAGGGTTTTACGCGGTGCGCCCATATTACCCCGTACACGTTACCGTCCTCCATCCCCGTTCACCGAACTATTTCACCGTAACTATTCTCCCAGCCCTGTTCATCAGATTCGTCTCGCAACCCCGTTCACCTCAACCGTTCTCCGTCCACGTTTTCAGCTCTGTTCTCCGTTCCCGTCTCCGGAACCGTTCTCCGTCCCCGTTCACCTTCCGAACCGTATTGTGACGCTTTCGCCGCTTCGGACGCTGATGTGAACGAAACCTGAGGAGTCGGTAGGGAACTCATTGCCGTAAAGATCCCGTGCAATGCTTCCTGCCGGCACCTTCAGAACCACCGAGTTCCGTCCGCCTGCCGTGACAGTGCCACCATCGTCCGTACTAGCCGCGGTCAGTCCGTCCGTCACGGCAGAACCCTTGGCCATCGCGCCTGAACTCCTGCCGCATGCCACCAAGTCACCTGCTTCCACGGAATTTACTCCGTCACTCGCGCCTGGTCCATCCATCACGGCACCACCATCGTCACTCACGCCCGAATCTGGACCATCTGTCGCGGCAGAACCCTTGACCATCGAGCCTGAGCTCCTGCCGCATGCCATCAAATCACCTGCTACCATGGAATTTACTCCGTCACTCGCAACCGAATCCGGTCCGCCTTCCGTGACAGCACCACCCTCGTCACTCGCGCCCGAATCTGGTCCGTCCATCGCAGCGCCACCCTCGCCACTCGCGACCGAGCCTCCGCCACGTTCACCACTGCGGAGCGGCAGGCCGGTGATGGTCACCTGCTCCACGCGCGAATCATTCCAGTTGAAATCCACGGACACATTTCCCCTGGCCCTGAGGCCTCTTGCACTGCCGCTTCTCCACCCGGACGGTAGGGCAGGGAGCAGGGCTATATATCCGTCCTGACTCTGGAGCAGCATCTCGGTTATGCCCGACGTGCCACCGAAATTGCCGTCTATCTGGAACGGCGGATGCGAGCAGAACAAGTTAGGGAAAGTGCCGCTGAACTGCTCCAGATGCAGATTGCCCTTATAATATGGTATAGATAACGTATCTATCTCACTGTACCTCACGGCCGGAGCTAAAAGCGCCTTCAGCAGTTTCAGGGCATGGTCGCCGTCACCGAGCCTCGCATAGAAATTGATCTTCCAGGCCCTGCTCCATCCCGTGCCTTCGTCGCCCCTGACCTTCAGAGTGTTACGGCAGGCCTCGGCGAGCTCCGGTGACCGTAGAGTGCTGATGGAATTGCCGGGATGCAGACCGTACAGATGAGAGACATGCCTGTGCTGAGGCTCCACTTCAGCATACTCCTCAAGCCACTCCATCAGCCGTCCACGGGAATCCACCCTCATAGGCGGAAACCGCTTCGTCGCAGCTGCGAGACTGTCAGAAAAATCCTTGTCAATGCCGAGAATCCCGGCTGCGGCAGACGTCGATGAAAACAGCTCCCCGAGCAGCTGGACATCCATTGTCGGCCCCATACAGATACTCGTTGCAATAGAGTCTTTCCCGCACCAGAAAGCGTTCTCCGGAGAAGAACTTGGCGCTGTGACAAGCCATTGGTGCGCAGGCTCTTCCACCAGCGTTGACAAGAAAAATCTCGCGGCTCCCCTCATTATCGGATATGCCCTTTTCAGGAAATCCTTGTCGAGAGTGTAACGGTAATGGTCCCAGAGATGGGCGCAAAACCAGGCCCCGCCGGTATTGGTCGCGCCCCACGACGGATGCTCGCCCGGAGCAGTATAATTCCACACATTGGTCATCATATGCAGCACCCAGCCCTCTGCCTCACTTCCGTAGAAACACTTGGCGCTCTCCTGCCCGGACGGAACCAGCCTCTCCATCATGGACATCAGCGGCTGGACAAACTCACTCAGACCGATCTGCTCCATCGGCCAATAGTTCATCTGGATATTTATATTCGTGTGATAATCACCGTTCCACGGTGTGCTCGTACCGTCCGCCCACAGCCCCTGAAGATTCGGAGGAAGCGACCCCGGCCTCGTACTGCTTATGAAAAGATAACGCCCATAGTTCCAGTACAATACCGCAAGTCCCGGAGCCAGACTCCCGCTGTCCGAAGAGGCCGCTTTCCGGAGCCGTTCATCAGTCGCCAGCGCATCGTCATCGCACTCCTCAAGATAAATCCCTGCCCTTCCGTAAAGCTCGCCATGTGATGCCATATGCCTGTTTCTCAATTTGTTATATTCTATATGAGCTGCCGCGTCAAGCAGGCTGTCGCAGAAACTCACATACCTCTCGCCAGGGAATATGGTCCCCTCCGCAGAATACGAAGTCGCGGCCGAAATGATCAATGTAGCTTCGCTCGCTCCTGTCAATGTTATGGCCCCGTCGCTGTACACGGCCTTGCCGTCAGAAGAGGCGACCGTCATGGACACTTTATAGCTTATACCTTTCTTGCCGGGAATGCCGCTCTCAAGACTGCCCTCAAGCGTGGCTGCATGCGCCTTCCTGCGTCCACATTTCTTGTGCTCAACCCCTGCAGCAGCATTTTCCTGCCGGCTCAGCATCGCCTTGAATGACAATCCTCCCTTTTCGGAAGAAGTCAGCCGCAGCACCATCACGTCATCAGCCCTCGATGCGAAGAACTCCTTGCTGTAACGGATGCCGTCCACGATAAAAGAACTTCTCGCAACTCCCTCATCCATAATCAGTTCGCGGATATATTCCACAGGTTGTAAATCCGGCCCGCAACTGTCATTGACAGGAAAATCATAGTCAATGTCCAGCGCGCCGAGAGTCTGATATGTCCCGTACCTGGCATCTGAAACATCTTTCCGCGGCAGGAACCGCTCGTACATAAGCGCCTGGGCCTCAGCGTTTTTCCCCTCGAACAGCAGACTCCTTATCTCAGGCAGGCAGGAAGCAGCCTCCGGATTACGGTAGTCGGCCTCGCAGCCGCTCCACATGGAAATCTCATTGAGCGTAATGTGCTCATGGCGGGTCCCGCTGTCGGTCATCAGTCCCAGCCGGCCGTTACCGAGCGGCAGAGTCTCCTCCCAGATCTTGGCAGGACGCCGGTAGAACAATCTGTCATCAGTACCTGTGGCATTGGCCAAACTACCCAGAAACAGGCAGACGGATGCGCACAAAAGCATATTGCCTACTTTCATAACTCGATCCATTTTACGTCAGAATATCTTTTCCACCAGGTAAGCTGCTTTTTGGCATAATGTCTGGTGTTCCGCTGAATCAGCCTTACAGCCTCGTCCAATGTTGTTTTTCCGTCGATGTAATCAAACATTTCCTTGTACCCCACAGTCTGCAGAGCCGGCAGATCCCGATATGGCAGCAGACCGCGCACCTCATCCTCGAGCCCTGCATTGACCATAGCCGTAACACGCTCATTGATACGGCTGTACAGAACTTCTCTCGGTCGCGTGAGGCAGATTTTCTCTATCTCGAAATCCCGCTTTTTCGGTTCCCGGAGCTTGAACTCGGTGAACGAGCGCCCCGATATCATGATGGTCTCCAGCGCCCTGACCACCCTCTGTCCGTTGTGGATGTCTATGGATTCCCACGCCTTCGGGTCCAGTCTGCGCAGCTCCTCTGCCAATGCACCGACTCCCTCAGTCTTGACCCTCTGCGTAAACTCTTCCCTCAGCTCTGGAGGCGGAACAGGCAGGCAGTCCAGACCATTGCATACCGCGTCGATATAAAAGCCTGAACCTCCGCACATTACAAGTGTCTCGCGCCCCTCGCTGAAAAGTCTGTCAATGAGAGCCAGGGCATCTATTTCATATTGGCCGGAGGAATATGGCTCGGTAACGTGGATGCTATGGATAAAATAATGCTTCACAGCGGCTAACTGCGAAGCATCAGGGACAGCATTCCCTATAGTCATTTCCTTGTATATCTGTCTCGAATCGCAGGAAATCACCGGAGAACCATATTTGAGGGCGGCTTCGATGCAGAAGTCGGTTTTACCTACGGCCGTGGGTCCGGTAATTATGACAAGCTTCCTGCCCATTGAGTATGTGTCAATGATTACTGACAGCTCATGAACGGTTAGAACAGGAGTTCCTCTGATCCGTCATAAACCTCATCGCTGTCCTCTGCGATGGATGACTTGAGATCATCCTCCTCATCCTCCTCCTCGTCGTCATCATCATCGATAGGGTCAATATCGTCAATGTCATCTGCGTCATCTGCATCCTTCTCTGCCTTGTCCTCTTTCGCCATAAGCGATTCGCCAGGCAGATGTCTCTGCTCATCCGGAAGATCCTCGTAAGCCACATATCCGTTCTCGAACTCCACAGGATTAGGACCTTTGCTCTCAACCAGTGCAGGATAAGTCCTTCCCGGCTCCTCTTCCACCTCACCTTCGAATGTGACGATCACGCTCTTCCTGTCAGTGACATCATAGAAATAGGTGAATCTGGCAATGCCCTTGTTCACTGTTTCCTCCACCGTAACTTCGTCCACAGCGCCTGCTCCCAGGTCGAACATTCCGTAGCGGGCCACTAAGTTTCCGTTCTCATCGAGCCCCTTGAACTGTATAAGCTGGTCGTGAGAGAAATCCATATCATCTCTCATCCTTTTGTGAAAATCATATAAAGTCGTCGTTGACTTCAATTCGTAAACGCGGGCGAACCCTTTAATCCCCGGAAGGGATACACGATACCTGAGAATCATAAATGCTAGTCTAATAAAAATTGCTTCAACCGCCCCAAAGTTACAAAATATTTCCGTTCCGTTGCATAATAATCCGCTTTTAACTAAATTTGAGCCTATGGAAAAGAACATTGACCCTATCTGCGACACTTACAAGAGCATTGCGGCTCCTGCCGAAGGACTCTTCAAGGACAACGGCAGCAGGTTCATCGCATTGGCCTATCCTGTCGAGACGCTCGAGCAGATAAGGGAAATTGTCAGTTCTTTGAAAAAGGAGTATCACGATGCGCGGCATCATTGCTATGCCTATCGTCTTGGCTATAAGGGAGATGTGTTCCGGGCCAATGATGACGGCGAGCCTTCGTCTTCAGCGGGACGTCCGATTCTCGGGCAGATCGATTCCAATTGTTTGAGCGACATATTGATAGTGGTGGTGCGGTATTTCGGCGGCATCAAGCTCGGCATACCGGGACTGATACGCGCGTACAAGAGCTCATCTGCAGACGCATTGGCCCATGCCGAAATCATAACCAAAACAGCGACAAGGCATTACAGGCTTTCGTTCGGCTATATGGAGATGAACGCGGTGATGAAGATAGTGAAGGATATGGGGCTTGAGCAGAGCGGCCAGGCTTTCGGCAATGAATGCGGCATTGACCTGAAAGTGCGTCTTTCCGCGGTGGATGATTTCGAGAAGCGAGTAGGGAACGTGGAGGGCTGCAGGATGGAAATTTTGGAGTGACCAGACACTCTTCATATAAGAACTTAATAATGCGGCTTTTCTGGTGCGGCCGTCTGAAATGATTGTGCATTATGCCTAAAAGTCTGATTTCAATCGGCGATTTCTCCAAGGATGAGATTCTCCACATCCTGGACGTCGCCAAGGAATTTGAAAAGAACAGAGAGCAGAACTTCCTCGCGGGAAAAGTCATCGCCTGTCTGTTCTTCGAACCGTCCACAAGAACGAGGCTCTCATTTGAAGCAGCGGTTAACCGCCTGGGAGCCAGAGTTATAGGTTTTCCTGATTCCAGAAACACCAGCGTTTCCAAAGGTGAAACTCTCGAAGACACCATCAAGATCGTCTCCAATTATGTGGATATGATCGTGATGCGTCATCCGATGGAGGGAGCCGCCGAAATCGCTGCCAAGGTGTCGCCGGTGCCTGTTGTCAATGCGGGTGACGGTTCCAACCAGCATCCTACCCAGACGCTTTTGGACATGTATTCGATAATGCAGACTCAGGGCAGGCTCGACGGCCTTACCATAAATATGGTAGGCGACCTGAAATACGGACGTACCGTCCATTCGCTTTCAGAGGCCATGTCTGATTTCTCTCCGAAGTATGTGTTCACCGCCCCGGATGATCTCAAGATGCCATCCAAATATCTGAAATACCTGGACAGCAAGCATATACCTTACGAGGAGACCGCTTCATTGGAAGAACACCTGAATGACTGCGACATTCTCTATATGACCAGGGTGCAGCAGGAGCGCTTCCCGAGCAAGGAGGATTATGACAAGGTGAAGGACGTCTATGAACTTCACGCTTCCATGCTTTCCGGTGTGAAACCGAACATGAAGATTCTCCATCCGCTCCCGAGAATCACGGAAATCGCTACCGATGTGGATGATACGCCTTACGCATATTATTTCCAGCAGGCGAGAAACGGTATGTATGTCAGAATGGCTGTAATTTCATATCTTCTCGGTTACAGGTAGAATTCTTAAGAAAATGAAGTATTTTATTGGAAAATAATAAATAATCATTATCTTTACAACGATTTATATTTCAAATATGAATCGTTGTTATATTTTAAAAAAACACGCAAAACTATGTCAGACGTACACGTTTTCAATGCAGGCCCCTGCCTCCTCCCCCAGCAGGCTATTGACAATTCAATAGAAGCCCTGAAGAATTTCAAGAATACCGGTATTTCAGTATTGTCAGTCTCTCACAGATCCAAGGAGTGGGGAGAGGTGATGGATGAAGTCCGCGCGAACTGGAAAGAACTTCTCCACATCCCCGATACCCACGAGGTAGTGTTCCTCGGCGGCGGCGCGAGCCTCCAGTTCCTGTATGTTGCCATGAACTTCCTTGAGAACAAGGCGGCCTACCTGGACACGGGCGTCTGGGCCCACAAGGCATTGCAGCAGGCTCAGGGCCTGGGAAATGCTTATGCATTGGCCTGCTCTTCAGACAAGAACTACTCCTATATCCCTAAGGGCTATGTGATACCTGAGGACATCGACTATTTCCATATCACCACGAACAATACCATCTACGGTACCGAGATAAAGGAGGACATTGACTGTCCTGTACCTCTCATCGCGGACATGTCGTCAGACATCATGAGCCGTCCGGTGGACGTGAGCAAATATGCGATGATCTATGGCGGTGCGCAGAAGAACGTCGGCCCTGCAGGCGTAGTGTTCGCCATCATCCGCAAGGACGCGCTCGGAAAAGTCAGCAGATATATCCCGACAATGCTCGACTACCGCACCCATATCGACAAGGAGTCAATGTTCAATACACCTCCTGTGTTCTCGATTTTCGTGATGAACGAGACGCTCAAGTGGGTCAAGGACATGGGCGGCGTGGAAGCCATTCACAAGCTGGACGTCGAGAAAGCGGACATCCTGTACAAGGAGATTGACAGAAATGCGCTCTTTACCGGAACAGCGGCTGTCGAGGACCGTTCCATCATGAACGTATGCTTCGTCATGGCTCCGGGATATGAGGCGCTCCAGGACGAGTTCCTTACCTTCGCGAAAGGTCAGGGAATGGTCGGTCTCAAGGGCCATCGTTCTGTAGGCGGCTTCAGGGCATCCATATACAATGCCTGCACGAAGGAAGATGTGCTCGCGCTCACAGCCTGCATGAAAGAATTCGAGTCAATGAAAAAATAACGTCCTGATACAATGAAAGTACTTGTTGCTACACAGAAGCCTTTTGCTCCGGCGGCAGTGAAAGGCATTGAGGAAATCCTCGTTAAAGCCGGTCATACGGTAACGGTTTTGGAGAAATATGCTGATGAAAGTGAACTGATTGCAGCTGTTTCTGATGTTGATGCCATGATCGTACGTTCTGACAAGGTTACTCCTAAAGTTCTTGCGGCTGCAGGAAATCTGAAAATCGTGGTTCGTGCAGGAGCCGGATTCGACAACATTGACCTTGCGGAGTCCAAGGCACGCGGCGTCATCGTCGAGAACACTCCCGGTCAGAACTCGAATGCAGTGGCTGAGCTGGCGATCGCCATGATGATTTACATGAGCCGTAACCAGTTTACTCCGACGGCAGGTTCAGAGATTTCAGGCAAGAGGCTTGGTATCCAGGCATTCGGCAATGTCGGCCGTCTGGTCGGCAAGAAAGCTGAGGCATTGGGTATGACGGTATTGGCTACGGACCCGTTCGTGCCAGCTGAGAAAATCGCCGAGGCCGGCGTGAAACCGGTCGCTACGGTCAAGGAACTTTATGCTGAATCCGATTTCGTTTCCGTACATATCCCTGCTACCCCTGAGACCATCGGCTCCATCGGATATGACCTGATCACATCGATGCCGAAAGGCGCTGTCCTGGTCAATACAGCCCGCAAGGAAGTGATAGACGAGGCAGGTCTCGAGAAAGCATTGGAAGACAGGCAGGACCTCAAATATGTGACTGACGTGGCTCCGGACAATCTCGCTGTCCTCAAGGAAAAATTCGGACTCAGAGTGTTTGCCACACCTAAGAAGATGGGAGCGCAGACCGCTGAGGCCAATATGAATGCAGGCCTTGCTGCCGCACGACAGATTGTAGCTTATTTTGCTGAAGGATGCACCCGCTTCCAGGTAAACAAATAGTACACGATTATGGTAAGAGTGAAACCGTTTGCGGCGGTCAGGCCGCCAAAAGATATTGTGACAGAGGTGGCTGCACCTCCTTATGATGTGCTCAACTCTGTGGAGGCCAAGAAGATGGCCGGTGAGAAGTCATTGCTCCACATCACCAAGCCGGAGATAGATTTCGACCCGATACTGCCGGATCATGACGACAAGGTCTATGACAGGGCCGTGAAGAATTTCGCCCAGTGGCAGAAGAACGGCTGGCTGGTGCAGGACAAGAAGCCTTGCTACTATGTCTATGCCCAGACAATGGAAGGACGCACCCAGTACGGACTGGTGCTCTGCGCCCATACCGACGACTATGCTGAAGGCAAGATCAAGAAGCACGAGCTTACCCGCAAGGACAAGGAAGATGACCGTATGGTCCACGTGAAAATCCAGAATGCCAACATCGAACCGGTATTTTTCGCCTATAAGGATAACTCTCAGCTGAATGAGATCGTCTCCAGGACAGTGGCAGCTGCTCCTGAGTATTCGTTTACCGACGAGAACGGCTTCGGTCATTCGTTCTGGGTGATCGACGACGACGCTACGATAGAGAGGATTACCGATATCTTCACGAACAAGGTCAATGCTTTCTATGTGGCTGACGGTCATCACCGTACAGCTGCCGCTGCCAGAGTCGGCGCAGAGAAGCGTTCGGGCAATGCCGCCCATACAGGCGACGAGGAATACAACTATTTCATGGCTGTATGCTTTCCTGAAACCCAGCTGAAAATCATTGACTACAACAGAGTCGTGAAGGACTTGAACGGTCTGACTCCGGAACAGTTCATGACGGCGCTGGAGGAGGATTTCACTGTCACTCCATATGAAGGAGAAGGGGAGTGCCATCCGTCCCATCTGCACAATTTCTCGATGTATCTCGGCGGCAAGTGGTATTCCATGGAGACCAAGCCGGGCCGTTATGATGACAATGACCCTATAGGTGTCCTCGATGTTACCATCCTTTCAAACCTTGTCCTCGACAAGATATTGGGCATCAAGGATCTGAGGACCGACAAGAGAATCGATTTCGTGGGCGGTATCCGTGGACTCGGAGAACTCTCGCGTCGTGTGGACAGCGGTGAGATGAAGGTTGCCTTCGCTCTCTATCCTGTTTCCATGAAGCAGCTTACCGACATTGCGGACAGCGGCAACATCATGCCTCCTAAGACCACCTGGTTCGAGCCTAAGCTCCGTT
>OLFV01002264.1_pt1 | contig 14955 bp, 8 predicted proteins | sample 1605551 | NCBI WGS metagenome assembly OLFV01 (sample SAMEA3888922, study PRJEB22519) | human gut metagenome | biome: human gut; feature: human-associated habitat; material: faeces | place: Denmark | collected 2011
GATTCTAGGATACAAACGAGCCATGCCATTCCTGCAAGCAGGATATAGGTCTTACTGATTCTCTCCTACTGGATGATGTCCCACCCAGATGTTATTTACTACATATATTTCAATCCCTCATTAAGGATATTGATTGCAGCATTTCTATCACGCTGATGCACTGCTCCGCAACTGCATTGCCATTTTCTGATTCGCAAATCTTTCATCTGATGATTTTGCTGGCCACAGCATGAACACAACTGGCTTGATGGAAAAAATCTATCTACTTTGATGATGGTTGTTCCTGTCTTATATGCTACGTATACCAGCTTTTCCAAAAATTCTGCAAAGCCAAGGTCAGATATTTTTCTGCCGTATAGCTTCTGCATACCTTTTAGATTCAAATCTTCCATACATATGACGGCATACTTACCACAGAGTTTATTTGCCAACTTCCAATGGAAATCATTTCTCTGATTGGCTGTTTTCTTATACAGCCTACAAAGGTCATTCTTCATACGGTTCCTGTTGCCTGAACCCTGCCTCTTTCTGGCAAGCCTTCTGTTTAGCTTGGCTATGGCACTGCTGTTACTCTTGAAAAACAAGGGAGATTCTATATCCTGCCCATCAGATGCTGTAAGAAATGTTTTCAAGCCAAAGTCAAAGCCGACGCTTTTACCTGTTCTGGCTAAGACCTTATTCTCATCGTTCTTACACACGAAATAGATATAGATATCCCCCAGGCTGTCCCTTTTGACTGTAACAGTACAGATTTTGCCCTCTATTTCACGGGATTTGAAAAAGCGGTATTTCTGCTTTTGTATGATTATGGAATTATCCTGACCGTTATACTTGTGGCCAGCCTGTTTCAAGGTGAAAGATTTGTATTTCCTGATTTTTTTGAAACCTGGAGGGGCAGTCTTAATATTATGTTGCAAATTGCGAAAAAACAGCGCATACGCCCTGCTTATTCTCTCACTTATGTCCTGAATAGCCTGTGAACCAACCAACTTCCAATGGCTGTATCTAGTAATTTTCTTCAGCTTTGTCAAATGCTTTGACAGGGAGAATGCCCTCAGGCTTTTCTTGAAAATTTTGTAATATCGCCGATGCAAGGCTATACAGTGATTGTATATACTTCCAGCAATATTAATCTGTCTGTGCAGTTTCTTGTTTCTTTTTGACTTATAGAGCTTGAATTTATATGTTTTCACTGTATCACCTCCACAGTATAATTATAGCATATATGACATTTGTTCGCCATCAATTGCTTACGCAAATTCGGCAAATAGATGTTCATCACTCACCTAAGAGGTGGGTGCCTTCTGGCGAAAAAGATAAAATATTTAGTTGCAGTACAATGTACTCTTGCGAGTATATTGTACTGCATATTGTAGAATTGTGTCAATAAAAATTTAAATTTTATTTTTCAAAGCAGGATAATCTAAGGGCGGGATAGAATAATATAGTTATAAAATAGATATTATATAGGCAAGGTGAAAAAATGGATAATATTCAAAAAATAGATGATTACACAATGTATAAGGAAAAAATGGATTCATTAGTGGATAAGGAAAAAAAAGAGGGAAAGGCTAACAAAGAGGATTATAGAAGTGCTTTCAAAACATTATTGAAGGAAAACGGTTGGGATGAAACTATAGAAAGATATTTTTTTGATGGATTTGCATATTTTAGAGATAATAATTCCATGAGTACATCACTTATTTATGATTTTATAAACGAGCAAGATGATAGTAGGAAGGTTTATCATGAGATTATACAAGGAAGTCGCTATTTGAAAAATTTATCACAGGATAAAGAGCGAAAAATATTGTTAAATTTTAATCTGCTACAAATGCATCTTTGCAATGGAAAAAATAATCCTTTATTAAGGGAAATTATTAGTGAGCTGGTTAAGTGTGCTTATGGAAATAATGGAAACACATTGTCAGGATATATAAAGAGATATGGAGGAGGTTCATTGATTACTCCGCTGTTAAAAAGTGATAATGAACTACCAAAATTAGGGCTCACCAAAGATATTATTACGAGATTTAGAGAAATAATAAAAGTTTCTCTTGCAAGCCTCAAAATAGGAGAGGAAACCCCGCGATTTATATATTTAAAAAAATGGGCAGGACTTTCAGAGAAAAAATATATAGTTGCCAAGTTGGAAACAAAATCAGAAAAGCAGGCAAATACAAATAATGATACTGATGTTATAGAGGATAGGATTATTGGTGTGTTACCAATAAAATCAAATAATTTGCCTATTGTAGTACATCCTCAAAATAGTGATGAATCCATCTCTAACCAAGGAGAAATATTAGATGAAGATGCGACTAAGGGAAGTGAACCAGATAATAAACAAAATGTAAATCACAATGCATATTCTGAAGAAGAACAATGTGAAGAAATTAAAAATAAGAATATTACTATAGAAAAACAAAAAAGTCAACTTGACGAATTGAAGGAGAATTTGATTCAAGCGAAAGCACGGTATAACAGAATAGCGTATGAAAAAGAAAAATTGGATGTGGACGTTCAAAATTTAAGGGATAGTTATGAAAAATTAAAAACCGAAAAGCTATATTGTGAAATAGAAAACAAAAGGTTGTCAGCCTCTCTGAGAGAAAACAAAGAAATTATAGACAATTTAAAAAATGAAATAGAAGATATAAAAAAAATCTCAACGAAAATTCAGGAAGATATTAATTATAAGCATGAGACACTAATCAATAGGATTAGTCAAAGATTAAATATGTACTATCAGGAATATGAAGAAGCATTGAATATGGAAATGTCTCTAGATCTTGGATTGAATGTTTTAGATACTTTAGGAGATGTATTTAAATTGCTGCAAAAAAATGATCTTTATCGTGTAAAATGGGAGAATGAAAAAAATGAGTAAGAGCTACTATGGGATAGATTTTGGTACTACCAGTAGTGCTGTTGTGGAACTATTAGCACTTGATGATAATGATTTTAAGTTGTTAAACAAAGGAGATAATCAGGGAAGACCGATACCTTCAGTTGTTGCCATTAATAAAATAACAGGTGAAGTTGTAGTAGGTAGGGAGGCAAAAGATAAAAAATATGAATTAATGAATAACAGTGTATATATACCGTCTATAAAAATGCATTTAGGAGAGGAGTGGAAGACAGAAATTGCAGGCAAAGAATGGACTGTGGTAGATGTTGCAGCGGAAATATTTAAGGGATTAAAAGAAAATACTAGAGGTGAAATGGAAAAAGCAGTAGTAGCTGTTCCAATAGGTTTTTCAGCAAATAAACGTTATGCCATTCGAAAAGCTGCACAAATAGCAGGAATAGAAATAGCGTCATTTGTAAGCGAGCCAACAGCGGCTTTTTTTTCAAATTATGAACATTTATGTTCCTGTCATAATGTGGTAGTTTTTGACTGGGGAGGAGGAACGCTAGATATATCTGTTATAAGACATGAAAATGGAAAAATAGAAGAGATGGCTACCGGTGGATTAAATATTGCGGGTAATAATATAGATGAGAAATTGGCTAGAAAAGTTCATGAAAAAATCTGCCGAAAAAGAGGATTAAATATATCATATGAGAACGTTCCTGCAACGGATAAAGATAATTTAATCAAAAGAGCAGAAGAAATAAAAATACAATTTTCAGATGGCGAAGAAGATGAGTTAACAGTTAGGTTAAATCACTATTGTAATTTGCAAATAATTAGAGAAACTGTGACATATGATTGGTTTAAAGAAATAATTATGCCAGAGATTAGTCAGGCAATCGGGGTTATGAAGGAGGCTATAAAGAATGCAGGTTTAAATAATGAAAATATTGACCGAATACTAATGACAGGCGGAAGTAGTGGACTTTATCCGTTGTATGAATCCTTAAGTGCAGAATATACAGATGAAAAATTATGGTGGACAGAGGAAAATATGTGGGATGTTGGCAAGGGAACTGCCATGCTGAGTAAGAGAAAAGGATGTTATCATTCGAATCAAGATGTTTTCCTGGTGATGAGTAATGGAAGTCATTTTCCATTAATACAAAAAGGGAATGAAATTACCCATGATGTTAGAAATGCTTTCTTTGGACTAACTGATCAAAGTGAAGAAGTAAGATTAGTATTTGGCGGAAGCGAAGATTTAAAAGATTATGCGATATTTGCTGCAAAGGCTTATGGTTTTTTGGAAGAAAAGATAAAAATGACCTATCAGGTGACAGAGAATTTGATTTTTCAGGTCAAAGTAATTAGTGACAGAGTAGGAAATGACAAAGAATATCTTGGAACATGGGAATACGACAAGCTTAAATTGTATTATACATTACCGAGAAAATAGATGCAGAGGTGACCGATTTTGAAGAACGTAAAGACGAGCAATTTAATGCTTATAAGTAATATACTTTCGGTGCCGGAAGACAAAAGAATTGTTGAATACTATCCTTTTATGAAAGATATAAGTGATCCAGCAGCTTTGGAATACATTAAGTTACATGTTATTGACAATATGTATAGTGATAATTATCGAAGATTTACAGATGTTCAATATAAAATTTATAGCAATACATCCAGACCATGTTCTAATGCTAAGGATAAAGAAAAAAGACCATGGGGAATAAGGAAGAAAGGTAACAAAATAGTTGTCGTATGTAAATGTGATGAATATGACTGTATTAATATTGCAAAATGTAGAAAGGATTTATCCAGAGAAGAGATAAAAAAATTAGCTGAGAAAAAAATACAAGAAAGAGAACAAGACCGTAATATAGAGGAGACTCAGAAATTTAAGGAAAAGCCTTTAGAAGGGCTAAGTGAATTATCTAAGAAGGATTTTCCTATCGCAAACAATAAAGATAGTGTGGAAAATTCAAATGAATATGTTAGAGAAAAAGATTATAACATTATTTTAACAACGGACCAAAGAAATAAAATAAAGGAATGTGTGAAAAATTCTGAATCCTTAGATTTTGAAGAAGTATCATATCGCTCTACAAATAAAAAAAGTTCTACAGGTGAAATAGAAAAAGAAAGACCAGAAGCTTCAGAGAATGTTTTAGCTTCAAGTATTGCGAGGATTAATTTAGAAGAGGAAATAGAGTCAGATAAGCAAACTAACAATAAACGTGAGGAACCAAGGGAAAACAGAAGTGATTTTCACAAGAAGCTATCAGCAGCTAGGAAGATTACTCAAGAAGAATATTTAGCTGAAGATAGTATTGGCTGGCATTTGATTAATGCAGGACCAGGAACAGGTAAAACCGAAACACTGGCTCGACGAGTGGTAATATTATTGCAAGATCCTGATATAGAGAACGAAAATATTTTAGTTCTTTGTTATTCTAGGTCAGCTTGTCAAGAAGTAAGAAATAGAATAAAGACTTATGCAGAGAAATATAATTTGCAAAGTAATGTCCAAAATGTAAATATAAGAACTTTGGATTCATTTGCAGGTTGGATGCTTCATATATTGAAATACAATCAGAATAGTGAGCTGAAGATTAAAGTGGCTCGACAAAATAGAACAATATGTGATCCATATGCAAGACACATTGTTCAGGCAACAGAAACGATACTAAATAATCCTGAGCTATTAGAGGATGTACAATATTTTATTGTTGATGAAATACAGGATTTAGTTGGCTATAGAGCTGAATTTGTGTTGAAAATATTGACGGTGCTGGCAGATCAGCAATGCGGGGTAACGCTTCTAGGAGATTTTTGCCAAGCAATTTATGACTATCAGGTACAAAATGATAAAACCTTGATATCCTCAGCTAAGTTTTATCAAATATTAAGTGAAAGTTTTACTAAACTAAGATGGGAAGAGTTTAGCAGTAATTTTCGTATGCCGGCAGAAAAAGTAATTCTTTTGGAAAATATTAGGGAAATGCTAAAGAAAGGACAGGATTTTAATGAATTTAATGAGATATTAGAGAGTATGGGTATTAAAGTTGGAACTAATATAGATGAAGAATTAGCAACATTATCAGGAGAAAATGTTGCGATATTAACTAGAAATAATGCAGAAGCACTGCGAATATCTGATATTTTAAGCAATAACAGCATAGGACATGAATTATCCTTAAAACGCCAGGCTTTAGGATTTGATAAAAATATAGCAGATTTTTTTTATGCTTATCCTGGAAAGAGATTAAATGAAATGAGATTTGTGGAAACCGTACGCTTAATGGATAATTATATAGATGATGAAGAAATTCAATATCATTGGCAATTAATAAAAAATTTTATGGATGAGGATAATTTTGAAATATATGATTTGTTGAAGGAAATAAAAAATGATCACAGCGAAGCAAATAGATTATTTTCCTTTCAAAAAAGTACACCAAATGTATTAGTGATGAATGTGCACCGTGCTAAAGGAAGAGAATTTGAAAACGTTTGGTTATTAGATTCATTGCTCAAAAAAGATAATTTTGATAAAAATAATGAAGAGGCTAGGATAACATATGTGGCACTGTCAAGAAGTAAAAAAGATATTACTTCCATAAAAATTAAAGATAAGAAAATGTGGGAAGAATATAGTGCACATGGTCGTTATATTAGCTGGCTTCCACCTCAAGGTAAATGTAATAAAGACAGCAAAATTAAAACACGTAGAAGACGCACCAAGAAAAACGGTAGGCTGGATTGTTTTGAGTTTCTACCAGCATTGGATATTTTACCAGAAGGATTTTCAAATAAGGAAGTGCAGGAGTTTGTTAGGGAGTGTGATAATATAGAAGAACATTCATTAGAAATTATTTTGGATACATCCTCAGATTCACCAAAATATTATTTGGCAGATTCGGATAATCCAGAAAAAAAAATAGCTTATTTGTCAGATTGCTTTATGGAGGATTACAAAATAATGTATACGAAATCTGCTAAAAATCAAGATAATAATTTTGAGTTTTTACCAGAAAGAGATTATCCAACAAGATTTTCAGGATTGATGGCAAATAAAGTAGTAAGTTTTATAGGAGAATTGCCAGACGAAAATATAGAAGTGCCTAAATATGACAATTTGGCAGTTTGGTACGGATTGGAGCCTATAGGGCTTATTAAGGCACATTGGGACGATATGCATTAATGAGGTAGTATATGGAAAAGGGATATGAACAATTCTACAAAGCTCAAAATCTCATGGAAGAAATTTTGAGGAAAGATCTAATAGGACCAGTCAAGGAAGATGAGGAATTGGAGGAGTTACCATCTTCCTGTTACATCATGGGAAAAGTGTATCCCATAAGCGACTCAAATGAATACGATTGTCTTAAAGAGTGTGATTCAGATTTATGTGAATTGGGACTAGAGGAAAAAACATCATTAAATCAGAGATATGGTACATTACCTACATCTATGGGAATTACATTTGTTGTAAAGCAGATAACACAAAAATTACATCTTCATGTATCATATGCAAGATACATAAAAATACCATCAAAAAATGTAAAAAAAGAGGTAAGTTCCAAGGAGAAATATGCATGGAAGCGTGTTCCTGTAAAGTATACTGATGATATAGATGTTGTAAGCTTAAATTGGAAATCGAGTAAGGAAATTCTGCTTTCAGAAAATGTATTTGTGTACATATATTGCAATTATGTATTGAAGACTGGGGAAAAAGTAATAACGGTTACTCTGGTTAATAGGCAGAAATCTGCAAAAACAATAATAGATAACCAAGAAATGATCTTATTTCAAGCCAGAATATTTATAGAATCCACGAATCAAGGGGTTCCATTTTCTAATATAGATTTACGAAGAGATGTGGGGCAAGATGATGAATTGGTTACTATGGAATTATTATATTATGAAAAAACAGCCTATGCTCAAGGTCATAATTGTTCTGTAACTTGGCGGCAAGATGATGAGCGTCCGTGGGTAGCAACAGAATATTTGCCAGTATATACCATGTGTCAAATGATGCCAGGAATGGAGCAAGAGTGCGCCAAGGCATTTAGCATGAAAAGACTAGCTCAGGGAGAGGTTCAGGTCTTAGATGAATTGGATAAATTCAACGATAGATATTTTGAATGGATTAACGCTCAAGAGAAGAAATTATTGGAACGTCCTTATAAATACCATGTTGTAGGCAGAAAAAATTTAGATAAGTGTAGAAAAGTAAATACTCTAATAAAGTGCACTATAGCAGAATTGAGAAAATCGTATCAGATAAATGGTGCAGCGTGGAAAGCTTTTTGCTATGCAAATGAGGCTATGCTTATGCAGCGTACACAGACTATGATTATAAAAGGAGAAAGGCCTGATGTTGATAATATATATTGGTATCCCTTTCAGCTTGCTTTCATTTTATGTGAAATTTATTCCTTTGTAGAGCCTGATTCCGATGAAAGGAAAAAAGTGGATTTATTGTGGTTTCCTACAGGTGGAGGAAAGACGGAAGCTTATTTGGGAATTGCTGCATTTGTTATTTTTTTGCGTCGGCTAAATAATCAGCAGGCAGATGGTGTAACTGTAATTATGAGATACACCTTGCGATTACTTACTATGCAGCAATTTGAGCGTGCATCAACACTAATTATTGCTTGTGAAATACTTAGACAGAGGTATAACCTAGGGGAGACAGAAATCAGTATAGGTCTCTGGGTAGGTGATCAAACGATTCCAAATTCCATAAAAGATGCAAAGAAAAATTTTGACGATAATTCTACTAATGGCAATCCAAGGCAAATACGGAATTGCCCTTGGTGTGGCCATAAGATTTTAGAAAAATCTTATGAATTTGATGATACTGCTGTAAAAATGAAAATACGTTGTCCTAATGAAAAATGTCCAACACATAATTTTACAAGTGGTTTGCCTATATATTTGATTGATGAATCAATATATAGGTATTTGCCAACATTTTTAGTGGCAACTGTAGATAAGTTTGCTCAGTTGCCGAAGAATGACAAAGTATATAGATTGTTTGGTAATAACGATATGGAGAAAATGCCACCCGAATTGATTATTCAGGATGAATTACATCTTCTGACAGGCCCTTTAGGAACTATTGTTGGGTTATATGAGGCCGCGATTACGGAATTTTGCAGCAATAAAGATATTCCTGTTAAGATTATTTCTTCTACAGCCACTGTTCGTAATGCAGGGCAGCAGATAAAATCTCTTTATGGAAGAGAATTTAATCAGTTTCCTCCGCAGGGAATTTCCGCCGATGATTCGTTTTTTGCGGTGATTTCCCACAAGGAACAAAAACCAGCTCGGACTTACTATGGGGTTATGGCTCAAGGGACTTCTAATGCAACAGCTCATGCTCGAGTAAATAGTGCCATTTTATTTGCTACAAGGTATTTGGTGGGACATGGATTTAGTGATTATGTGGTAGATAATTACTGGACTCTTTTGAATTATTTTAACTCCAAAAGGGAATTAGGAGGAACATTGTTGCGTGCGCAGGATGAATTTCAAAATCTATTCCAGTACTTGTCAAAAACCAAATTTGCCTACTTGTATCCTCTTGAAAAAAGAATAGCAGATATGAAACACGATGCGGTAGTAGAAATTAGTGCAAATTTGCAAAGCACAGATATTCCTAGAATGTTGGAAAAATTGGAAAGAACGTGGAATCCTCAGATTCCAGAAGATGCTATATCATTTGCTCTTGCAACGAATATGATTTCGGTAGGGATGGATATATCTCGCCTAGGAACAATGATTATGATGGGACAACCAAAAACCAACGCGGAGTATATACAGGCAACAAGCCGAGTAGGTAGAAAATATCCAGGAAGTGTAATAACAGTCTATAATGGCAGTCGGACTAGAGATAAAAGCCATTATGAGCAATTTATAAATTACCACCAGCAGTGCTATCGTTATGTAGAGGCAAGCAGTCTGACACCTTTTTCTGAAAGGGCTATGGATAGAGGTTTGCAGGCACTATTGGTAGCTTATGTTAGATTTTATTTGTCTAGTATGAGATCAGATAGTTCTGCTTGGAAGGTTATCAATGATGGCAATGCGGATAAGGTTAGGATAATTATAAAGAAATTGTTATCTTATGTGAAAATTGTGGATAATTTAGAATTAGAAGGTGTCAAGGCGCGATTGGAGGATTTGTTGGAAATATGGCTGCAGCGGGCTGTAAATCACGATTTATGTTATTTACATGGTAAAAATAATCTGATTGCTAAAGATACGGATATTGCTAATGATTTTCGCATGATGAATAGTATGAGAAATGTAGAAGAATATTGCAAAGTTTTTATAAGAGGTGAATAACCTATATGTTTAGAAAAATTAAAGGGAGAGGTAGTTCAAAAAATACAGAGGTAGGTGATATTAGGGCAAGTCAAGTAATTACAACATATGGACCAGGTGCGATAGCTAATTTGAATAATGCGACGGTAATGATTTCTGGATTGGACTATTGGGACGTGGATAAAGAAGAGACTATTTCTGAAGATAATTTACAAAAATTACTAAAGGTAAAAAAGTTTTACTCACCTCCAATTTCCCACAAAAATATATATGGAGGTGATAAGCCTTCATTAAGAGCAATAAGGTTTCCTGAAATATATCACTGTCCACAGTGTCATAAAATGTATAAACTAGCTCGTGGTGAAAAAAATAAATGCTCGTTTGACGGCAAGACGTTACTACCATCTAGCTTTATTTGCGTATGTATTAATGGTCATGTTACGGATTTTCCATATAAGTGGTGGGTTCATTCTAAATATAATAAAGACTACGAAGAATATGAAAATCATGAAATGGAAATCATTTCTGATTCAAAACAATCAGGTCTTAGGGGAATTGTAGTTCATTGTCGTACATGCAACTTAGAAAGAACAATGGAAGGCTGTATGTCTGAAGGGGCTTTAGATCGAAAAAAGTGCAATGGAATGCGGCCTTGGTTGCCTGATGCCAAGTGGGAGGAGAATTGCAAGGCAAAAATTCATGTCGTACAGCGTAATGCCTCTAATGTGTATTTTTCAATGACTTATAGTGCTCTTACTTTGCCTAAGAAAAGGGATTTACCTAGCAGGATAAAAGCCATTAGGTGTGCAATTGTAGAAAATAGTAGCATAAACACAATTAGGTCACTTATAGAAAATTCTGTTCCAGAAGAAACTGTGCTGAATGTAGTTCGTTCTTGGGTATCAGACGATTACAAAAATGTTACATATGATGAAGTAATAAAAGCATTAGATGATATCGATAATTTTATTAACGATAATGAAGACGATTTTGGAATAAAAAATATTTTTGAAGATGAATATGGTGTCTTATGTGAAGGGACTATTCAGGATGCAACTCAAACAGAATATCAAGCTGAGGAGACGCTAGTTCCTGATAGTATAAAACCCATTGCGGTTCAGGTAAATAGAATTAAACGACTGAGGGTTGTTATGGCATTAGGTGGTTTTCGCCGTATTACACCGGATTATCCCCAAAGTAAGGAAGATGTAAAAAATGAGAGGCGTTTTTGGGGCTGGAATGAAAAATCCTACGTTCCTTTATCAGAAAAAAAGTTGGATTGGTTGCCAGCAGTGGAACTTTTAGGGGAAGGTATTTTCATCAGATTTAAGGAAGAGGTTATTTCTGAATGGGAAAGACATAACATGCAAAGGTACGAAAAATTATATCAAAGCAAGATTGAGGTGGAAGGAAAAGATGTGTCTAAGGGCAGGTATGTTTTTTTGCATACTTTTGCTCACTTGTTAATTAGGCAGCTTACCTTGGAATGTGGGTATTCAGGTGCATCTTTGAAGGAAAGAATTTATTCTACATTTCGGGGATCAGATTTTGAAATGTGTGGGGTGCTAATTTATACGGCTTCTGCAGATTCAGATGGTAGTTTAGGTGGGTTAGTGCGTATGGGGTTACCAGAAAACCTAGAAAGGATAATTTGCAATATGGTTTATGAAGCAACATGGTGTTCTTCTGATCCTGTGTGCATGACTGTAGAGGGGCAAGGTAGAATGAGTGCTAATTATGCAGCTTGTCATGCCTGTGCTATGTTGCCAGAAACAAGCTGTGAGAATGGAAATGTTTATTTGGATAGAGCCTCTATAGTAGGCGGCTTGTCTGATGAAAGCATTGGACTTATGAGATATTTACTTTGAGATGATTAGGTATCTGTAGATTATTGTACATTTCTGACTTTAGAGTAAAACATATGTGTTTAGCAAATATGAAATAATTTCAAAATACATAAAAATAGTAAACAATACGATAAAATGCAAAGATGATGTGTACCAAAATTCAATTGTCTAAATAAATGAGAAGGTTACAAAATCAGCAGGTTAATTTACAAAAGTTATTGCAAGATGTATAATAAATGTTAATGAAGTATGTATATTTCCTATAAGAAAAAATACATGGTTCAGTATGTTGTGTATACTTTATATGGTTGTACTAATTTGTGTGTTGGTACGCTGTATCTATTTTATTTAAGGGGGAGTATGATCCATGAGCAAAAAAATGAAAACTATGGATGGTAATGCCGCTGCTGCGTATATCTCTTACGCATTTACTGATGTAGCTGCAATCTATCCTATTACGCCTTCTTCTCCAATGGCTGAGAATGTAGACGAAATGGCAGCAAAGGGTAAGAAAAATCTGTTTGGCCAGAAGGTAAACATCATAGAGATGGAATCTGAGGCTGGCGCCGCTGGTGCTGTACATGGCTCTCTGCAGGCTGGTGCTTTGACTACCACCTATACTGCATCTCAGGGTATGCTCTTGATGATTCCAAATATGTACAAGATTTCCGGTGAGCTTTTGCCAGGTGTATTCCATGTTAGTGCTCGTGCCTTGGCTACCAGCTCTCTGAACATTTTTGGTGATCATCAGGATGTTATGGCTGCCCGTCAGACCGGTATGGCTATGCTGGCTGAGTCCTCTGTACAGGAAGTTATGGATCTGGCTGCTGTTGCTCATTTGGTTGCTATTAAGGGACGGGTTCCTTTCCTTAATTTCTTTGATGGTTTCCGTACTTCCCATGAGATTCAGAAGATTGAAGTTATTCCTTATGAGGAACTGGGCAAGATTCTGGATTGGGATGCAGTAAATGCTTTCCGTCGCAATGCTTTGAATCCAGATCATCCATGTATCCGTGGTACTGCTCAGAATGATGATATTTATTTCCAGACTCGCGAGACTGTAAACAAATATTATGAGGCTATTCCTGACTTGGTTGAGGAAGCTATGGCTGATTTGGCTAAGGTTACTGGTCGTGAGCATCATGTATTTGATTACTATGGTGCACCAGATGCAGAGCGTGTAGTTATTGCTATGGGTTCCCTGAATCAGACCTTGGTTGAGGCTGTTGACTACTTGAACGGCAAGGGTGAGAAGGTTGGTATGGTAGCAGTTCATCTGTTCCGCCCATTCTCTGTAAAGCATTTCCTCAATGCTATTCCTGAGACTGTAACCAAGATTGCTGTTATGGATCGTACCAAGGAGCCAGGTGCTCTGGGTGAGCCTTTGTATCAGGATGTACGTACTGCTTTCTACAATACTGACAGACATCCAGTTATTGTAGGTGGTCGTTATGGTCTAGGCGGTAAGGATGTAAACCCTGATCAGGTATTGGGCATTTATGAAGAGCTGAAGAAGGATGTTCCTATGAACGGCTTTACCATTGGCATCAATGATGACCTGAATGGTACTTCCCTGCCTCTGTATCCAGAGGATGTGGATCTGACTCCAGAAGGAACCACTGCCTGCAAATTCTGGGGATTGGGCTCCGATGGTACTGTAGGTGCAAACAAGTCTGCTATCAAGATTATCGGTGATAAGACCAAACTGTATGCTCAGGCTTATTTTGCATATGACTCCAAGAAGTCCGGTGGTATTACCATGTCCCATTTGAGATTTGGTGCAACTCCTATTGCTTCTCCATATCTCATTAACAATGCAAACTTTATTTCCTGCTCTCAGCAGTCTTATGTTGACAAATATGACCTGCTGGCAGGTTTGAAGAAGAATGGTACTTTCTTGCTGAATACCATTTGGACTGACGAGGAGCTGGATAAGCATCTGCCTGCTGCTATGAAGCGTTATATTGCCAAGAACAATATCAAGTTCTATACCGTAAACGCTGTTAAGATTGCACAGGAGCTGGGCTTGGGCGGCCGCTTCAACATGGTAATGCAGTCTGCTTTCTTCAAGCTGGCTGATATTATTCCTTTGGAGACTGCTGTTCAGTATTTGAAGGATGCAGTAGTTACTTCCTATGGCAAGAAGGGCCAGAACATTGTAGATATGAACCACGGTGCTATTGATGCTGGTATCAATGCTCTCCATCAGGTAAATGTTCCTGTTGCCTGGGCTGATGCTGCAGACGATGCTGCTGTAGATCAGTCTCATTTGCCTGAGTACATCAGAGAGGTTCAGAATCCAGTTAACCGTCAGGAAGGCAACAAATTGTCAGTTAAGGCTTTGGAATTCCTGGCTGATGGTACTTTCCCAAGTGGCTCCGCTGCTTATGAGAAGCGCGGCATTGCCATTAATGTTCCAGAGTGGGATGTTACCAAGTGTATCCAGTGTAATCAGTGCGCATTTGTGTGTCCTCATGCAGCCATCCGTCCTGTTCTTACTACTGATGCTGAGAAGGATGCAGCTCCTGCAGAGTTTACCTCCAAGCCAGCTATTGGCGCCAAGGGCTTGAACTTTACCATAGCTATTTCTGCTATGGACTGCTCCGGCTGCGGCAACTGCGTAAATGCTTGCCCTGCCAAGGAGAAGGCTCTGGTATTGAAGCCATTTGCTACTCAGGAGAAGAATCAGTCTGTATTTGATTATGCTGTAAATCCTAAGAAGGTTGCTCCAAAGGCAAATCCTGTTAAGAAGGAAACTGTTAAGGGCTCTCAGTTCGAGCAGCCTCTGCTGGAGTTCTCCGGTGCTTGCGCAGGTTGCGGTGAGACTCCGTATGCCAAGCTGATTACTCAGCTCTTTGGTGATCGCATGATGATTGCTAATGCTACCGGCTGCTCCTCTATCTGGGGTGC
>OLFV01002266.1_pt1 | contig 14948 bp, 10 predicted proteins | sample 1605551 | NCBI WGS metagenome assembly OLFV01 (sample SAMEA3888922, study PRJEB22519) | human gut metagenome | biome: human gut; feature: human-associated habitat; material: faeces | place: Denmark | collected 2011
TGTTTTCCTGACGCCATGTCATGAGGGAAAGGTTCGCCATGCTGCTGACCGCCTGATTATGCTGCTGAATGGCTCTCTTGATCGTCGAAGCATCGATCTTGCCATCAGTAATCTTGGCAAACATTTTGCCGGCGATGATACCATCCTGTGTCTCCACTTCATCGGAAGCTGTTTTATCACCCACTTTAGCCGTGGCAGCAAGATCTTCCAGTGTGGCCTTTCCTGCCAGGATCTTGTCGCCGATCTCGCCCGAGCCTTCGACTTTGAGCTTCGTACCTGCTGCTTTGTCATCGATGACAAGTTTGTTATCGAGGGAGTTGGTGGTGATAGTACCGTTACCGCTGATCTTTTCAACTTTGACGGGAGAATTTGCACCAAGTTTGTCGCTATCCAGATTGACTACGCCGTTGTTCAGTTTCAAACTATTCAACGCCATAGCCTGTGAGCCCGCCGAAGCCGAGTTATTCCCCACTTCTTTGACAGAGGTTGGATTCCACTGTGCCCCATTCTCTACTTGCAACGTCATATGAGAGACTTGCATCTTGTCGGCGTCAGGCTTCCCTTCATTACCGTTATTCCATTCCGCCTTTGTATTGCCCGTCCAGAACGAGCCTTCCCCATTCAGATTCACATTGACATTCGAATCGATGACTGTACCGCTACTTGCACCATCATAGTTGAATACGATATCACCATTCAGCTGTGTCGTATACTTGCCACCCATGTTGATATTCACATCCGAATTGCCGCGGGTCAGGATGGCATTCTTGCCATGAGTTACCAGATTACTCTCCACATTCAGCACGCTGTTACTCATGGCAACGAGAGCCGAATCGGCATGAATCGTCGTATTCTCGGTATTTACGTTGACTGTAGCACGATGATCCTGATCTGTCATGTCATTATTCTGGACATGAATCCCTTCAGAGGCTTGACTCCCACTGCCTTCCGCCTTGATGACAGCATTTTTCCCATTCAAATCGACAGAACCATGCTCAAGAGCCAATACCCCTATAGCATCTTCGCCTTTGGCAGAAATCTGGATATCAGAGCCAGTATCTCCGACACTGATCTTGTTATTATCTTGGGCATACAAACCGCGAGCTGTCTTACCTTCTGCAGATACATTGATCTTTGCACCATGGATTATCACTTTGCTACCATCTGGTGCCTGCTTACCAGTTGAAGCGACCGCAACGCCCAAAGCGGTCCCTTTACTGCTGCTTGAGATCTGCACTTCAGAATTTGCATCTTTGCCAAGTGTAATAGCAGAGCCCCCATTGCTATACACAGCAAATGCATGCTCCGTTGCATTCGTAGTATTGACGACTACTTTATTCGCGTCTACCTCAATATTGGAGTTCTTGGCATACAGCGCAGCACTGCCAATTTCGCCATTGTTTCCATTTTTCCCGCCGGTAGTACCGATTTCTACCGTATTTCCAGAAATTTTTACATCCGATTTTGTTTCTGACTGAATACCATAAACCTGGCCATCCGTTGCTGTTGCATGGATCTTTACATCATTTCCGGCAAGTTCCACCTTTCCAGCGGCAGAACGATTATGCACAGCTATTGCACCGTCCGCGCCAGTTACATCTATTAACAAATTGTTTGTAGCGGTCAACCGCACCATGGATTCCTCAGTAGTTGCTTGCACGCCCTTCGTGCTCGCGGCTGAATTGACTACAAGGTTAATATTTTTCGCCTTCCCTATGATTTCCGAATTTCTTCCAGCATTAATTCCATTACCGCCTGTCATAGTCAGTGATTCCGTAGAGTCATCCCCCAAAACAACACTAGCTTTGGGGTAATTTTTCGACGCAGAATATTTTGATGTTGCAGCAATGACCTGACCCGCAGACACAAGCTCGATCTGTTTTCCTTTCACAATCAGCTGAGCAGGTCTTTTAGCGCCATTTAAACTATTATCAATCTCAATTAACGGTTTTTTCTTTTCATTATTAGATATTTTTACCTGTTCACCAGTAATCTCCGCACGTCCGCCTTTTTTCAGCTTGACTCCTTGCGAAACGCCAGAAATACTGACGTCTTGTGTATCTGCATTGCCAACAATCACAGATCCCCAATTAGTCGCTTGGATTCCAAACCCAGTATTCCAAGTAGTCCCAGTAGCTTTGATCTCAACCTTTGCCGTCGTTAAAGATATCTTTCCTTCTTTGGAGCTTGAAGGATCCCCTTCAGCTTTCAATCCATAAGAAGCATTAATTTTACCATCCGAATAAATGCTATTCACATTTTTATCTTCCCCTGCAATAGCAGCATTAGGAACAGCGGCCGACACGCTTCCCCAAGCGCCACAGCCAAGCGCCATCACAATACCAGCGGCAATGAGTTTCTTTGTTTCTTTCTTCATACCTATCCCTCCCGAATATGACCATGATAAAAGTAAAAATAAACTCCTTTTCATGTCATTAGAATAGCATTACCCCCCCGTTAGTAAAGTGTTAAATTATATTTTTACAAATCTCTATCGACCCTTGTCCATTCATGACAACGATGCATAGATGCTTGAGGAAACGCTGATCAAAGAAAGGGATCTGTGATCCGCACGGCAGATCCGCGTCTTCCTCAAAAGAACCACCAAGGCATAAGCAAAAGCCCTATTTTCTATCTCATACTTCCGCAAATAAAAAACACCCTCTGGTGAGATAAGAAACTCATCAGAAGGTGTTTTATTACATGATGTTATGAGATCAGAAGGCGTAAGAGGCCTGCAGCGTCCAAGTGGAGCTGTCTACGCTGCTGCCGATCTGGTAGGCATAGCCTACGCCGAATGTGCAGACTCCTTTAGAGGCCGTGACTCCCACTTTGCCAAGGAAGCTGCCTGCATCAGCCACGTCATAGGAGAAGACATCTGATGTCGTGCCGAAGGATACGGTCTGATCGGCATTTCTATCGCCCATGGTCCAAATGTAGCTAAGGCCTGCATACGGTTTGACATCCCAGCTGCCGCGGTTCAGATGGAGGGAATAATCTACCCCGATCGGCAGAAGGAAGAGGTTCTGGTTTTCTTTGTCATAGGAAAGACCCGCACTGGAGGTGTAGCTGTCTGTGGTGAGACGAAGATAGCGAAGGCCTGCATAGGGCGTCAGGATGCCCTCTCCCAGATCATAGTCCTTCATGGCTTTCACGCCAAGAGTCCATGCTTCAGTATCCGGTTTTGCGGTGATGACTTTATCTGCATTGTACTGGGTGATGTCATGGCTGCCACCCACATAGGAGAGATCCGCTGCCAGACGATAGCCCCCGAGGTCTTTCAGACCGTATAAAGATGCTCCCAGATAGGTCGCATCATTCTTGGTATAAGCGACCCCATCAGAGCTGCTGCTATTCCCATCCGCATAGGCGATGGCTACGCCTGCAGTGGTATTGGCTTTCCGATAGAGATCCATGCCGACTACAGTGCCATTGTACTGGGTATCCAGAGAGAGACCGCCGCCATCAAATCCAAGACCGTCGATGTTTTCTTTGCTATGGAAACCTTTGGCCCACAGATCCTTTTCCGGTGTATTTTCACGATCCGTGAGAGCATCCGTGAAAAGGCCCGTCACGGCATAGGTGCTGTGCTCGATGCCACCTGCCTGTCCGATGCCAATGGCATCATTATAGGAGGTTTTCCCATTTCTAAGGAAAGCAGACATTTTTTTATCATTCTTGCCTGTCGCGGCAATGGCGACAGATGGTGCGATATAGCCGGCGATGCCCTGCTGATTGGCCTCGGTGATACCGGCCTTGACTGTCCCCGCATCATCCAAATACTGGAATGGATTGTCAAAGCTGGTATTTTTCGCCTGCCAAAATTCGAGGGAGCTTGTATCTCCCTTTTGATATAAAGCAGCCCCCGTATCAGCCCCTTTGACGACCAGCTTGGCATTTCCTTCTGCAGTAAATTTCCCTGTGCCTCCGACAGAAACCAGAGCCTTTGCCCCTAGAGAATCGGCATCGATGACCGTAGTTGTCTTATCTTTCACCGTGACCGTGCCGCCATCTGCTACGTTGATTCGACCGCTAAGCTGAATGGTAGTATCATTCGTACCATTTCCCATAGTCAGCTGAGAGCCATGCCCCACATCAGCAGCTAGCTCCTTTCCGGAGATCTGAACCACGCCTTGATCCCTATTCGTGCCTACTTTCACTCTAGCATTGCGCCCCAATAGGAGCGCGGTTCCATTCCGACTCACCACATTGACATTTGCTCCGGACACATCGATAGCAGATGCCGCCTGCATATTATGATCATTTTTCACGGTAGCCTGAATGGCATTGCCAGAGGAGAGGATGGATACATCTCCCTCCTTTGATGTGATAGCAATCTTTGCCTGATTGGCATCACTGTCACCAATATTCAAGCTGCTGTTAACTCCGATCCCATGATCGCTCCTCAGTGTGACACCTTTCTTCCCGTCGATCGTAAGCGCCACATTACCACCATCCACCAATGGGTTTGGTCCTCCCCAACTGCTTGCTACCACATTGATAACAGCCACATTAGCCGCATTTGGTTCAGATCCGGTCACATGGAGAGCAATGGTTCCGTCTGCGGTGATCTTTGATACCGCTGTACCATTGTCTCCCTTTGTCTGCTGATATGACTGGGTTCCGACAAGTGTACGATAATTGCTGGTCAGATCGATATTCTGCGTCGCATGAACAGTCAGTATCCCCTGATGGACAGTATTGCCGCTTTTCACACTTTGATTCATGAGAAAACCGGCTCCCCGTACGTTCCCATAGATATTGTCCGCCGTGACAGCTATGGTCCCGCCATAGGCATGAAGCCCCTGATCCGCTTTCAGTACATCGTCTTTGCTGCCAAAATTCAGATTCTTGACGTTCATGTTCACAGAAGCGCCTTCAAAAGCTTTAAGCGCAGCATCTACAGACTGCTTGGCTGTAGTGGAATCCAGCTCCTCCTTAAAATTTAAAGAGTCCAGGTTTTTAATTTTCAAGGATGCGCCTTTTGATACCGAAATAATATCGCCCTGCTTATTCCCTTGGGCCGTCTGGTTACCCTTGGTCCAGGTAAAGGTTCCTGTTTTTCCATCATATGTCCCATAGGTGCCCTGACCACTGCCAGTGACTACAAAGTTTTCTGGGGCAATTCCAATAAGTCAGCAGCAACCCCCGAAACTTGGAGTTAACAATGCAGTCATGACTGCCATCATCAATACAGCTTGTTTCCTTTTCATCATAGAGTCCTCCTTATAGAACGACCTGTCATATAGCAGTATGCGTTGTATTTTTTCCCCGAGGAAAATAACGCATGCTATCTATTTCTTGTTTTAATATATACTCCTCCATCGCCACTATATCAAGCTGTCATGCATTTTATGGGTTCTTTCGTTTGTCAAGGCAATACGTTTTGTGATATTTCACTGGCTGTAGCCATGCCCATCATGCTTTGCGCATCTTTCCCTCATCAGAGCAGAATACATGCGTATCGGTTCTTTTCACCCATCTATTCCTGCTTCAGAAATTCTTCTTTTTCTTTCAGAAATGTTTCCACGCAGTCTGCGAAGGAGAGACCATTTTCCTCCGCCAGAACAGCCAGCCACCATACGCATTCTCCTATTTTCTGATGTTTTTTATATCATATAAGGCAGAAAAACCCCCGACCAAAGCGGGAGTTTCCTCTTATCCTTTTATTATCTACTTTCCTGGCTCAAGTTTAATCCCCGGCCCAAGTGGAAACTTTTGATGAATGGTAGAAAACTTTCACTGGTTTCTCCGGAGAACAACGCCGGAAAACATATCTCCCGAGATCTATGTGAGAAACAACTTTATCTCTTATCCTGGCTTTACAGCATTATATGAACCTGCCGGTCAGGCTGTCTGGATTCTGCCGGATCTCATCAGGCGTACCCCGGGCAATGATCCGACCGCCTTCTTTTCCTCCTCCCGGTCCCATATCGACGATGTAATCCGCATTTCTTATAACATCAAGATCATGTTCGATAACAACCAGTGTTGCTCCATGATCAATGAGGGTTTGGAAAACATGGAGAAGTGTCTTCACATCCTGCGGATGCAGCCCGATGGTAGGTTCATCGAAGACAAACGCAGAATCGCTCTGTCCTTTTCCCATTTCGCTGGCCAGTTTCAGCCGTTGAGCCTCACCGCCGGAGAGCCCTGGTGTTTCCTCCCCCAGTGTGAGGTATCCAAGTCCAAGGTCATGCAGCACCTGCAGGCGCTGCTGCAGGAGTTTGAGTCCCCCCAGGGCGTTGAGCACCTGATCCACACTCATATTCATAAGTTCCGGCAGGCTGTATTCCTTTCCATCTTTAGCCCTGCGGCGAATATCATAGGCTTCTTTTCTGTATCGGGAGCCCCGGCATTCGGGACAGGGAATCTGAACATCCGGCAGAAACTGGACATCCAGAGAAATCTCCCCTGTGCCGTCACAGGTAGGACAGCGAAGTTCCCCTGTATTGTAAGAAAAATCTCCTGCCTTATAGTGATGTGCCTTGGCGTCTGCCATTCTGGCATATACTTTTCTGAGTCCGTCATGTACATTGGCATAAGTGGCTACTGTAGACCGTACATTGATACCAATGGGCGTGGCATCAATCAGCTTGACCTGTGTAATGCCGTCTGCCTCTACCTTCTTCACATGGGAAGGCAGCTTCTGTCCGCTGATTGCAGCCCTCAGGGCCGGAATCAGACTTTCCAGGACCATGGTCGTTTTTCCGGATCCAGAGACCCCTGTCACTACAGTCAAACGCCCCATGGGTATCCGCACGTCCAGAGGATGGACAGTGTGGATGGCCCCGGTCTCTAGATGAATCGCCCCCTTGTCAAACAAGGCCTCTCCCTTTGTTACCGGACGGATCCTTGATTCATAGTGATCGGACAGGTAGGGTCCTATGACAGAGTCCGGATTCTTCGAAACATCTTCCACTCTTCCCTGGGAAATAATCGTTCCGCCTTCTGCACCAGCGCCCTTCCCCATCTCTATCAGCCAGTCGGCATGCTTCAACACCTGTGTATCATGATCCACAAGGATGACAGAGTTTCCATCGGATCGCAGATCATCCATCACTCCGGTAAGCCCCTGGAGATTATAAGGATGAAGTCCAATGGATGGCTCGTCAAGAACATAGAGCACACCGGTCGTACGATTTCTGACTGCCCTTGCCAGCTGTACGCGCTGCCTCTCACCGGTAGAAAGCGTTGAAGCCGCCCGGTCCAGTGAAAGATAGCCGAGTCCCAGGTCCATGAGCCGCTTTGAAACATCCATAAAGGATTCGCAAATGTTTTCCGCCATGGGACGCATCTCTTCCGGAAGAGATGCAGGAACTCCCTGTACCCAGAGAATCAGTTCCGAAAGGGTCATAGCCGCTGCCTGATCCAGTCCGATTCCACGAAGATGCGGTGCACGGGCAGCTTCCGACAGCCTTGTTCCACCGCAGTCCGGGCACACGTCCTCTTCCAGATATTTTTCGAGCCGTTTCATTCCCTTTTCATCCTTCACCTTGGCAAGGGCATTTTTCACGGAATTCACTGCGCTGTAATAATTGAAATCCATCTCCGTCGGTTCCAGCGTATTTGGATTCACATAGTGGATGTGATGCTTCTTCAGCTCCCCGTGATAAACGATTTCTTTTTCTTTCGGCGTAAGATCACGAAAGGGCACATCTGTACGCACGCCCATGGTGCGCACGATATCTTTCATGAGCGACCACATCAGCGTTCCCCAGACAGCCACGGCACCTTCATCGATGGTCTTGGAATCATCGGGCACCAGGGCCGCCTCATTCACATTTCTAACCACCCCTGTCCCACCGCAGGTCGGGCAGGCGCCGCTGCTGTTGAAGGCGAGCTCTTCCGCCCCAGGGCCATAAAATTTTGCTCCGCAGACAGGGCAGGTGATCTCCTGCATGGCTGCCACAGAAAGGGAAGGCGGGCAGTAATGCCCATTGGGGCAGCGGTGGCTTGCCAGCCGGGAAAACATAAGACGCAGACTGTTCAAAAGCTCCGATAGTGTGCCGAAGGTACTGCGGATGCCCGGGACTCCCGGACGCTGACGAAGTGCAAGAGCCGCCGGCACATATCTGATATCATCCACATCTGCCCGCTCCGCCTGTGTCATCCTCCGGCGGGTATAGGTAGACAGGGACTCTAGATACCGGCGGGACCCTTCCGCATAGAGCGCGCCGAGAGCCAGTGAAGATTTTCCTGACCCAGAAACACCGGCAATTGCTACGATCTCATGGAGCGGGATATCCACATCAATATTTTTCAGATTGTGGACTTTGGCACCCCGTACCTCGATATTCTTCGGCAGCCTTTGTATGCTGTAATTATCTTTCTTCATCATATTCTCCTTCATCCACCTGCGACAAAAGCCATTTTTGAAAGTAACTTTATTATACTATACAAATTGATTCCATCAGACCTGCCGTCCCATCCAAGTAAGTGCCATCCTCATCCGATCTCACGCTTGTTTATCCATAGCAAGGGCTCCTCTGCCGCAAACAGAAACGTTCGATCCGCTGCTTGCGATCCACATACATACGGCTCTGACGGTTCTCCTTTTATCAGTACGAACATTTCCATCATCACTTCCCATTTACACGCACATGATATGCTCCATAGTCATGCAGCCCTGATCGATCAATGAATATGTACCATGTAAAAAGCCGAAGCACAAACGCTTCGACTTTTGCCGGTAGACCACGCTTAATGGTGATATCGGCCATATTTTTCTATAAATTGTTTCATATACGTTTCGGCTTGCTTAAGATCCTCGGCATTGGGATGCTTTGCAGCCTCCTTCACCGTTTGCTCCATTTGAGCCGAATGATGCGCACTGCCCTCCGGCATTTTTCTCATCATTGCAAGCAGTGCAGGGTCGACAGCCCCCTGCACTGCGAAAACACCGACGATCTGATTATCCGGAGAAAGCACCGTCCCTGCATTCGCAAATCCCGTATAAGCATGCTCTGATCGGGGATCGGCTCCCATGGTCTCAAAAAGAACGATGTGCTTCCCATGAAGAGAGTGCAAAAATTCTTTTGCCTTCGCATCCGGGCCGCCGCGATCGAGCCAGTAACCAGCAAAGACCACATCAAACCCATCCGCAGATGGCGTATCCTCCACACGAGCCAGTAGGCTTCCCTCCGGAGCCGCCTTCGCCAGCGCTTCCGCCACACGCCGAGTATTTCCCGTGCGGCTGGAGTATGCGATTAAAACCTTCATACGATCCCCTCATTTCATATTCATCATATCGCCGAAACGCGCCCTGCCCACACTCTCCGAGCGGCCCAGCAGCATGTACTGGGTCATATGGAGCATGCGGCGGAGCATCGTGCGGTACCAGTACCGCCCGGCAGATGTGTACACATATATATCGCCAGACTTCGTGACGAGCCCCCAATCTGCCCACTGATCCAAGAGCGGTGTAAGGAGCGCGGTGAAAGGCACTTCGCACAGCGTTTCCAACGCGGCTGGAGAAATGCGTCCGCGATCGCCCGCCGCCTCGATGACCTGATAGATCCGCTGGTAGCGACTCTCCTTCCGCGCCCCCATAGGGACGAATTTCCCAAGGAGGACCGCGCCGCGATACATCGTCTCCGCGACAGGCTTCATGAGCCCCAGACCGCCGATTTTTCCCCCGCAGGCCATACCGATGGGGAAGATATCGCTGCCATTTGCCGCAAGCGTATTGTAGACACTCTCCTCCCGCGCGTCCCACTTCCAGTGGGTACAGGAAATATTCGAAGCACCCGACACTCCCAGCTCCTCCTCCGCCGCGCGAAAGAGTGCCTGCAGGTACGGAACTTCGAGCGTCTTTCCCGCCTTGGCGAAAGACTTCGCCAAAGGTGAACCCTGAAGAAGCTGCAGCTTGTAGAGATCGAGCCCCGCTGCGCCACACGCCTTTGCATCGCGGATATCCTGACGCATTGTCTCTTCCGTCTCCCCAGGTAGCCCATAGATGAGGTCGAGGATCATGAGCGCATCCTTCTTCGCAAAATGCGCCAGCCTCTCCATCGCCTGCTCTCGGGGGAGCGGACGGCCGATCCCATTTCGGATCTTCGTCTGGAACGACTGCACGCCGAAGCTGAATCGATTCACTCCGCCGGAGATCGCCGCATCCATTTTTTCATCCGTCATATCCGAAAGGCTCGACTCCATCGTGATCTCCACATTCTCCATCAATGGGAAGACCGTGCGGATCCGCCCCAAGATCCTTTCGATATCCTCCGCTGACAGGATCCCCGGCGTCCCACCGCCGAAGAAAACCGAGCGGATGTGCGAACGCGTGAGGTACGGCCGGCCGGCGAGCGCATCTATCTCCCGGCAGAGGAGCTTTGCATACTCGTGCTGCTCCCTCTCATCCGCCTTCTTTTTGAAAAATGCACAATACGTGCAGGAAAGCCGGCAAAACGGCACATGGATGTACACGGCAGCTTCCTTAGTAGGAACTCCCGTCTCCCAAATATCTTTCATGAGCGACGGCAGCTTCAGCGGAGACACCACCGCCGTATCACTTGCCGCGAAAGGTTCATCCTGCCACTCGATATTCCAAGCCGTGCGACGCGTCCCGCCGCCCGTAGCATACACCGGCTCCCGGTACATAGACTCTATATTCTTCTCATAAGAAATCATCGCTGCCCTCCATATACTACATCCGCCATATAGGAAAGCGCCTTCGGATACTCCATACCGGGACTCGACAGAAACAGTTTCTGCGGAAGGAAGTACACACGCCCTGCCTTCACTGCACGCATCCCTGCCCAAGCAGGCTGTTCCATCAAGGACTTTCGAAACGCCTCCTGCTGCTGTCCCGGCATCACCATCGTCGTCAAGAAAATAATATCCGGGTCCTTTGCGACCAACGTCTCCAGACTGAAAGGCGGCAGCTTCATATCCCGGTCATTGTCTAGCACGAATACATTGCGGATATGAAGAAGCGCTGCCGTTTCCGTCGCGATCGTCCCCTTTCCTTCCAGCGTCACCGAGTGCGGCGTCCCATGAAGGATCGCACACGTATACTCCTTAAGAGACAGGCCGGACACCACACTCTCCATGTCCTTCCTGAGCTGATCCCTCGCCTTCACGCCTTCCGCATGATGCCCCGTCACATCACCCAGGACCTCCGCAGCGCGCTCTACATCCTCCAAAGAAGATGCAGAAAGCAGCATGAAAGGGATCCCATTCTGCTTCATCACTTCCGTAAACCTGTCATGCAGCCCGTGCAGACCGATCACCAGATCCGGTTTCTCGGAAATCACCGCCTCCGCATTGACCTGAAACGTGTATCCCACCGTCTTCTTCCCCGCCGCATAGGAAGGCGCCTTGTCCCCCGGGCTGTCCGCCCAGGCGATGAAGTCTCCCCCCACCGCATGCATGATATTCAAAAACGACGGTGCGAGAATAATGATCCGCTCCGGCTTCTTTGCAAGCACCACTTCTCTTCCCACAGCATCCGTCATGCGATAGAAAGTCTCTGTGTGTCCTCCCGTCGCCTGAGGAAATCCGCAGCCCGAAGCGACCGATAGGAAGAGCAGCAAGCAGAGCGCGAGCCACTTCCTCATAGCGCCTCCTCTTAGAACTTATGCTCCCAGCCGAGAGACCAGTAGCGACCATCCAGATAGCAGTCCGTATCCACCTTGTCGAAAATGTTCTGTACGCTGCCATAAATACGTGTGTCTTTATTCACCTTACGCGTCAAGGTGAAATTCAGCGTATGATAGGTCTTTCGCGGACCGGCAGAAAGAGAACTCCTTCCCTGAACAGGCGTTGCATATTTATAATTCAGTTCATCCCATAAGAGAGCACTCCATCCGATATCTTTGCCATCATCATAGGACAGCGAATATACCTGCGACAGCTTGCTTCTCTGCTCCAGATCTCTCCAATTCGAACCTTCCCCGCGCTGTTTGGCATCAAACAGCCACGTCGAATTCACCTTGAAATTCCAGCGATCATTGATCTTGACGCCCAAGGTATGCTCAAGGCCATTGAATTTAGCCTTTTCGATATTTTCACTTTTAGATGTATTCCTCTCCGTCGGAATCTTTACATACTGGATCAGATTATCCGCCGTCGTATGGAAATACGTCAGTGAGGTATTGACTTTATCCCATTCTTTTTCAAGACCGATATCCCAGCTGCTTGATGTTTCCGGCTTCAGCTCCGGGTTGCCAAGCAGAGTAACCACATTGCCGGGGCTGCCCATAGCCATCGAGAAGCGATAGTACAACTGCGGAATGGTAGGCGCCTTGAAGCCCTTCCCGTAATTGGCTTTGATGCGGAAAGAATCATCTGCCTTGTAGGTGACACCCAGCTTTGGAGAAGTATGGCTTCCGAACATGCTGTGATGGTCATAACGGACAGCAGGAACAATGAACCACTTGCCGATGGTAATTTCATCCTGCAGATACGCTGCATAGGTACTGATCTCCTTCTCAGAGACCTTATTCGTCACCCCATTCTGCGTAATACTCCCCACATTTTCTGCTGCATCCCCGAGATTTGTACCATAGACTTTATTCTTCGTGTATTCTGCGCCAAACGTCAGTCTATGCTGATCATTGATACGCATAGAATCTCTGCCTTCGATCGCCCAAAGCTTATTGGAATTGGTATTGAATTCATACCCTCCTCTTCCATTCATCATACCTAGGATCATACCGGAGTAGCGGCTATCCGAAGTCGGAATTGAGGATACTTTGGTGGTCGTGTTGTTGCTCCATTTAAATTTACTGAGATAGGTCTGGATCTGCCAGTCATTTCGATTTGTCGATCCATTCCAGCTAAGGCCATACGTTTTCTGATTGTAGTGCGCATTTCCATCGCCTTTGCTGACCTTGTATCCATAGATCTCAGGTGCTCTCCCCGGCTGATGAAGCATGCCAGACCAGATCCCCTGCACCATCATAGGCGGAACAGTGACAAACTCCTTGCCGTCCCCCTCTTTCGTCTGATTCTGAGAGAAGGCATCCGCATAGAAATTCAAATAGTTATGGTCGTTGAAATGATACTTCGCATCAAAATTATACGTCTGCGCTGTCCCATGATAATTCGTCCATGCGCTGTTTTCATCCCGATCCGCTCTTTCCCGATTAAACCGCATATCCAGCGTTGCAGAGAACTTCCCGATTTCCCCAGAGTCCAAATGCCACCAGTTCGTGAAATCCTCGCTGCTGTTCACAAGCCCCGTGCGTACTTCTGCCTCTTTCGAGCCCTTCGTGATGATATTGATGACGCCGCCCATGGCCTCTGAACCATACAGCGCACTTGAAGGACCCTTGACGATTTCGATCTTCTCGATATTATCCACATTGATGCGATCGAGCGCATTCGCATTCCCGAGGCCCGAGCCATCCGCTTCATTCGCTACGCGATGCCCATTCACCATGATGAGCGACTTATCCGTACTCATCCCGCGGACGATGATCTCATGGCCGCCGCCACGCACCTTTTTCGTCATGGTGATATTCGCAAAGTCTGTGATCGCATCCCGCAAATTCGTCGCACCGCTCTTCTTGATATCCGAGCTTGTGATGATCTGCGTAGACGCCGGTACATTCTTCACATCATTCTCTGTGCGCGTCGCTGTGACGACGACAGCATCGAGCGTATACAGTGGAAGGGCTTCTTTAGCAAACGCAAGTTCCCCCCCCTGACAACATGGATACCAATACAGCAGCAGTCAGCAGCTTCTTTCCATAGACTGTTCTCTTGTTAGTCATTTTTATCTCCTCTATAAATGATATAAAACGGAACAGTTTCCTCTCAGCAGTCTTCCCTATTCCCTGATGAGATATAACCATGACAATTATACATTATATTTTATTTAATTACAACTATTCGTTAATTCTTTATTTTACAAATTTAATCAAATGCATTTTAACGTCAAGAAAGCATCCTCTCATGAGACGCTTCCCATGAGAGGATGCTTTGATACTGGTTCTTGATACCCTGCTGTCCCTACTTAGACTGACCGCGCGCCATACGAGCCCAGATGCCCTGGCTGCCTTCGCTCGCACGCACTTCGCCGAGACGTTTATTCATGTCATTGTTTTCCTGACGTCAGGTCATGAGAGAAAGGCTTGCCATGCTGCTGACTGCCTGATTATGCTGCTGAACGGCTGCCTTGATCGTCGAGGCATCGATCTTGCCATCAGCACCTGCCTTGGCAGACATAAAAGAGCTCTTTTTTCAATAAAAACCATTTTTTATTTATTTTCTCAAGCACGAAAAAAGCCAGCACCGTGATCGGTACTGGCTTTCAGGCTGGTGACCCAAGAGAGATTCGAACTCCCGACACCTTGATTCGTAGTCAAGTGCTCTATCCAGCTGAGCTATTGGGCCATGTGGCAGGGGCAGAGGGACTCAAACCCCCAACCTACGGTTTTGGAGACCGTTGCTCTATCAATTGCGCTATGCCCCTATCTGTTTGATGGAAGTCATTATCCATGTGACTTGTATATAATAACAAATCTTTCTGGAAATTGCAAGGGGTTTTTGCAAATATTTTTGAAAAAAGATTTTGGTGCAAAGTTCAAGGGTCTCAGGAAAAAGGCTCAACGGATCTATGAGGTCAATGGGGTGGTGCGGTGCGTAATAAAAGCACCGCCCGGTCATACAGTATTCTTCCAAACGGGAATCCCGTTGAATTTTTTGAACTTTGCACCATCACCGATTTCTGCTTCTTATCCCCGGAGGTGAGAAATTTTTGCGATCCGCGATTATTTAATATATGCGGTCGCTTTCAGCATGAACATGTTGTCCATCTTCTTGCCGCCCATGTCTTTGGCGTTGAAGCCGTAGTTGGCTTCGACGAGGAGACCGCGCATGGGGACGAAGGAGGCTTTGGCAAGGTAGAATTTCGCGCCGCCAAAGTTATTGTGATCATTGGACAGATCACCATCAGTCAGCGCATCCATCTTATCTGCAAAGTAAGCCGGCATCTTCAT
>OLFV01002267.1_pt1 | contig 14947 bp, 7 predicted proteins | sample 1605551 | NCBI WGS metagenome assembly OLFV01 (sample SAMEA3888922, study PRJEB22519) | human gut metagenome | biome: human gut; feature: human-associated habitat; material: faeces | place: Denmark | collected 2011
AAGGGCTGTAAATAGTAGTTTTTTCATATTTTGTTATTTTTAGGTGATTATTGGGAACCAACGGTAAAAGCCGTTGGCACAGTGGCTGTTAATTGCTGGAGACGCTCCTTGTTCTTTCTATTTCTTAAAATTCCACTTTGAGTTATCACTCTGGAAATCATATTTTTCCAATACTGGTGTGCTATCGCCAATGGAATAAAGGACATACTCTGTATTGATTCCGTCCTTTCCAGGGATAGCCTTTGGCATGATACGATATGTTCCATCGGTGAGTTGCTCGATGCGCCATAGTTGAGAATCGTCACCTGAGAAGGCTGGAACAGTCTCCACCTGCATATCGGCAGTAGCGCAAAGAGCACGCTCCGTGCCTGCTATGGTAATCTTAAAGTATGGACTTGAGAGGTAACCTCCTGCTTCTGGAACGGCAGTAATAGTCCAGTTTTGATGCGGACGAGCCATATAATCGCCGATGCGAACACCGATATTACCGCCTTTATTCCATTCTCTTGCAATGTCTTCCCATCCTTTTTCCACTTCCTTCAGTGTCTGATTAGGTATTGACTTCACTGCTTCGTCGGGGTCAATGCGATGCCATGCCTGGCGTTCTTGCTCCATTCTGACGAAGTCAACCGATATTTCCAGACTGTAACCTCTACGCTCTGAGATGATGGAATAAGTGCCTTCAGCGAATTGTTCGCCTGCATAAGGCCAGCCATTACGCCATAATAATGGTCTGATGGCAAGGACACTGCGTCCTCCACGGTCTAAATCTGCTTCCCAATGGAATGACATCACCTCTACGCCATCATCGATAATGGTGCGTCCGAAGTGACCTGCTCCGACGGCACGTCTGCCTCCTGCCACGACCATACGACCGCCTCCATGAAACATATCGCGCCCTACATTGTCGATATAAGGTCCTGTCACCTCTCTACTTCTGCCACAAACGATGTTGTAAGTGGAGTTTACTCCATCGCAACAAGTGCCATGTGTGCCAAGAAGATAATAGTAACCATCACGATAGATGAGGTCTGTCGCTTCGCAGTCTATGGCTATATCCTTTGCTTTATTGCCGTCAATGCGTGCTCCTGTCTTAGGGTCAAGCTCCACAATGCGGATATTTCCGAAGTAAGTACCATAGGAGAGCCAGAGCCTTCCCGTAGTGGGATCAAGGAGAAGTCCGGCATCTATGGCATCATTATCTTCGTCGCCATCGGATGAAGCCACCTCAATAGGTTCAGAAAACTTAAACTTTGGCGATGTAGGGTCGAGAGTTTCGTTCCACATAGTCAGCACTCTTCCGTTGTGACCACCACCGAGTCCGCCGCCCGTGGCACTGTAAGCTACGAGATAACGGTCGCCAATCTTAATGACATCAGGCGCCGCTCCGCCTCCTGGACGTATGGGGCCGCTATGCCATGACCATCCATCTTCGGTGACAAGACCTCCGGCTCCAGTGCCGAAAGTGTACCATTTACCGTCACAGAAGGCAAGTGTAGAGGGGTCATGAATCCATGGTTGTCCTATCTGTGCTTTACATTCGAGGGGTGAGAGTCCTATTGTCAGGAAATATATTATTGATATGAATAATGCTTTTTTCATTGTTTTTATTGCTGAAGTGTGATGTAGTTTGCCTGTTGGGATTATCTGAACGCAGTAGAAATACGGAGATTATACTTGTCCGCATCCACAATACGGAAGCAGAAATCGCTCATTCCCGGGCCGTTTATCACTGCTCCTGTGATGATATTGCGCCCCTTTTTGAGCGTTACAGGACGTGAAACGACATCATCACGCACCATTCTTCGGTCGCCGGAGAGCATTGCCATCTCCTTACCATCAAGCCACCACTTGGAAGCGGAGTTGCTACCAATGGCAAATCTCACGTCTTTTATCTCCTCATCACATTCTATGATAGTAGTAGCCCAGAAGATAACGCCGTAGCGTTGCTGTCCGGTACAGGTGGCAAGGCGATACAGTTTGACATTGAATAGTTGGCTGTCATAAGCATTCCACGCCTTGTCCTTCTTACTATAAGCCAAAGGTTGCGGAAAGGTCTCATTGAGATAAGTGTCTGTAAAGACGGTGTTGCTTCTGTTAGGCTTTGATATCGGGTCATGGAGCATCCACCTTCTGACGAAGCCTTCACTGTCGGGAGTGGTAAAATCCTTGGTAGCAGGACGCAAATAGGTCTCTAATTGCGGTGTCTTCTCTATCACGCGATAGTGTCCGCTGAGGTGCATAAATGCAAAGAGGCGTAATAGTCCGTCGTAGTAGGCATCGAAATATCCGTCTGCATCCGGCTTATGCTTGGCATTCCACAATCTATCGATGAAATCGTAACTTTTCGGATGCGAGCACATGATAGACGAAGCTGCGAGAGTAGCCATAAGTCCGATGGAATGGCGCAATTTTGGTTGGTAAGTGCCTGCTGGGAGAATTTGCTTTGGCAGTGTGCCATCCGTGTTGTATTGGTCGAGATATGAGTCTATGCCCTGCGAGAAAAAGAAGTTTTGGATGGTGTGTCCATAGTTCTGTTGCCACTGTCTGTCAGAGCAAGCCCAACTGTAATCGAGCGCAATATTCATCGGTACGCGCCATGAATCATAGCGGAAGCAGTCGCCTAAAAGTCTGTTATTATGTAACGGAGTTCCGTCGAAATTATTGTAATCATCATTCAGTCCTGTCATCGGATGCACGCTCTTATGGAGATATTCACGACTTTTACGGGCACATTCTCGCCAATAGGAAGCCCTGCCATCATCGGCATAGCGTGCCCATACCTCATAGAAGGCTGGAATATGATAAGACGGATCAGTGAAAGCAGCACCTGGCACGAAGGTGATAAGACCGGTAGCGGGGTCTATCAGCGAAATGGTGCGCTTGACATTGATAGGCTTTTCGAGCTTTTTGCCATCTTCTCCACGATGCATGGTAAATTCCTTCTCGCGTGGTTGGATGCAATCAAGGATATACTGTGCCTCCTTCAGATAGTCGATTTCACCGCTATTTCCCCACCTGTTGGATGCAAAGATGAGAGAAGTGATGTAATAGAGTTCGCCATCAGAGGCTGGACCGTTGGCATTAGGCGTACCGTCACGCTTGCAACTCCAGCGGAAATAGCCCTTCATCGGTCCATTCTGCATCTGCATATATTTCTTGCTCCAGCGCCAGAGGCGGTCGAAGATGTCTTTTCTATCAAACTGCACTGCAATCATCATGCCGTAAGACATTCCCTCGGTGCGCACATCATTATTCTTGATATCTGAGATATATGCCATATCTTTTCCTACTTCAAAGTAGCAGCGGTGCTTTCCCTTGAATACATCATCGAATACTTCACGCAGTTTCGCTTCGACTTCAGCCTCGGAATGCCCGGCTTCTACAAAGAGATTACGATACGTTCCTGTAGCGATGCCACCTGCTGAAGAAGGCACAAGCGGACGACGAGGATTGAGAGAAATCCAATCCACCTCTACGGGTGCTTCGCCTTTGTTTGTCAGCACGAGTTCATGGAGTCCGTTAGGCTGTCGGTTTACCTTGAGATTGAGTGATGTCTGCTTGATATCCACTATCTCTGCGCGTCCCCAGAAACCCGGTTTGTTGACCCATACGGTGTATTCTTCCTCTGGAATCTTCACGTTGGCATAAGTCACGAAGCCATCTTTCGGCAGTATGGTCTTCCATCCGAGGAAGCGGTTAGTAGTGTCATTATATTCTATCGTCGCACCTCCACCGATACTACTGTATCTATCCATCTGCACCATGGTGCGGGCATCTGTCACTCCGATACCACGAAGCGTAGGTTTCACTTCCTGTATCGTGCCGTCAGGATTGAAGAAAAGGGAGTCGGCACAGACTGATCTGTTCTTGTCAAACCAAGGCGAATAGGCATTATTATGATAGAAGAGGTACCACTGTCCTTTGTATTCCACGATGGAATGGTGGTTGGTCCAGCATCCATTCTCATGCTCTTTCATGATGATACCTTTGTATTCATAAGGTCCCATCGGCTTGTCGCTCATAGCATAAGCAAGACATTCGGTGCCATTTTCTTTGCGTACCCAAGGGTAAGTGAGGTAAAACTTACCATTTCTCTCGAATGCGAAAGGGCCTTCCTTGAAGCCTTCGGGCAGTCCTTCCACCGCATGACCATAGAATTTCATGCCATTTGGCGCTTCGGTAGGGTTTTGCAGTTCCTCGTCAGCAAGCTCGATGAGATTGTCTTTCAATCTTGCCATACGCAGTCCGCCGCCTCCCCAGAAGATGACATTCTCGCCATTGGAGGCCTGTAGCACACATGGGTCGATGCCTGCAATGCCTTTTATATTATCAGGCAAGGCTTTGTATGGGCCATACGGATGGTCGGCTGTCGCCACTCCGATACCAAATCCGTGGCTTCTTGCATCCTTGTCGGTGGCGAGAGGCTTAGGAGCATCGGGGAAAAAGAAATAGTATTTGCCATCTTTCTCTACGCAGTCCGGTGCCCACATAGAGTAAGCCTTTGGGTTGCCCCATGGCACTTGCTCCTGGGAAAGAATCACTCCGTGGTCGGTCCAGTCGGTGAGATTATCGGAAGAGAAGACATGATAGTCTGCCATGGAAAACCATTTCTTTTCTGGTTCCACGGGACTAATGATGTCGTGAGATGGAAAGAGGTAGATTCTGCCATTGAATACCCTTGCTGTTGGGTCTGCCGAAAACTGATGATTGATAATCGGATTCTGCGCTTTTGTGGCGGAGACGGCAGTTGCCAGAATGGACATTATGGCAATTTGCTTTAAGATTGTCATTAGGGTTAGATTTTGGGTTTTGGAATAATCCGATGGTAAAGTGTCGGATGTGAGTCAGTATTGTGGTTACAAAATTACGGAATAATGGGGAAAAGCTCTAATTATAATGTTGCAGAAACTTGTCGCATTGTTTCATTTTTGGCAAAGAATGGAGATATAGGGCTATTGTTCGATTTTTCCTATTGGGAAATATTTGTCGATTATGTTTTTAGACGTGAGAACTGGAAGTTCCCGAAAATGCGGATTGTTAGAGAAATAAGGCATTTCAAGGAAAATCATAACCAAATCTCAGGATTTTGCTTACAGTTTTCGGAAGCATAGATGCCGACATGCAAAAGCATAGATATTACGAGGTAAAAACATAGTTATTACAAGGTAAAAGCATAGTTATTACAGTGTAAAAACTATGCTTTCAGATTGTAATATCAATGCTTTCGTTTTCCGACAGCATTGCCATGACTTCGGAGAAACTTTTTGTTCTGTTTTTCCCTACTGGCAAATTACGTTATTAGAGACGAAAAGGACACGGGAAATCACTCTATGGTCATGACGAAACCTCCACGAGGCTGACACTTTATCTTCATGTCTTTTTCGCCGATTTCATCGCATGAAACGAGGTGCCAATCACCCTTACTCCTATCATTGGAATCAAGGAAATGATGCACTTTCTTCATTTTCTTTACAAACTTCTTGATAAGCGCGACATCGAGTGTCTGCTCTTCATCAGTACCATTGATACCTGCCACATACCATTTATGCCCTTTTCTGCGTGCCATCACCACATTTTCGCCCGGATAACCTGACAAGAGCCGCGTCTCATCCCATGCTGTAGGGAGACTGGAGAGAAAGTCTCTGACTGCCTGAGGCTGGGCAAGGAAGCTCTCAGGACGGTCTGCCAGATGCTGGATGCCAGACTCGAATATGACCGTGAGTGCCAATTCATGGGCATGAGTGGTGATGTGTGGATGCTGAGAGTCGGAGAATGCGCATGGGGTATAGTCCATCGAACCGATGACATTACGAGTGAATGGCAACGTGGCATTATGTCTTGCTGCCTTGTCGGTGAATGTAGGGACATTATTATACCATTCTGCTCCATAGACGCCCTCGGTGCTTACAAGGTTAGGATAGGTGCGTTGCCATCCACGAGGGATAGTTGCACCATGAAAATTGACGAGCAGATGATGCTTTGCGGCACACTCAAGAAGCTCAATCATGTATCTTATATTGAGATTGTTGTCACCGGAAAAGAAATCAATCTTCACGCCCTTGACACCGATTTTCTCACACCATGCGAACTCTTTCTCTCGGTCATCGGGATTATTGAGTCGGAATTTCGGACCCGGTGCCCCGTTTATCCAGCCGACAGAGGAATTATACCAGATGATTGGCTTGATGCCCGCTTCGATACATTCTTTGACTGCATCCTCGATGGTCTTACCTTGATTGGATACAATCTTTGGCATTTCATCCCATTCTGCATCAATTAAAACGTAAGGCAACTTCATCTTTACAGCCAAATCTATGTATTTCCTTATTATATTTATATCATTGGAACCATGATTATATGCCCAATAAATCCACGAAGCAACGCCTGGCTTGATCCATGATACATCGTCAAGAGCACATGGCTGAGAGTTATCTGTAATGAGAGTGGATTCCACTACATCATTAAGCGAACCGATTATCAGCGTCTGATCGCCATCCACGGCTTTGCCATCAGGGCGGATAAGATAATGATTCGATTGGCTCGTGGCATAAAAACTGGAAGCCGCGCAATTCTTTCCTATATTCGATTCGGAAAGTAAGGCAAAGACATTATTCTCATATTCGAACAATGCAGGATAACCATATCGCTCGCCTTCCTTGGTTTCACGATTCTTTGGAAAGAATCCCTCATAGCTGTCTGTCCATTGCATTAGCCAGTTGGCTTTCGCAGAACTGAAATCCACATGATGACCTTCATATTCTCCATTGCCAAGAGTGCTGTCTCTGCTCCATGTTATGCCGTCATTATAGGCTTTTATCCTTAATCGGCATCCATCAGCAAGGGGATAACTGCTTTCGCGAAAAGCATTGGTGCAATGCTTCTTCTTACCCAAAAGCATCGTGTAGTCCACTTTTTTAGCCTTTTTGCTGTGATTTATCTTTCCTTGTCCGAGGCATATATCCATCTTCATTATTGACTGCCAGCCTTGCGGACCTTTATATCTCACCTGCAACTGACCGACTTCAGATGCAGAAACATACTCTACTTTGATTTTTCCATTGGGCGATACTTGCGCCAATGCAACAGAAGAAATCAAAGAAAGAGGCAACACGAGTGTCTTGATTATTATTGTCTGTATTTGCTTAGAATGCTTCATAACTTTATTTTCTTTGATTTTCCTTTATATGATATTGTTTTTTCTCCTTGCGGTGTCTTAACTATAAAAATGCGTTTTTTCGCCATTCCATCGAAGTTTCCCTTGCAGTCGCCTATCTCTAAAGTGCGGTTTGCTTCGTTCCATTTCAGATGTATGGTAGAGAAAGCGCCCTTTTCATAATTGTAGGTATCGCCTTCGTCCTCATAAAGAGTAAACTCAGCATCCTTTCCTGGATATACATTGATGGTAATCGGCTTGCCTCTCTGCGCATCAGAGTATTCCGCCACCTCAGTAGTAGGAATTATCGAGCCTGACTTCACGAAGACATGCACCTTGTCTATCTCTGTAGGCTGAGTAATCCATCTGCCTCCTTCATATAGTTTTCCATCGTTGAAATCATACCATTCCGTACCTTTCGGAAGATATATCCTACGGTCTTGCGCTTCAGCTAAAGGTTTTGTTACAGGACATACAAGGTAGTCACCGAACATATACTCATCCTTCAGGTCAAGAACATTATCATCTTCCGGAAAATCAAAGGCAAGCAAGCGGGCCATAGTGTAACCTTCGCGATGCTGTTTCCATGCCATACTATATATATAAGGTATGTTACGATAACGAAGACTTATCATACTTGAGATGGCATCATAAAATATTGTGCCTTTTTCTCCAAATTGCCATATCTCGCGCGGAGTGTCACTACCGTGACTTCTCAGCATCGGAAGAAAGGTAGCCCATTGGAACATTCTGACATAGTATTCCTTGTAGGCATCATCCTTGACGCCATTCTGAAATTCTCCCTTGTAAAACCACCTTCTACCATCGTCTTTCGTGAAGAAAGAACCTACATCTACCGTCCAATAAGGATTACCGGTTGCCATATAATTGAGTCCGGCAGGTATCTGCTGGCGGAAAGATTGCCATGAAGCGTGGGTATCGCCATTCCATACTATCGTACCATATCGTTGCTGACCTGCATAGGTGGAACGAGTAAGATTGACTACTCGCGGTCCTCCACCATACCTGTTGGCTGTCGCAGCACGCTGATTCTCATAGATTCCCATAGAGTGATAGAGCGAAAAGAGACTGCTGCGCTCTACTCCAAGGGCTTCGCTGAGCACATCTTTATTGAGCATCCAGCGGTATTCATGGTCGTCCCAGCTATATGGAACGGACTCATCATGGAGGGAATGCTTGGGTATTTGGTTCCAATCGCCATCAAGAGGCTCACTGGAATCACACCACCAGACATCAAAACCATTGGCAAAAAACTCATCATTGGCATATTTCCAATAGAGTTTACGGGCTTCTGGATTGAAGGCATCATAGATATCATGCTCCAGCATCATGCCTCTCTGCTTGAAATCATCAGCTTCAGGACACCATTGAGGATTAGGCCAGATGCTAATCATCAGTTTTGCGTTCATAGAATGCACCGAATCTGCAAGGGCTTTTGGCGATGGATAGTACTTCGGATTCATCTTCATATAGCCCCATCCCTGTGGCCAGTAGTTCCAGTCCTGCACTATCATGTCGATAGGCACATGCCTACGGCGATATTCACGCAATGTTTTCACTATATCATCAGATGACACGTAACGCTCTTTCGACTGTGTATAGCCAAACAAATAACGTGGCATCATGGAGACATCTCCCGTAAGGAAACGATAATTTTCCACGATTTCATCGAGGTTTTCGCCTTTGATGAAATAGTAATCAAGATGCTTCGCACCTTCGAGCTGCATCGTGGTGACGTAACAATCTACAGTTCCTGTTTCCTTATTATCCACCTTCCGGCTCTCAAACTTCATCGCACAACCTGCATCAAAGAGCAGACCGTAACCTTTAGTAGATAGAAGCATTGGAACGAAAGCCTTGAGATTGTGCTGAGTAAGCCATAGCGTCTTACCCTGAAGATTCATATAATCCTCCATGTGGGCTCCAAGACCATAGAGCGCTTTCTCGTTTTCTGCACAGAAAGAGACATAATAGCGGGTGCTTATTCCTATAGTATCACGGCGTATTATATCCTTCACAGTCACCTTGCCATTAGCTGTTTCCTCTACACGTGCAGATTTATCATCATATACAATGCGCTCCTGCACTGAGGGTTCTGCCTTTAGATATTCGCCTTTTGAGTCAAGAATCACATTACTCTGCTTATCCTTGAAGGTAAGACTTCCTGTCTGCTTATCCATAATGACGGTAAGCAATGAAGAACGAAGAACTAATTGCTCGGCGGTTTCCGATTGTTCTACCTTCACATTTTGAGGCGAATAGACGCAGATGCCGGTGTTATTACTTTGGAACTTGCCATCTTGGTCCCACTGCACACGGACTATTGAAGGCGTGACAAAAGAAAATCTCAGCTTTGGATTAGCATTTATAGCCAACCCGAAGCTGAGAATTATGCAAAGAAATATGTATCGCATATACTAAAAAAAGCATCACCAAGTAGGTAATCGGAATTACTTTAGTTAATCAGGAATACCTTCTCCACTCCATTCCAGACGGCAGTCACCTTGGCTCTGCCATCCGTTATCTTGCCCACAGTCACCTTTACGCTTGGGTCGGAAGATGTCGCGGTGATGACGGAATTATCATTCAGGCGACCATATACCTGATAATGATTGGTCTGAGTGTAGCCATTCTGATTGGTAGAGAGAATAGGATTGGCTGGGATAACGAGGTTGTTACCGTCTGCCTTGATGGTAATCTGTGGCACTACAGGGGCTGATGGCTGGATGTTATCGTTGGCAAAAGCGAGTCCGTGGAGGTCAAAAAGTCCCTGTGGACGTGCATTCTGCTGATTACGATTGCCCCAACGAGGCTGCTCCGGTGCCTTATATTCCGGACCTTCCACCACGAGATAGATGGCGTGCTTGCCGGTAAGACCTTCCACTTCCGGCACTTTGACGCTGTGGGTGACACGTTTTCCGCTCTTAGGATTCTTCACTTCGATGCGTCCTATCTCCTTTCCGTTCCATGTAGAGTTGGCATATGGGCCGTCCAGCATCACCTTGATGGTGTATGGCTGACCGCTTCCCTCGGTAATATCCAGCTGTATTTGAGTGCCATCGCCTTGCTTTGTGCCTGCAAAAGCCTTGCATCCTTTGGCATCTTTGGCAAGTCCGCCGAAACCGAAGTACTTGAATCCCACGATGCTGCCATTCTTCAGACCTGCAAGATCCATAGAGTTAATCCACACATCACGCTGATCCTGCATCGCATTATGGTCGGTCACGTAGCAAGCAATGCCTGCAGAATAATACTTATAAGGGTCGAGTCCGAAGATTTGGAAGCCTTCTGAGGTCACTTCAGCGCCGGTATAGTGGTCACCATTGGATGCTTTTGCCGACCATTCATTGCCTTTCACGTATGGATCATAGCCTATGATGCGCACTTTTCCGCCCTTGGCCACAGACTTTTTGTCCCATTCTATCTTGACAGGAGCCACCATTGTCTGGCGTGCATTGCCGAAACCACGTGGCGGACGATGATAGAACACATACCATTGACCATTGATTTCCTGAAGCGAACCGTGGGTATTATGCGCCCAATTGGTAGTTATCAGTTTGCTTCCATCCTCATTTAGCACGACACCACGTGAATCTACGAGCACTCCGCCTGAGCGCCAAGGACCTAATGGACTGTCTCCGTATGCGTAACGGAGGGCTGAATTGGTGGAGCCGAGACCGTAATCAGGACCGCTATAGCCTGAGAATACCATGACATACTTATTGCCTACCTGACGTATCGAACTGGCTTCAAAGAAATTAAACTCACCTGGATTCTGTCCTTTATACAGTGCTGGATACTCTGTACCTTTCGGATCGCGCACTTCTCCATAGCGCAGAGAGGCTGGAATGAAGTAATCATGAATCTTAGTACCTGGACGAACGGAGTACATAGTGTTCTGATCAAGCTCTGCTGCGGTGGAATGTTGGAAACCATAGAATACGTATGCTCGATAACCTTTATCGAAATCCTTATCCTTTTTGTCAGTGATATTCTCGATAAAGACTGATGGATCGAAGTCAATCATTGAGCCTGGGAGACACTGGCGCTGGTCTTCTGTGAGATTTATTGGCTTGAAAGGGCCGTCAGGACGGTCTCCTTTCGCCACCATTGGCACGCGACGATAGCCACGGGAGTGAGGATAGAGATAGTAAGTCTTCTTTCCTGTCTTCTTATCCTTTACCTCAACAAGGTCTGGAGCGAACATCGTGTCCCACTGACCATCCACATAATGCGTGAAGATAGCGCCCTCATCACGCCACTTGCTGAGGTCTTCCACTGGTGCAGACCACATTCTAATGTCCGGACCACAGTACTCCGTATTCTTCACATCATGCGAACCAATGATGTAAGCACGGTATTTTCCAGGATTGTCAGGGTCTTCAAAGACTCTTGGCTCACCGTCAGGTACGTGCTCCCACAGTGGCAGGTACGGGTTCTGCGCATTTGCAGATAACAATGATGCACTCATTAGGAGGCAAATCGAGAGGGTTTTCTTTAGTTTTTTCATTAATATCAGTTTTGATTTATGTTTAGATATTCTGTTGTTTCATTGTATTTCATCACATACGTCATGCTTTATCGCATGATGTGGCATATATTTCAATGGTATGACAGAAGATTATTTTCCACGTGCCTTATTGAAAAAATCTACCATCTTCTTGAGGTTTTCCTCGGAATACATATTGAATCCGTGGCCTCCCTCTGGCTGGAAGATGCAGTTTATGCCCTTGACATCATTCTTGGTGAGGCAGTCCCATAGTTCTTTTCCCTGACAGCAGGGCACTACATTGTCCTTTTCACCATGACATACCATGAAGGGCACGGTAGCATCATTAATGAAATATACTGGCGAGAGAAGTCTGTAAGCATCTTCATTGCCTTGATACGGGAAGCCCATGAGCTGGTCTTCCGGTGCAGGATGCTGCTTCTTTACTCCGTCACAGTCCATATTCATGAGGTCAATAGGTCCTGACCACTCACAGCAGGCATTGACAACACTGCTCATGGCGGTATATTCACCGAGCGAACCCTCAATGTCTGTCTCCGTCTTGCCAACTCCTGCCACCTTCACACCATTCGTTGCAGCACAGAGGGAAGCGAGATGAGCACCACTGGAGAAGCCGGAAGTACCGATGAAATCGGCATCAAAGCCATATTTCTCCGCATTGCCGCGCACCCAGCGCACTACTGCCTTGATGTCATTAATCTGTGCCGGGTACTTCGCATCATTGCTGCTGCGATGATTGGGACATACTATGGCATAGCCGGCATCGAGCAAGGCTGCACAGATGGTGTTGATGTCAGCCCACCCTTTGCTGTTGTTGCTGAACCATGCAGAGCCATAGATGTGGATGATGACGGGATAACCCTTCTCCGGCTTCGCCGTTTTCGGAATATAAACGTCGAGGGTGTGATAGGCCTGAGCATCGCCCGCATAGTTGAGGTCTGCGAATTTCTCCGCATACTGCGCCTGTCTGTCACTCTGTTGATTACCTCCAAAACCGAAGTTCTGGGCGTAGGCTGTCAGCGAAAACAGGGCTGACAGGAGGATGAGGGACAGTCTTTTCTTTGTCTTCATGTGAATATCGATTTATTAACGTGATGATTTGCAATGGTTTTCCTGCCTGGAGGGGCATTATTTCTCACTCTTCGACCTGGTCGAAGAGCACCTTGCTTCGGGGTTTGAGCGTGGTGATTACTTCATCTTCCCGTTCTTCTCGATAGTCCACTTGTCACGCTTGAGGATGCCGCAGTCGCTGCCCTGGAACATCTTGGCAGCCTCCTTGCTGCCTTTCAGCTGCCAGTCGAGCCAGGCAATGGCAGGAAAACGGAACTCACCTCCGTGTGGCTGGCGGTAAGTACCTCCGTGACCGACGGGGTAATTGATGGCAACGGCAGGCACATGCTGTATGCGCCGGAAGTCATCCATACCATTCTCGTATGCAATATCCTCCTTGCCACCAAGTATATAGATAATAGGACCATGAATCTTCTTCAACTGCTCCTTACCGGGCATTGGCATACCGGGCATTGCTATGGAAGCATCCTTGAACAGACCGCTGTTCATTATCATGTAAGTAGTGATGCGCTTGTCGGCACAGTTGTGGAGAGTCTGGAGACCGCCGCACGACATTCCTGCCGCACATATTGCCTTAGTGTTCACCTTTCCGTATAGAGGACTGTCCTTATCTGTGTTCTGCGCAATGGCCCAGTCGATGGATTCTATCTGCTGCTGCACCGTAGAACGCTCGCCATCGTATGGCTTTTCCTCCATTGGAATGAAGCCCGTGGCTATCACGAGGTAACCTTGTGACGCTATCTCGTTAAGGAACTTGAAGTGCTCCCAAGGGGAATTGACGCACGCTCCGTTACCCCAGACGAGTACAGGGAGAGGATTCTTCTTGCTGAAAGCGGAGAGATCCTGCGGCATGAAGACGGTGTGCTCCGGCAGACCGCATATCTCCTGCATGACAGCCTTGTGCTTTCCCGTTCCTCCCTCCTCGACAACGAGCGACCGGAGCACGTCTCCTTTCCTGAGAGGTGTCATCTGCCACCAGTCGAAATTGAAGAGATTCTTCTTCTGCATCTTGCCTGCCTTGAAGACAAAGTACAGGTCATGCTTTCCTGTCACCAACTCAAGAGGAGTGGAGAACTCCCTATACTTGAACTTAGTGTTGGGAACATCAACCTTTCCGATAAGCTTTCCCCCGATGGAATCGATGCGTATCTCCATCGTTCCGCCGTAGAGAAGGGCGGAGCAAGAGGCTGTAAACCGAGAAGCACCATTGGCGAAATCCACTCCTTTCACGAGGATGTACTCGCCATCATCAATGTCGGTGACAAAGAGAGTGGGATTCCATGGACCTGAAGGGTTCTGTCTTGTAGTGCGAAGACCGTAACCCCACGCCATCGTCTCTGCCTCTACATGGCGGTAAGGGTCGAAAGAGCCTACCTGACTGAGTTTGCAATGGAGGAAATAAGGCAGTTCCTGAATGGTTCCGTCAGCGTTATATGTCATCTCTGCCGCAGAAACGCTGCGCCGTTCCGCATGACGGTCGGTCTCAAGACGGAAGACATCATAGTTGAGACCGAAGCAATATGACTTTCCCTTGAAATCAATTATGCCAGGATGGTTGCCGCGTGTCTGCGGAGTATGGTTCATAATATGTCCCTTCCATTCCCAAGGACCGTCAGCATGGTCACTCATGGCATAGCCAATACCCTCGGGGCAACAGGTGGAAGCAAACGCCATATAGTATTTCATCTTACCTTTCGCATTCTTTCTGCCCCAAAACCATGGACCTTCCTGATAGTCCTTAACCTTAGGATGCTCGATGATTTCGCCGGAATATGAAATCATGTCCTCGTTGAGACGAACCATATAGAGGTTAGGATTGCCCCAATACATATATGCCTGTCCGTCCTCATCAATCCAGACAGTGGGGTCTATGTCGTACCAATGCTCCTTGTTCCATACGAGAGGTTTGCCGAGTGGGTCCTTGAAAGGACCGTAAGGAGAGTCGGCAACAAGCACTCCTATGCCGTGACCGTGTATCGGACAGTACATATACCACTTGCCGTTACGCTCTATGACCTGCTCTGCCCATGCGCCATTCTCACCATTATACCACTTGAAGTCCTTGAGAGAAGCCACTGCACCGTGGTCTTCCCAGTTCACCATGTCGGTAGAAGTATAAAGCTGCCAGTCGAACATCTTAAAACTGTATGCGTCATCCTCATCATGTCCCGTATAAAGGAATACAGTGT
>OLFV01002277.1_pt1 | contig 14907 bp, 15 predicted proteins | sample 1605551 | NCBI WGS metagenome assembly OLFV01 (sample SAMEA3888922, study PRJEB22519) | human gut metagenome | biome: human gut; feature: human-associated habitat; material: faeces | place: Denmark | collected 2011
TCATAATCTGGAGGTCCCAGGTTCAAGCCCTGGCTGGTCCACACTGAAAATCAAGCACTTACAGACATTCTGTAGGTGCTTTTTCTTTTCCTGGTGACCTTCAGGTGACCTTTTTGAAACCAAACTCTACAATAGTGACCTCCTGAAATTTCATGGGATTACAGAGAATTTTTAGGGATTTTTATCTTATAACGGACTTGATATAGGAGAATGTGATACACATTTTGTGGCAAATAACTCTTTCAACCAATGATTTTCAATCGATTTTCATGCTCAAAATGAAGAAAATCGCTCAAACATAGATGATTATCAAGGGAAAATTGTAACTTTGCGAATGGATGGAGGCAACTCTTTCCAAGACATTTGAAATAAAAGGAGCGTTATGCTACTCTTGTAAGTGCGAAGCCTGAGAAACTTAACACACTAAATCAACAAGAATTGGCATGGCAGTTCCCACGTTATAGCGTGGGCTGCTTAACCATATCTGTTGATTAAATGGGGATTGAATAACCTTAAATGTAATTAAAATTGTCCAAACAGAGATAAACAGAATACTTCGGCAACACATTTATTCTTTGGTTCTGCTGAAAGAGGGTATTACATCTATCTTATACTTCCAATTCTCTTAGCATATAATCAAAATCCATTTCCAGTTTAAATTTATCAAAAAGTATTTTTAACTGTGGATATTTCTTAGTCAAGTACTCTTCAACCGAAATCGGCAGATTCACTCCGATATATTTAAGAGTTATACGATAAGCTTTTTCGTTAAATTCATAATCTAATAAGTATTGCTGTTGTAGCTCTTTCCATTCTTGCGAACTATTCATTTTTTCCTTGACCGATTTACACCATTCTGAAAACTCCGATACTGTAGGTTCAATGCCCATTTCCTTAATGTAATACAGGGCGAGTCCAAACTGTCTGACCCTTTCTGGGTATAGCCCTGTAACACGTCCATGTTCTGAAGGTCTCAAATCAAGATCTCTGATGCAGTAATTTAATATAGATTTTACAGCTGTTTCATACAACCATGCACTTGCTTCATCCGGCTGTATCTCTCTACCGAGTCGATAGTGAACGTAGATGGCTTCTTCTGGTTTAAGTTTGTCTTTCTCTATGATAAAATTTTTATCTAATCCAAATCTGAGACAAATAAACATATAATTGCGTTCGAAGTTCAGCAGATGAAGATTGTTGAAGATATAATCTTTAGGAAAGTATCGAATAATTATCCAAGAGCAACGCTCTTCATGAAAAGTTTCCCATATTTCCTGAACACAAGGTTTGAAACTATCATCCCAATACTCCAGAAGGCGAGGATAAGCCCACTCTCTGTCAGTTTTTGACGACTTAAGATGAGCATAAAGGATTTTCTTCTGTATGCTCCAGTCTAAACCGGCAAATCGTCTCTGCAACTCTTTTCTTGCTTCAACGATTTTGCTTTTTCGACGTTCAACGTATTCTTTCAAGACAATACGAATAGGACGATTCCGCTTTATTGTATTTTCCATTTAGTTCTCATTTTGATATTTTTTGCAAGAGATTAATGCAAAATTAAAACAGGGTTATGTAATTAATGTGCACAACCCTGTTAAAAGTGTATGAAAAGACAATTAGCTACAAGTAAATTTTTGCTATATCGCTACTTTTTAGATAATCTTCAGCCTTAAGTACTCCATTTCCATGATACTTTGCCAACAAGAAAAGTGTATAATTCAGAACAGATTTTCTTTGGGGATTAACAACGTGAGGATCATCAATAATCCCTGTGATTTTATATAAATGGGTTTGCTTGCCTATGGGATTATCTTGCTCTATCATATTATACCCCATCCACGGTTTATTCTTGTTAAGCCCCCAATAAACACTACTTCCCTTATTGGGATTGATAATCAGTCTTGGAGCAAGTTCTTCAATAGCGGATATTGTAACTTCAAGTAAAGCAACTTTGAGAGATATCGGAATGATATTATCTTTCATAAAATCTTTTTGTGAAGTCATCCTTATCGGAAACAGGTCGAGATATGCGACTTCCCCCCGAAATATATCTACCATATTTTTCTTTGTGCTCCAATAATCTGAGCCATTCGTATTAGCCGTTTCAAAGAAAGTGGCATCCGGGCTATAGAAATATTTATTAAATGACGGATTGATACCCGTTATCAGTATGCCCCCTTTCTTACATTTGGAATTATCACAACACCATAGAGTATGCTCTATTGACAGGCCATTAAGCTGTTCTTCTGTCCATGTATTTGGATTGTACGACTTCCAGATAGACAGATAATCTAAATCGGGATTCTTTACTTGCCAACGCGAAATGGCTTTAGCATATTCATTACGAAGATTTTGCAACATATTTCTTGCTTATGTTTAATTATTATACATTCTATTCATTCTTCCTGTCATCTCAGCCAGTTCTTCTCTCATATAGTTTGGTTCAAGCACTTCAACGTATGTGCCCATGCGAAGTACTTCCTGATAGAAGTCATACATGGGGCGAATATACAATTCGAAGATGCTGTACTCATCGTTACGTTCTATCTCCTGTTGACTTTCGTGGAGCGGTAAGTCACGGATATAGTTGGCTTGGAAGGCGGTGGCTTTCAATCGCACACGAGTAACTTCAGGACCTCCTTCTTCGCTTATTATGCCATAGCAGTCGCAGAAATAATCTTCTGCTGAGAAGTCAGCAGGCAGATTGAACGTCTCATCCATAATGCTCAGTTCAACAATGCGGTCAAGACAGAACCTACGTACCTTTTCTTTGTTCAAAGCATTAGCAACCACATACCAACGCTGATGCCACAAACGAAGGATATAAGGTTCTATGATAAATAACGAATCGGTATTGTCGTAATAGTCATGACAGACAATGCGCAAACGTCTGTTCTGTTTCATTGCCTCCATGATGCACTCCAGATGATGCTCTCCAGAAGGAACATCCTCAAGCACGATACGGTTGTGAAGACACTTATTTTCCATCAACGCATTGCTCACGCTATTGGTATTGAAGAGCCATCGTTCCATGCTACCGTTGCACAATTCCTCTGGATTCTCCAGATAGTAGCGGTATTCGCCACGTCCTTCATTCGCCACGATGATGCCGAATGTCTCGAAGACAACATCAATCCACTTATGTAAAGTACGTTTTGACAAGTCAAGTCCACCACTCATCCGCTTATTTTCTTTCCATTTCTGATTCATATCTACGAACGAAATCCTATCAGCCTTACGGATGGTATCAACAAGCCAAACTATCTTATTCGTCTGATTTACGAACATACAAGTACATTATAAATGAAGGTTAACCAATGGCTTTAGCTGCTTAACTGCAAAAGAATAATAAACAAAGCGTTCCTTTATACTCTCCAAGCTAACATCTGCTAATGCTGATAAAGAAAGATTTGCAAGTGCTTCAGCAGAGGAATGGCGAATATTGTATTTTTCTTGTATTTTTTCTATTACTGTCCGCTAAACATTTTGAGTTGAATAAAAATTAGGGCTGATTCCATTTGCAGGAGTCAGCCCATTATCGTTACTTAGTAGTCGCGAAACAAAACATAAATAACGATGGGCAAAAGTACACATTTCTTCGGACAGCCGGTATATGGTCAGTTAATAAAATCTCTTGACCATGATAAAATAGTTGAAATTAGCCGCAAACATGGTGGTGAGAGGTATGTAAAGAGCTTTGACGGGTACACACACTTGCTCACAATGCTCTATGCCGTAATCATGCGCTTTGACTCATTGCGCGAAATAGAAACCACTATGATAACAGAAGTACGTAAGCTTCACCATGTAGGCATAGAGCGTATCCCTAAGCGCAGCACACTGTCAGATGCCAATGCCAGACGCTCTGAAAAGTTCTTTGAAGAGGTCTATCACAACCTTTACGAGGCCAATAAGGAGAAACTTACCTCGGACAGCCGACGTAACGGTACGGAAGAGTGGATAAAACGTCTCCGCATCATTGATTCCACCACCATTTCACTCTTCTCTAACGCCATTTTCAAAGGTGTGGGACGCCATCCCAAAACAGGCAGAAAGAAAGGAGGTATAAAGGTCCACTCTGTCATACATGCCAACGAGGGTGTACATTGTGACGTGAAGTTTACTTCAGCAGCCACCAACGATTCGTTTATGCTGGCACCAAACCATTTCCGTCACGATGAGATAGTGGCACTTGACAGAGCATATATAAATTATGCAAAGTTTGAGGCACTTACAGAGCGTAATGTGGTCTATGTCACCAAAATGAAGAAAAATCTTGTCTATGACACGCTTGTAGATTGTATGTATCAGAACAATAATGGCGAAATGGAATATCGCGAGCAAGTCGTGGTGTTCCGTAAAGACGGAATCAACCATATCGCACGTATAATAACGTATGTGGATGTTAAGAAGGGTAAGCAGCCAAAGCTCATATCACTCTTAACCAATGATTTTGACATGGAATTGGAGACAATAGTGGCTATCTATCGCCGTCGTTGGCAGATAGAGTCACTTTTCAAGCAAATAAAACAAAATTTCCCACTGAGATACTTCTATGGAGAGAGTGCAAACGCCATCAAGATACAAATTTGGGTCACGCTTATAGCAAACCTGCTTCTTTCAGTGCTTCAAAGCACCTTGACAAGGCGATGGAGCTTCTCCGGGCTGGCAACTATGGTACGAATTGTATTGATGTACTACCTGAACCTTGAAAACTTCTTCAACAATCCAGAAGCAGACCTCAAAAGAATGCTGGTAGAGGCAACATATCCACCTCCGGAAGGGGAGGAAATAGACTAAGGGGGCTTGTCCACGCATACAAATAAGTCCAACTTCTATGTTTCAAGAGGTTGGACAAGATGTTTTATGGTTTAGCGGACAGTAATATATTTTTTCAATACAATCATTTAAGGTTTGAGCCCTTCTATTTATTACGATTATATCGTCAATTGCGGCTTTTGTCTCAAAAACCTTTACCCAATCTTCGTAGATTTCTTCGCCTTGCTTTGCCCACTGAAAGATTTCTTCTATATTACAGTGAAGAGCAGAGAAATCAGTTTCTTCAATTCTGACCTTTCCGTCTTCTTTACGCATCACCATCAGTTTTTCAGTTATCTGCTGGTCATCTTCGTTTACGTAGGTTATTTCTTGCTTCTTCATAATTATAGAAATTTCAGATTACGATGCAAAGTTACATGAAAGCTATGTAAATAAAATACACAGCTTTGTTAAAAACAGCAAAATGGAGCAAAGACTCTCAACAACACGTACTTTACTTCCCCACAAACGATACAACATAATAGCTAATGGAGACAACCGTGTATAAAAGGCACGGCAAGAATATCCATAGCAGTGACTTCACCCAACCATTTGACAACCAAACGCCTTCCTTCTTTGACATTATATTAGCCATGTCGTAAAAATGATTGGAGAGGATGTCTTTGGTTTCTCGTTGGTGAGCTTCAAGAAGTTGTCTCTCGTCTGCAACAATACGAATTTTGTATTCAGAAAGTTTATTCCAATCATTTGTTGAGATTTTAGCACTGATGGTAACGGCTTGAATTTTTGATGCAGATTCTGTGATGTTTTTAGCTGCAAGATTTGCATTGCTTACAGCTTTCTGAAGTGTAGAAGAGGCTTCATTAAGAGAGGCTTTTGCGGCATCCATACTTTCCCTCGCTGCATTAAGTTTCTCACCAGCCTCTGTATAGGCACGAAGCTGACGGTCAAACTTGTCGGAAGTTTGGTCTGTTTCAATGTTCTTATCTATCGTATTCCGAAAAGAATCAAAGTTCAAATCAGAGATTTTGCTTTTTCCTATAGCCATTCTGATAATACATTTAAATGAATACTTTGGTTATCTTCCGTATCTTTGTTTTCTCCGAGGACGGCACAGACGGTTTGCCATCATAGCGCAACGGTATGCCCATTTCAGGTCATCGTCATCTTTGTCTCGTCCCCAACCCGAAGTTGCGCCACCGCCTCCACCACCGGACTGGGCCGCAACGGTAGTGGCTGCATCAATGTATTCTGTAAATAGAAGGATTGCTGTTTTCTGCACATCACCAATCTTGGCAAATACATTATCTGCATCGAGGGTGATATTTTTATCTATTACATCCAGGCAACTCTGGGGAATATCAACAGGGTAATGATGAAACTCGTCTGTAGAAAAGTCGAAGTGTCGCATAACCAGGCTGTTATCTACAATATCCAGTGGCTTTGTGGCCGGTGGCATTTGTGTATGATGTTCTGTTGCTCTTTGCTTTGGTAAGGGCGACTTTGCCTTTTCTTGACTCTGTTGATGTAGCTTCGCCCATGTCATTTCTATCTTCGAAGGCATAAGGCAACGACCTTTGCCAAGCTCGGATGACTTATATATAGAGTTGCCACGTTTGATAGAGTAGCCACGGACTTTGCCATTATTGTCCGAGTGCAGCCTCACATCATACCCATTTTGGTTAAGACATCTTACATAAAGCTCCCAATCGAAGTATGGCAACTTTGCCAATACAGACAAACAATCTTGGGTAATCTCATCCTTATTGCGTTGGCTCACCTCCTGTGCATCCATCCAACCCCGTTGTTGTGAAATCTTTGATGCTGCCACCATCGCCCTCTCATAGATATAATGGGCATCGTTCACATTACCCGTCATGTCTATGCGGTTCGCATCAATATGAAGGTGCATGATACCGCTCTTGCTGTCATGGTGTAGAGCAACCACATATTGGCTGTTTTTGAGATTGGTTGTTGCCGCACTTTTGCGCTTTGACTTTTTTGAGAGGTCGATTGCGTCAAACTCCCGGATAAAATCATCTGCCAACTTTTGCCAATCTTCCATTTCCCAGCCTTGTGTTTCTTCTGATGTCGGGGAAACCTCCATTCGTATCATGTTTCGTTTGAGCGGATGGTGGCAGTTCAACTTATCCTCAAATTTCTTCTGCAAAGCGAGCATCCTTGCCCACATTGCGGTTGGTGTAATATCATCAGGAAGAAGATTGGTCTTTACAATCTCTGCCTTGTCCTTATCCACAGAGTAACGTATGGCATTTGCCCCGTGACTTATAACTTTCGCTTTGGCTATCATATCAGTATGGTCAATTATTGGGTTATATATTTCTCTATTTCTATCATGCGGTTAAGTATCATTTCTGCGCTCAACCGCCACTGCCTCATGAATATCTCACTGCGAAGGATATTCTCACGCTCTGACAGAGGTCGACCTTTGAGGAAACCAAACAACTTCTGTATGTCACCTCTGGCATCAGAAAGACTGTTCAAGGCTTCCATTTCTTTGTCGGTTAATCTCCGCTTGGGATATTTCCCCTCCAGCCGTTTGCGTGCGTATGCACTTGTGGTCAGTCCACAAAGCGAGGCGTATTCTTCTATCTCCTTATGAAGCTGCGGTGTCAATCTTACAATAAGACGACTCGTATATTTTGGCGTGTCCTTTTCTGTATTCTTCTTTTTCATATCAAGTAATTTTTAAAGTGTGTGTAACCCAATGCGAGCTTGCGAGCGTTCAAGAAGTCCATCGGCATACGGACAAGCGAAGCGAGTTTTGTATGACATTGGTATTTCTTGCAACACCGCTATCAAATTCACCGCACAAAACTTTTGTAGCGTTGAGGAACTGCATTGTTCATCAGATATTCGTTGAGGTCTTTGTTCCCCTCATATTCGCATGCCATATCCGAACACTTTTTTCCCAAGGCTGTGGCGATTTGCAGCGTTCCCGTTCTACCAGCAGCATCATTATCCAGATGGCAGAACACTTGTGAATACCGTTCAAGAACTGGCAAGGCTTGCGGAATGTTTACGAGGGAATTAAGCACCACAGCATCGCATTCGCCATGCAGGACGAGATAAGAAAGGAAATCCATGAACCCTTCAAACACATGGCACTCCGTCCCGTGGCTTGCAATCGTGGTAATTGCTTTGGGGGCTATACATCCCTTGAAGTATGGATTGCGAAGTTCATAACCACCTGCATCATTCTTGAATCCAATAGCGAAGTAGTTCTTTCCGTTTTTCTTGTAATGTATTTCCAAGCATTGACCTTTGGCGACTGCGGAACTAATACCCCTTGATGAAAGATATTTCAACAGGGCAGGATGCGTAAGTTCTCTTATTTCAATATCCTCAAATGGGCAGGATTCTTGGCAAGGAGTCTGTTGTGTCGGTCGTGTTGGTATAACTGTTGAACGGCTCATCATGCGGATAACTTCTGAAACATTCTGCGTGTGGTATAGCTCCATTGCCAAATCAAGGATGTTGCCACCTTTGCTCAATCCGAAGTCATACCATACGTTTTTGTTCAAGTCAACCTTGAATGAAGCTGTATGTTCTGCATGGAGTGGCGACAAGTACCACCATTTGCTTCCTTTCTTATTTGTTGGGACAAAACCTCTACTTGCGAGGAAGTCGGAGATTTGAATATTCTTTATTTCTTGTATAGTCATATAGATAGTGATTAGTTGTTGAAATGATGAATTGTTGAGTATTATGCTGGTGAAAAGAAAAATAGTTTTCTCTTTTGCCCAGTCATATATCTTTTGTTGAGATAATGTTGAATTGTATTTATTTGATAATCATCGGATAATGCTTCGATTCCAACAATTCAACAACTCAACGAGGTGTTATATTCCCAATGAGTCCAAGAACTCTTTGGTCACTGTATAGAAACGTCCAACTCTACTGATGGCTGATACTCTCCCAGGTTTGCCATAGTCACACTGATAAGTGAGATAGGTGAGCGCATTGTGAGCCGGTGTAAGTCGCCAGACATCCTTCACGACCTTCCGTATCTGCCATTGCTCCACTTTTACCCCGTTCATCGTCAGAAGAGGTATCAAGTCCTGAGGGATAAAAGAAACCTTATCCACATTTTGCGTCTCCATAATATCGCGTATCAGTTCCACCATGTCCAGCTCCGTGTGATTGCGGTTACACTGAATGATACGGTCAAGTGCCTCGGTCCTAATTAGAGTAGGATTGAACCACATGCGTCCCTCCTTGAAGGTGGAGAGTGTGCGATGCTGCAAATAATAGAGGAAAGCAGGTATCTGTTCTTTGAGTTTTTGCAAGAAGTTGGTGTCATCGTTTTCAAGTGGATGGATTTTCCGTACCCAATATCGGTTCTCGCCCGGATCAATGATAACGGGATAAAGTTCGTTATTGGAACAGAGCACGAACTTGGCAAAGAAGTTGACCTCCTGCCTGTCCTTACCCTTTGCCTCCACTTTGTAGGTTTGAGCTGTGCTGAGATTCTTCAGGCGTTCCGAATCCTCCCTGCGACTCAGCAGCACTTCATCCACAACGATGAGCAGTTTTCCTGCCCAGTCAGCATTGAACTGGCTTCTGAAATCCTCATTCGTGTTAAAAGTGGCATTGTCCTGAAAGATGCTTTTCAGAAAGTTCAAGAAAGTAGTCTTGCCAGTGTTACGTTCTTCGGACACCAACAGGAGAATGGGCAACTTCTGTGTAGGTTGCATGTAGAGTAGCTGCATATAGTCCAAGCCCAACTCATATTGTTCTTCAAAGATATGATGCAGTAACTTCTCTATATCAGGGAAAACGCCCTCTGCCGGAACATGGTCTATCGGCTCATAGAGATTATAGAAACCTGCAATATCTTTTTGATAGTTCGTGTGACTCGGCACCGTACAAAAGCCATTAAACTTATCAATGGGAGGTATGTTATCCCTGCCATAGTCCTGTCTTATTGTGCCAAAGCTCCATTGTATTCTTCGGGTGGTCATCGTTCCATCGGCCAGAGGCTGTTGTACTACCTTATATATAATAGTGCCCACTCGGATATATTGTTCTTCCATATAACGCCTCCTTAGATTAAACTTTCACGTTGTTGCTGCATGAACTCTGAACTTTCGACTTCACCAGTGAAGTGATTTCCTTCTTTGAATAAAGGTTTCGTCCGCCCAACTTGTGAACGACAATCGTTCCCTCTTTCTGCATACGCCACAAAGTGGTATAGGTGATGTGGAGCCGTTCACAAACTTGGTCACGTGTAAAGTATTCGTCACTCTCTTCCTGTGTCAAATCTGCCTGAGACTTCTTTCCTACCAATTCTTCCACCAATTCAGAAACAACCTGCTTGAGGTCATCCTTCTGTAACATTATAAAATTCCCTTGCATAACATATTGTTTTGATGTTTATGCTGCAAAATTACGATGGAATAAAATGAAAGCACCTCGGTAAAAATCGTGTCGATTTCTGCCGAGGTGCTTTTAACGAAAGAGAGGGTTTCTTTAACAAATAAGGTGCTTTAAGATGGAATCAATACACATCCCGGGAAAGCAATGTGCGTAACCTTATGCCTATTAGGTTCGCTTGTTCTTTTCCTGTCTGAACAGCCTTTTCAGATAAGCTCAAATTGTAATCGTAGCCATGTTCATTGATGATGGCATTATAAAGGGCTTCTGCCCAATCAAAGCCAGACTTAAAACTAAGGTCGGGAAACTTTTCTAATATGGCGGTATGGAAAGTACGATAGTTGTATGAGTCATTCAACAAGTTACAATTGGTCAACGCAGCAAAGAGATAGGCAAGAATGGAGTCTGTGCCATTGGCTTCCATCCATTCTGTGAGTATATTCCGTATTTCGTTGGCAAGAATTTCTGCATGAGGTGGCATGAGCATTTCTTCTATCAAGACACAGGTTTGCCTGCGCCCACGTCTTCCTTTTGCTTCTTGCAGGGTGGAGCTGACAACATCTTTGGCCACACCATTCTTGCTCATAGTTTTCCAAGTACCTTTGGTGTAGCCTGCCTTTTCAAGACTGGTAAGCATCATAGAGCGCATGAATTGCCCACCAAAACCTTTCTGCCAAATGGATGAGTTTTCTCCCATCATGGTTTTGGAAAATAAATCTCCCATCTTCACAAAACCATCATCAAATACCATCCAATAGAATGTGCTGCACATGAAAGGATTGTTGTGAAGTAGCTTCTCCTTTACCGTATCTTGGTTAAGTGTAGAGGCAAACAAGTCTTTTAGCCTCTCATGGACTTGTTGATTGCTTTTTGAGAACTGAGCTTTGTTGTAGCTTTCAGTACCGGGGCAAAGGCTCTTCAACAATTCTGTAATACCTTCTATCCCATTGAGCGATAGCATCTCTGTCAAGTAAGACATACCTTTGATGAAAAAGGTCATATCACCTTTGCATGCTTTGGTAAAGAGGTCTGTGAACTCTTGATAGTCTTCAGGATGGTCATAATGCCAACGGCGCAAACTCAGCAAGTTCAAATCCTTATTGACAGCCTCTTGCGTTTCACGTCTTTTGTCCTGCAAATAAGCTTTAATGCCGTCCTTGACGTATTTTGAATCTGTTGGCAGTTCAATCTCCGTCACGGCATCAGCTATCTCTTTAAGCCCATTGTCAAGTTCCAAATAGCAATACAAACAGCAGGCGAACACATTACAGCCTTTTACAGATGTAATGAAGTGTTCTGTCAATTCGCCAAGTGTTCCGTCTTCCTTATCCAACATTTCCAAGATTGTACTTTGGAATGCAGTCATTTCATCATCTGATAGTTCACAGTTCTTTCCACACATTGATTCTTTCAAGGCAGACTGAATTTTGTCCTTGAACTGGGAATAGGTCTCTTGGTTAGCATCAAGCCATTCCTTCATCTTCGCTTGAAGATGATGCTTGTCAGGTGGAAGTTCCTTCATATTAACGCCCATATAAACAGTTTCGCTAAATGGCTAATCTTTGAGGCATGCCAATGGAATCACTTTAACCCCATCGGGGCGAGTATATGCCATTGTACCACCCGTCATCACAATTAGTAAATCCGGCTCACGAATAGGCACCTGCTTCTCTGTCTCGTTATGTTCCTGAATAAGCCGTTTGAGTTCAAGCAGATGCTTGGCACCATCATCAATTTCACGACTACCAAGTTTGCATTCTATCAGGGCATACCGTCCGTCTTCCAGATGCAGCACCAAATCGGCTTCCAAACCATATCTATCTCTGTAATATGAAATACGACTGTTGAAATCTGCCGTATAAGCCTTCAAGTCCCTTATACACATCTGTTCAAAGATGAAGCCGAAGGTCTTAAGTTGAGTCTCCAATGCTTCTGCATTGACATTCATAGCAGCTACAGCAATAGATGGGTCAACGAAACAACGCTTGGGAGAACTACGGATGGCAGTCTTACTACGGATAGCAGGACACCACGCATCAATATCTTGGATAACGAACAATTTTTCCAGAGCTGCAATATAATCATCAAAAGTAGTCATAGACAAATTGATGTCTTCCGATGCTGTAACATCGGAAAGAATATTACTTTTCTTTGCCAGTGTACTGATATTTCGGGCATACGACTTCATGATTTGTCGAGCAATTTTCGGATTTCGCTGTTTGTTATCCACAGCCGAAATATCATTCTCGCAAACACTATTTACATAATCCTTAGCGATGAGCATACTTGCTTTTGCAGACATCTGCAACGTGGCAGGCCAACCTCCACGGCAGGCTGCCATAATCAACCCCGGAATATCTAATTTGCTTGAAGCACCATCAATATCATAATCGGGGTTATTGAAAAGTTCCTGAATAGAAACTTCTCCTGATGACTCCAAAGATTCCCATAAACTCATCGGATAAATTTTCATGCGTGTAATACGCCCTGTACCCGTATGCCGAATCTTTGATCTGTCCACGGTATTGCTTCCTGTCAGAATAAATTGTCCGGGCTTACCTCCTGCGTTATCGACAGCTGTACGTACAGCATCCCATATCATCGGAGCATCTTGCCATTCATCTATCAACTTCGGTTGCTCTCCCTTCAGCAATAAAGATGGCTTGGTGGCTGCTGTGGTAAGATACTCTTCAGCTTTATCTGGGTCTTGTAACTTAATTACGCTTCTGGCCTGTTGTTCTGCAGTAGTTGTTTTACCTGTCCATTTTGGACCTTCTATCAGCACTGCTCCAAATGTTTCCAAGCGTTCTTGAAGCATTTTGTCGGCTACTCTTGATAAATATCTCATGGCGTTTGCTTTATTTTTGGTACAAAGTTACTGATTTTATTTGAAATACGATTAGTAACTTTGTGTTTTTGTGGCATTTTACTTTGTATTTTTGTGGTTGTTTGCTCTGTGTTTTTGCGGTATTTTACTTGGTGTTCTTGCGATGACTGGCTGTGTCAATTAGACAAACCAGCAATCAACTCTTTCCGTTCCTCTTCGCTCATATCCTTCAACATTTCAAGCAAAGCAGCCTTCTTATCAACAAAGGTAGCTGTGCTTTTTGGCTTCTCGTTGAGCAAATAGTGATTGTATTCCAACATTTTTTCAAGCGGATAAGCACCGATGTAATTGGAAGTGATGTCACCACCACCGCTATGCCCCATACTATCACTTATATATTTATATGGTACAACGCCAGAGTTATTGAGATTGGTAGCGAAGCTGTGCCTTGCCCAAGTGGGTGATGGCGCCTGTTCCATATCCAATAGTTTGGCAACTTTTACCATATGCTCACGTATATATCTATTATAACGTTGGATAACCCATATCTCCTGCTCGGGTGTGATAAGTTCACTCATTATAGGGAATACTCTCCGTCCAAGTTTAGGTACATTGCCATACCGGTTGAGTATCTCTTGTATTTCAGGTGTGATAGGGAATATCACTTCGCTGGCACTCTCGTTTCGTTCACGTGTTTTGTGCCTAAGAAAACTCAACTGTTTGCCGCGAGTAGCATAATACAGCTCGTCATAGGTCAGTCGAAGCGTATCGGCAAGATTTTGCCCATCTCCCAAATACATAAAGAGGAATAATCCGAGGTCTCGGAATATTGCATGTTTCTCCCTGCCTAGGAACAACTCGTTGCCATCTTTATCTTTTGCCTCGTCAGCTTTCCAGAAGTCATAGAGTTTGCGCATAGTTGCCACATCAAGAAACTCATGCTTGCGACTTTGCGCCTTGTTATAGCCAGTGTCCTTGAACATTTCTTTGGTGTCACCTTTCATCAAGCCGTTGGCGATGCATATATTAATGATTGTCCGTAGGCTGCGAAGTGCAATGGCGATGGTCGTGGTGCTCAATTCGTTCTTCTTCATGATTTTCACCCACTTCAAGATGAAGTCACGGTCTATGTCCGCAAACGACACATCTGTTCCCAAATCTTTTACGAAACGGTTACGCACATCCTTGCTACAACGAGCGGAGCCAGCCTTGCCTTCGTTGGTCTTGGATTGGATGTATGAGTCCCACATGGTTATAATAGTGCTGTCATCATCCTTCTTACCTTGGAACCTATCTTGCAACTTGCGAAGAGAAAAATTGTTTTCCGAGATAAGTTGGTTGGCTATCAGTTCCACCCTGTCCATCAGGTTCTTCATGTCATTGCGTTCTGAAAGTTGAACACGACGACCACTTTTTTCATATTCGCATAAGGCAAGCCACTCTTCCATCGTATATGCTTTGCCCAACCGCAGAAAGACTTTCTGCCCGGCATGGCATACACGCACAGCAACAGGAAGCGGCTGTGAATAATCGCCAGCTTTGCGTATATCCAATGTCAGCGAACCATACACATTGCCATTGGCAGCGGTAAATTTGGCAAGACATTTTTCACCTCTTGATGTGGATTTTGCCTCTTCTTTTGTGGCTTTGGTGACCTTATTCATCTTCTCATCCTCCATAATACGTTTATTTACAAGTGGAATCGTGCTCATTTTGGTGACCTTCAGGTGACCTTTTCGCATGAAAACTGGTGCAAATATAGTAATTTTCGTGCAAACCGCAAAATCTATTAGCCGCTGATAATCAGTGCAATTACACTTCATGCGATTACATGAAATACCCCACAAAAAGACTCATAATCTGGAGGTCCCTGGTTCAAGCCCAGGCTGGTCCACGCTTCTATT
>OLFV01002280.1_pt1 | contig 14894 bp, 12 predicted proteins | sample 1605551 | NCBI WGS metagenome assembly OLFV01 (sample SAMEA3888922, study PRJEB22519) | human gut metagenome | biome: human gut; feature: human-associated habitat; material: faeces | place: Denmark | collected 2011
GGAAAATGAACCATATTAGTACTGATATATATAAATAATTTAGATCACTTACTTAGTAATAATTTTTGGCAAAGATAAAGAAAATAAATTAACTTAGTAGAATTATTAACAAAATAAATGTTAATAAGATTTCTTAACAACGTTTATCTTTATCTTCTATCATTATTAAAAATGACGCGCAAATATTTAAGAAACATTAAAAAATGTACATTAAAGCCATTTATGTTGTAACACAGTGAGCAGCAATCACTATTTTTAGCTAACTTTGTGCATGGTTTAACGGCATAACACGCAACACAAAGAGTTGGGCCGTTTTTAACGAAACTAACAGAAACATCAATTTTTTAAAGACAAGAAAAAAACATGACAACATCATCACTGCTCTTTATTGGAGGCCTCGGAACACCCGAACTGATTCTTATTCTCATCGTTGTGCTCGTGCTCTTCGGAGGCAAGAAGATTCCCGAACTGATGCGCGGAATGGGCGTCGGCATTAAAAACTTTAAGGAAGGCGTAAACGGAATTAACGAAGAGATAAAAAAAGACGTCAACAAAGCCGAAGAGGCAGATAAGAAAGAGGACAAATAGTGTCCTGGTTTCCAAGACAAGATTAATCGGCTGAACAAAGAAGAAAAAACATACGGATGACAGACAAAGAAGAAACCACGCCATCTACGACAGCTTCAACAAACGACGGCTTGAAGCAGAGCATCGAAACACAGCAGCAGGAGCAGAGCGAGCAGCAACCTGTCAGCAAAGCACAGCAGCAGGGGCAGGACGGTGAGCAGCAAAGCGACCAAGCACAGCAGCAGGAGCAGGACGGTGAGCAGCAAAGCGACCAAGCACAGCAGCAGGAGCAGGACGGTGAGCAGCAAAGCGACGAACCAGAGCCGTTAGACGAGATGACGTTTTGGGACCATTTGGAGGCGTTGCGCTGGATGCTTGTAAGGGTGTTTTCAGCCCTTGGCATCTTCATCATTGGCGGCTTCGCTTTCATTCCCTGGATCTTCGAGCATGTGATTATGGCTCCCATCAACAACCAGTTTTTCCTTTACCGTTGGTTGGCAAAGCTGTCGGAGCAGGTGGCCATCATGCCCGACGACTTGACGCGCCCGTTCCACGTCAGCATAATAAACATCCGACTGTCGTCGCAGTTTTTTCTCCACATGTCACTGTCGTTCTGGTTGGCGTTGCTCATAACCTTCCCCTATCTCGTTTATGAGGTGTGGAAGTTTATCTGCCCGGCGCTCTATGAGAACGAGCGAAAGAGCATGAGGTTCACCTTTGTCTTTGGAACGGTCATGTTCTTCATTGGCTGCGTGGTGGGCTACAGCGTGGTGTTCCCGCTGACGCTGCGGTTCCTCTACAACTACCAGTTGAGCGCGTCGATCAGCAACCAGCTGTCGCTCGACTCGTACATGGACAATTTCCTGATGCTTGTGTTCATGATGGGCATCGTGTTTGAGCTTCCCCTGGTGTCGATGCTTTTGGGCAAGATTGGCATTCTGCACCGCGGCTTCTTCAGCGCCTACCGTAGCCACGCCGTTGTGGCGTTGCTTGTGGTGGCTGCGTTCATAACGCCCTCGTCAGACCCCTTCACCCTCATGGCGGTTTTCACACCTATCTATATTTTATGGGAGCTGAGCGCCTTCCTGGTGAAGCCAGCGCCTAAGGACGATTAAGACAGGAGAGGGGGCTTTCTTTGCCTTTCGCTGGCAGAAGAAACATTTGCTTCGCGCTTTGCACGAGCAAACACAAAATAAAGCATACCTTCTTGCGGAGGTTTTAAAGACAATAGAGACAATAGAGACAATTCTTTTGATTTGCTGCGGCTGTTATAGCTTCTCAATCAAAGAATTGTCTCTATTGTCTCTATTGTCTTTAAAAAAACGTCAAGAAGATAACGTTATCCCCCTATTGTCTTAAAAAAACACCAAGAAGATAACGTTATCCCTCTATTGTCTTTAAAAAAACGTCAAGAAGATAACGTTATCCCCTATTGTCTTAAAAACCAAGCCCATTGTCGTTCAGACAAAGAACATGATGATAACCTGAGCGATGACAACCCTAAGGAACATGCCGAGCGGATAGACCGAGGCATAGCTCACAGAGGCCGAGTCGCCCTTCATCGTGTCGTTGGCATAGCCCAGAGCCATGGGGTTAGCCATAGCGCCACAAACGATGCCGCAGACCGAACCGAAATCGAGCTTCTTGCTCTTCAGCGCTATTATGCCCACAATGAGCACAGGCACCACGGTGAGCACGAAGCCGAGACCTATCCACAGCAAGCCCTCAGGGCGCATGACGGTATGGAAGAAATCGCCGCCGGCAGCAAGACCCAAGCAGGCGAGGTAGAGCGAGAGGCCCAGCTTGCGGAGCATGAGCGATGCCGACCGCGTGGTGTAACTGATGAAATGGGCGCGTGGACCAAGCGAGCCCACAAGTATGCCGACGATGATGGGGCCGCCGGCCATGCCCAGACGCACGGGAGCGCTCATGCCCGGCAGGTTGAGCGGAATGGTGCCGAGGGCGAGACCCAGGATCATGCCGAAGAAGATGGCGCCGAGGTTTGGCTCGTTGAGCACCTGAACGGCGTTGCCAAGGAAGCTCTCCACATGGTTTATGGCATCGGGCTTGCCCACCACGGTCACGCGGTCGCCATACTGGAGCATGAGATTGTCGGTGGCAAGCAGCTTGATGTCGCCGCGCATCACACGGCTGACGTTCACGCCGTAAGCATCGCGCAGATGAAGGGCACCGAGCACCTTGCCGTTGAGCACAGGACGGGTAACGACGATCACACGACTCTCCACATGCGAGTCGATGGCGTTCCAGTCGATCTTCTCGCGGTTCCAGTCTTTCTGCACCTTCTCGCCAAACAAGATCTCCATGGCATCGGCCTCATGAGGCGTGGTCACCACCAGCAGGTTGTCGTTGATGTGGATCTGCGTCTCTGCCAGCGGCACGATCACGCCGTCGCCGCGCCAGATGCGTGAGATGATAAACTTCATGTGTGTCATCTGCGCAATCTCCGCAATGGTCTTTCCCGCGAGGGCTGGGTTGATGGCCACATATTGCGCTATGTAGGTGTTGTCGGCATCGGGGCTGATCTTCGGTTTCAGGTCATCGGGCTTGACAACAAAGCGCCGCATCAGCATCATGGCAAGAATTACGCCCACCACACCCAACGGATAGGTCACGGCGCAGCCCAAGGCGGCCCCGCTGCTCGGCACCGAAGCGTGCTCAAGCGCCTGTTGGGCGGCACCGAGCGCCGGCGTGTTGGTGGTGGCGCCACACAAGATGCCCACCATATCGGGCATGCCCACGGGCAGCACGAAGGTGAACGCAATGGCCATAACGGTGCCCACCACGATAACGGCGAAGCTCCACATGTTAAACTGTATGCCCTCATGCCGCATCAGTCCGAAGAAGTTGGGACCGACATACAGGCCGAGGGTGTAGACAAAGAGCGTCAGTCCGAAGGTCTCGGCAAAATCGAGCATCTGCTCGTTGGCGCTCAGGTGGAAGTGTCCCGCCAAGATGCCTATGAAGAACACGAAGGCTATGCCTAACGACACGCCACGCACATGAATTTTGCCGAGGGCCAGACCCACGGAGCAGATAAGCGACAGCACCACAACGGTCTGCAATGCTGAATGGACATTAAAAAGTCCGTCTATCCAGGTCATTATTCTTTTTGTTTTGTTTTCTTTTTGTCAGGTTAGATGGAAGGTCAACCTTATCATCTGTTTGCGGGTTTGGCTCACAGCGCCTTGCCGAGCAGTCGGCGCGACATATATCTCACCGGATACCACGCCGCAGCCCATCCCACGGCCAAGACCGTGATGAAGACAATGAGCACATCGCTGTAATGAACGCTCACGGGGTAAGCGTTGACCACGAACGTGCCCGAGCTGTCGCCCATAGACACAAGGCCAAACTCTTGCTGTAGCCAGCAGAGAAGCAGTCCGAGCAGTATGCCCACAACAGCACCGAGGGCCGAGATCATGCGTCCCTCAAACAGGAACACGCGTGTGAGCGTGCGGTCTGTTGCTCCGAGGTTGCGCAGCGTCTGCACATCCTTTTTCTTCTCAATGATGAGCATGGATAGCGAGCCGATGATGTTGAAGCACGCCACCACGAGGATGAACGACAGGAAGAGGTATGCCAGCACCTTCTCCACCTGCATTATGCGGAACGTGTCGGCATGTTGCTCAAAGCGGTCAAGCACGTTGAAGCGCCCCTCAGCGAGGTTTTTGATCTTGCGCTTTGCCGCGTCGATGTCGGTGCCTGGCTTGAGCTTGACCATGAGCTTCGACACCATGCCCTGACGGAAGAACAGTCGGCGGGCGAAGGCAATGGATGTGATGAGATAGTCGCGGTCATACTTGGCTTGGTTCACGGCAAAGACCACGCCGGGCGATATGAGCGAGTCGGTGACGAACCCGTCGGCAGGCGATGCCATGTCGGTGAGCTGTCCCTCGCGTTGCGGCGCATAGATCTTGAGGAACCCGTCCCAGCGGGCACCCATGCCAAGAGTCTGTGCCAAGCGTATGCCTGGCACGCCATACTCGAGGTTGGCAGCCTGAAGAGAGAAGTCGCCGTCGCCATAGAGAATTTTCTGTATGCGTGTCATGCGGGCAAAATTGTCGTCCACGCCCATGATGTTGACCATGGCCTGCTGACCGTTATAGAAGGCGAGGGCCTGGTCTTGCACACACTCGGAAACCATGTCGACCTCTGGCAGCTGACGGATCTTCATGAACACGGCATCGTCGGCAGCCGCCACCTTGCCCTTCACGGGAACGACCTCGAGCTGCGGGTCAAAGTTGGTGAAGAACGAAGCGACCAGGTCATGGAAGCCGTTGAACACGCTGAGCACGATGACCAGAGCCATCGTAGCCACCGCCACACCCACCATCGAGATGATGGATATGACGTTTATGGCGTTGGTGCTCTTCTTCGAGAACAGGTAACGTCGGGCTATGAAGAAAGGAAGGTTGAGCCTCATTTCTTTAGCAGCGAGTCGATGTGCTCGATATAGTCGAGCGAGTCGTCAATGAAGAAGCGCAGCTCAGGTATGATGCGCAACTGGTTGCGCACGCGTGTTCCCAGCTCGTAGCGTATGGTCTTCTCACTGGCATTGATGTTCTTCATTATCTCATCGCCCTTGTCGGAAGGGAAGATGCTGAGATAAGCTGTGCAGATGCTGAGGTCGGGCGACACGCGACACTTGGTCACGCTCACCATCACGCCGTGCATCATTCTTGTCTGCGACTGGAAGATGAGGCTAAGCTCCTTCTGCAGCAGTCGCGCTATTCGGTTTTGTCTTGTTTCTTGCATATTTGTTATTGTTTTATTATTGTTTTTTTAAAGCCCAACCCCCGCTATAGGAATGTTGATTTTTGAATGTTGAATGTTGAATTGTCGGCTTTCAGCCGATGTTGAATTTTCGAATTTTGAATTTTCGAATTTTGCGCTCGGCTCGTAGAGACGCTTGCCTAAGCAAGAATTTTCCTCTTTAGAAGGGCTATCGAATTCTTCACTCTTCGTTCTTCACTCTTCCCTTAAATCAGGGCTAACGAATTCTTCACTCTTCGTTCTTCACTCTTCCCTTACCTTTACTTCCATCTCCACAGTTTCACGATAATCTTTCCCACAGGAGAGGCAACCCTTGTGAGGCTGTTGAAATGGATGTTCTTGCCCATGACCACAAGCGTCACGGCAACAAGGATGAGCACGATGCCGACAGCCATGCGCATGGTGAACAGCTCGCCAAAGAGCAGCACGCTGATAACCAGCGCCGTGACAGGCTCAAGGGCACCAAGGATGGCGGTGGGTGTGGAGCCGATGTCGTGAACAGACACCACCATGAGAACCAACGAGAGGACCGTGGGCACGAGGGCCAGCATCAGACCCAACCCCCACTGCTCGGGCGTGGTAAGCAGCTGTATGTGGTTCGACTCGCTGGTGAACGAGGTAAGGAGCACCGTGAGGGCCGCGAAGATGAGCACATAAAACGTGAGCTTGAGCGACGACACACGGATCTGCGACTTGTTCACCACGATGATGTAAAGGGCGTAGGTGAGCGATGAAAGGGCTACCAAGCTCACGCCTATGCCGCTGAGCGTCTCGCCGTCGCCACCCTTATAGAGCAGCGCTATACCCATGATCGCCAGCAAGATAGAGAGAACGGTGCTCGTCGTGACCTTCTCCTTGAAAAACACGGCCATGATGACCGCCACCATTATGGGATAGACAAAGAGCAGGGTGCTGGCAATGCCGGCTCCCATGAAATGGAAACTGTTGAACAGCGACAGCGAGGACGATGAGAAGAGCACCCCCAAGCCTGCCATCACAGCAAGCTCGTGACGGGTCACGGCAAACGACTTGCGCTGGACAGCCATGTAAAGGGCCAGCATAAGCACGGCCAACGAGAAACGGTAGAACAGCACCGAGCATGAGTTGATGCCGTCGGCATAAAGGGGCAACGCACCCAGCGGATTGGCTCCATAACATGCAGCGGCGAGGATGCCGCACAACGTTCCTCTTACTTTTGCGCTCATTTTCTTTCCTTTGTCTCCTTCTTTTTAAATTATTGTTCTGATTATTACTGTTTTTTGCTTCAGGGGGGTATGGAAACGGGGGTTATGCCAGATGCTTCTGCCATTTGCGTTTGCCATTTGCTTCTGCCAGATGTTCTTGCCAGATGTTTCCGCCATTTGCGTTTGCCAGATGTTCTTGCTAAAAGCGTTTGCCGTTTGTTTGTCCTGTTGTTTTCGCCAAAAGGTTTCACATCTTAACAACGGTGCATCAACATGCCCTTTCTTTCACCACGCCCTTGTTTCAAGGTGCAAAGTTAGCTAAAATAATCCATTCAACATCTCCCGCGCTTTAGTTTTGCTCCACATTTGCATAAAAAGAAACTTTTTAACCCTTCATTCACACTTTCTTTCATTACTTTCAATAATCTTTCGTAACTTTGCATTGCATTTTTCCACAATGCTTTCATACAGAAGACATCGTTAAGTAACACGAAGAACAAAAAAATAATCATTATGACAATAAACGAACAGCAAGACGAGGTGATCGAGGAGTTTGAGGGATTCACCGACTGGATGGACAAATATCAGATGCTCATTGACCTTGGCAACGACCTGGAGCCGCTTGACGCGAAATATAAGACGGAGCAGAACCTCATCGACGGATGCCAAAGCCGTGTGTGGCTGCAGGCCGACTACACCGACGGCAACATCGTGTTCACAGCCGACAGCGATGCGCTCATAACAAAGGGCATCATTGCGTTGCTCATTCAGGTGCTCAGCAGACACACGCCAAAGGAGATTGCGGAGGCCGACCTCTACTTCATTGACCGCATTGGCCTCAAGGACCACCTCTCGCCCACACGCTCTAACGGACTGCTGTCTATGGTGAAGCAGATCCGCATGTATGCGCTGGCTTATGAGGCAAAAGAGGAAGAGGGCAAGGCTGAAGGAACCAAGGCAGAAGAGGCAAAGGAGGACGCACCCCATGCGTAAGCTACGCACCATAGAGATGCAGCGCCTCTCGGTGGAGCAGTTTCACGAGGCCGAGAAGATGCCGCTGGTGGTGGTTCTCGACGACGTGCGCTCGCTCTACAACGTGGGCTCCGTGTTTCGCTCCTGCGACGCCTTCCGCGTGGAGGCTGTCTACCTGTGCGGCATAACAGCCACGCCGCCCCACCCCGAGATACACAAGACAGCCCTCGGCGGCGAAGACTCTGTGAGCTGGCGCTATTTTAAGGATGCCACCGAAGCGGTGGCAGAGCTACAGGGCCGCGGCTACCATGTGTGGGCAACAGAACAGGTGGAAGGCTCTACCAAGCTGCAAAACCTTGAGCTGCCCGAGGCCAACGGCTATGCCGTGGTGCTGGGCAACGAGGTTAAGGGCGTGCAGCAGGTGGTGGTCGACCATTGCGACAGTTGCCTTGAGATCCCGCAGTTTGGAACCAAACACTCGCTCAACGTGAGCGTGACCGCCGGCATCGTGGTGTGGGAGTTTGCACGCCGCCTACTGATGTGACGGCACAAAAGCCCCAAAAAGAGAAACATGTTCTAAAGCCCAAAAAGAGAAACATGCTGAGAACGCTCATCCTTTTCTTTGCCATGACGTTGGCCACCATGAGCATGGCGGCAGACGACAGGTACGACAGCCTCATGAAGGCTGCCGTGGGCAAGCCGTCGGTCCAGATATTGGAGGATGCGGAGAAGGCAGCGAAACAGAAGGACGAACGCAAGGCTCTGGTGCTCTACATGGTGGTGTGCAACCGCTCACGAACCGCCACGACGGAACAGGACAAGACCTCGTGTGCGCTCGCTTACCTGCGCTCGGGCGACATCTACTATTGGCGCGGACATTACGCCAAAGCCCTGTCGCTCTATCTGCAAGGTCACAAGATATGCGAAAGCACAGAGGAGAAGAGGAAAATCATCGAGTTTTACAAGTGTTTCGGCAACGTCTACTGCATGTTTAAGGATTATGCACAAGCCGTGAAATATTACGAACGTGGCTATGAGCTGCGCAACCAGTATCCCGATCCCGTGATAACCTATCGTCTGCTCAACAACCTCTGCCACACGTTCTACCTCATGGGCGATGCCAACAACGCCACACGCTATTACAGGTTGGCACAACAGCTTTCCGAACACATGCCAGAAAGGCAGAGGCCCGACTTCAAGTTCTACAGCTCTTTCTATCTGGCCATCATCAACAAGATGAACCACCGCTACGACCAGGCCATCGCCTTGCTGCGCCCGCTCGTGCCTTTTGCCCAAGAGAAGCACCTGCCGCCACGCTACATCTGCGGGGTTTATGAGGAGATATATAAGATTTTCGACTTCAAAGGCGACATCGACTCTACACGCCGTTACGTCGACCTGTGTCTCACCACAGCCGAGAAGACGCGACAGATGCACATGTTCACCGAGACGCTGGGCGAGATGTCGAAGATCTACGCACGACGGGGCGACAAGAAGAACGCCGACCTCTACAGCCGCCGTTACCGCGCCGCCGCCGACAGCACGTTCAACCAAGACGAGTTTAACAAGGCAAAGACGCAACAGTTTGTCTACGAGATGGACAAGGTTGACAAAGACATTGCCGCCCTGACGGCAGAAAACGACAGCCGACAGGAGACCATACGCCTGCAAGGCTACATGCTGTGCGGTGGCTTGGCTCTGCTCCTCGTGGTCTCCGTGTTGCTCTTCATGGTCTACAGACAGAAGCAGAGGCTGAAGCACAGCTACCATGACCTCTACGCCATAAACCAGCGACTGCTCGACATGCAGCAACAGCTCGACGAGGCTAAAAGCGCCATGAAATATAAGAGCAGCAACCTGGCTGACGACCGCAAGCAAGACCTCATCAAGGCCATTGCCCACATCATGGACAGCACGCTCGAGTATGCCGACCCCGAGTTTTCGCTCGAACGCCTCGCATCGCTCACAGGCTCCAACAGCAAGTATGTGTCGCAAGCCATAAACGACGGCTACGGCAAAAACTTCAGCAACTTTGTAAACGAATATCGCATACGCCTGGCATGCCGACGACTCACCGACGACGAGCATTTCGGAAACCTTACAATACGCAGCATTGGGGCAAGCGTGGGCTATAAGTCGAACACCTCGTTCGTGGGATGTTTCAGAAAAATCACGGGCATGACACCGTCCGAATATCAGCGCACGGCACGCGAAGAAAGCGAGGAAAGTGTGTGAAAGGCGTGCTGACGGCAAGATGCCTCACTTACAAAAAGAATTAAAACAAGGGTAATTATATGCAAATCGTCACTTTTTTCGCCGATTTTTATATAATTGCCCTTGTTTTTTGTGCAAATTCAAGAATATGTACTCCTTAAGTTTTATTGTTTTACTCCTTTTTATTAATTTTGCGACCATTAAACGACAGAATGTCAACAATAACAGAATAACAATTACAAAACGGAAACAATATGGAGACAAACAAAAACATTTTGACGAAAATGTTGCGCATGGCAACATTTCTTATGGCAACACCCCTCTTGTTCACAGCTTGCAGCAGCGACGACGACGACGCCCCTGTGCCCCCTACCGTGCAGGCTGCTGCCGTGGCTGACGCCGCAACAATGCACTCGCTGGCGTTTGAGGTAAGCAACATAAGTGGTGCCGACTCCGTAAAATATGTATTCGGAAAAGACGTGGCAGGCTCAACACCTGAGACCGTGGGCAAGAACGGCACAAAGCTCGCAAGCCTGACAGGAACACAACGTCTCGATTTTGACAAACTGGACGAGGCAACAGAATATTCGCTCGTTGTTGTGGCATACGGAAAGAAGAATCTCACCGTGACGGCTAACGCAAAGGCAACGACAGCGGCTTACACAGGCATAACATTTAAGGCTGTCGCCGGCGAACGCTACACCAGAAAGAACACCGCGGTGACGCTTACAGGAAATGACGGCGAGACGCTCGTCATCGACTGCAACTATCCTTCTGCCAACTTCCTCCCTGCCGGCACCTACACCGTAGACGCTACCGAGGAAGCTGAATATTACATCGCTCCAACATACAGCTCTTACTCTTGCAAGGACGCAAACGGAAAAGTTGTAAAGCACAAAATAACGACAGGAACGGTGAAGATAGAGCTTGACAAGGCAACAAAGACATATAACGTTGATGCCGACATAACCGTGGACGGTCTGCAGACAAACCTGCTCGGACGTTTCTCAGGACAGATCGAAGGCTTCGAGGTGTTCGACGCACGACAGCTCAACCCCGTGAGCGCCAAGCTGCTCGAGATTGATGCCGACAAGGCTGTAGAGGGCGAGGTCTATGTCAAGATGAACGATGCCGACTGGAACGCGGAGCTGGGCTTCATGTTTATCTGCTCAAAGGGTGCCAAGGAGCTGGAGGAAGGCACATACGACGTGGCCACAACAAACGCCAAGGGCACACTGGGAACAGGCACCTACATCAACGACTACATCTACTCTGACGCGGAGGTGGACATCGCAGGAACTCCCACATCAGGAAAGGCTGAGGTCAAGAAAGACGGAAAGACCTACACCATAACCTACGACTTTGTGATGAAGAGCGGCCAGCGTTATGTAGGAACGTTCAAGGGAGAGATTGCCGGTTATTAAAGAGCAACAGCTTCCGCAGGGAAGAACAACAGCTTCCACATGGAAGAACAAGGCTTTTCGCTTGCGGAAAAAAGAATCTCTGAAACCTGAAACGAAAAATCTCTGACAACGAAAGAGAAAGATTTCTTTTAAACGAGCCTTCCACGTCAACATCGACATGGAAGGCTTAAAACAATTTTAAACAATCAATAAGCACAAACAGCTTTTAAGCACTTATTTTCATTTTTTTCATTATGACTAAAACATTAAGACGCGTAGGCCTACTGTTTATGGCCATCATGACAATGGGCATCTTCTTCGCCTGCTCAAACGACGGCGACGACATAGAGAAAGTGACGCTCGATGTGACAGCTGGCGAAACCGGCGGCAGCAGCATAACCTTCAACATCGAGACATCAATGTGCGCACAGGTGGCGTGGATGGTAACACCGACATCAGAGGAACAGCCTTCGGCAGCCGACGTGCTGGCAAACGGACACAAGGAGGAGGTTAACACCACCGTTGACGTGTCGGCCACACGTCTGACGCCGCAAACCGAATATACCGTCACAGTGGCGGCGAAGGGCCACTACGGACGCATCTTGTCGAAAACTCTCAAGATGACGACAACCGAGCGCAGCACCATAAAGCTGGTGCGCGTCATTGACGCTTCTTACACCGACAAGGACGACAAGGGCCTCTACTCGCTGCTGCTCACATCAGGCGACACCAACGAGTATGGCACACCCTCACAGGTGGGAGGCATCACCGTGGCGCTCGACCTCTACGGCGCTCTCGACGACGACACCATGAACCCCACGCTGCCCGACGGCGAGTATGTGCCGGGAAGCAAAAGTGAGGGCACATACAAGAACCCGTTCACCTTTGACCCTGCTTTCACTTATGTGGAGATCAGAGTGGAAGACGGCAACGGCACAGATGCTGTGCAGACACTGCCCATAAGCAGCGGAAGCGTGAAGGTGAGCCATGAGGGCGACGTCTACACCGTGGCGCTCGACGCTACCATCCTTGACGGCACACCGCTGGTGGCAAAATATGAAGGCAACATCTCGTTCACATATAACGCATCGAGCGAGTATAAGCCGTTCACCGAGGACCAGAACGTGACGTTCGAGCGCGAGCAGGGACGCTACTGGGGCAACTGGTTCATGCCTCATTCTGACGACTTCGCCATGCAGCTGTTCTCAGGCTCGTTCGACCAGACAGGCACACAGACAGACGGTTATTACATGTACATCCCGGCTTACATGCCTAAGCTTGCCGACTATAACATAAAGAACCCTCTGCCAGCTGAAGGCACATACACCATAACGGCAGCAAAGAGCAGTCAGCTCAACTGGTGCCCGTTTGAGGTGGAACAGGGCAGGTCGACAACGGTGTTCGAGTCGACAACCTACACCGGCATCTATCTCACACGCATTGATGCCGCTACAGGCAAACGCTACATCGCTCTTATCACATCGGGCACCATGACGGTCAAGAACCACGGCAACGGACAGACCATAACCGTAGACGGACAGACCGATGACGGAATAAAGATTCATGCTGTGTATGACGGAACGGTGGCGCTGACCAACTATTGCGACAACGACACCAACCCGCAGACGGCTAAACGCCCGTGGAGCGCCATTGACAGCAACGTGAGCCTCAACTTCAACTCTACAACGACAGCCAGCGTGTTCTATCTGGGCGAGGACCTGAAGAAGGGCCTCACATCATGGCTTGTCATGATTGCTGCCGACCCGTTGAAGGACGACTACATAACCATGGAGCTGCTCACGCCGTCAAGCGATGGAGCGAAACTGCTGTCGCACGATTATCCGCTCAACGAGTCGCTGACAGGCTACACGGCTCTGCCCGGATACCACCGCTACGGAGGCGGCAACGTGCTTTACTCATGGTATGGCGACATGAATAGCGTCGACTCGGAAGGCTATTGCACACGCCTGGCACCGCTCACAACGGGCACCGTCAGCATTAAGCAGAACGAGGCTCTCAGCACCTCTGGCGAGAGCAACTACACCTTCACCTTCAACACCATGGACGACAACGGCCAACGCATAAAAGGTTCGTTCACAGGCAAAACGACCTTCTACGATGCCACACAAAGCGCTGCCAAGAGAAAGGTCATGAGAAAGGCTACACGCAAGATAAACGTGGCAAGAAGATAAAAGAAGGATATTTTGTTTGAACAAAGAAGATTTGATTGAACAAGGAAGATTTGCTCGAACAAAAAAAATTGTTTGAGCAACTAACGAAAAAGGAAAAAGAAGAAAAGATGGATATGACAAAGCTAAAACAGGTTTTTCGCAATGTCGCATTCCTGCTTGCCGCCACAATGGCCTTTACGGCATGTGGCGGCGGCAGCGATGACCCCACACCTGACCCAGGACCTACGCCCACACCCACGCCTACGCCCTCTACAACAGAGAGCCGCGGACTGGTGGTGTTCTGCATGGGTAGCGGCACGGGCATGCAGGACGAGATGGACAAGAACATCACGCGCATTGTTGAGGCTGCATCGAAGGTGGTGGACGACAACAACAAAATTTGCATCTTCTACGACCGCGTCTACGATGCCAACAACAAGAACCATGAGACCTACACGCGTCTTACGGAGGTAAAGAAGGTTGACGGACGAACAAAGCAGGTGCTTGTGAAGGAATGGAACCCTTCACAGACCTCTACCGTGGACCCTACGTTCATGACGGAGGTGCTGACGCTGGCTCGACAGACCATGAACGTGAAGCAGTATGGCTTGGTCATGTCGTCACACGGCGGTGGATGGGTGCCGTCTGACACCTACGACCAATATGTCGTTGAGGAGAACAAGCTTAACAGCCAGAACGATGCCAAAGGTGCAAGCGTGAAGGTGCCGCAGACAAAGTTTTTCGGCGAAGACTCGGGAGCGTTCATGGAGGTGCCACAGCTCGCACAGGCTCTTAAAGCAGCCGGACAATGGCAGTATGTCATCTTCGATGCCTGCTTCATGTCGTCGGTAGAGGCCCTTTACGACCTGCGCTCTGTCGCCCCATACATCGTGGCTTCGCCTGCCGAGGTCATGAGCGGCGGCTTCCCCTACAGCACCATGGTGCCTCTGCTTTTGGGCAAGGACAACACGCCGACGAGCCTGGAGAACGTGTGCCGCGCCTACATGGACAGCTACAAAAACTCATCGGCCACCGTGGCACTCATACAGACCGACCGTCTGCAAGCGCTTGCCGACATCGTAAAGCAGATCAACGCCAACCCCGCAACGGTAGATGCCAACAAGCTACAAGGCTTTGAGGGCTTCCACCCACACCTTTATTTCGATTTCGAACAATATGTAAAAGCCTTGGGTGCCAACAGCGACAACGCATCGTTGCTTGCCAAATTCAGAACCTCATTGGGCGAGGCTGTGCTCTTCGAGGCACACACCTCTTCCATTCTGTCGGGAGCCGGCAGCAGCAAAGGCACGGTAAAGATTGACAACTGTTGCGGTCTGACCTGCCATGTGCCAGCCCCAACGTTCACTGGTTTCAGTTTCGATTTTGTGCATGAGGCATGGCTCAAGACCGATTGGGGCAAGGCTGTGACAAAATAAAATGGCCACAAAAACGATGGCTTATAACAAGACAGCTTCATTTTTGACAGCTTCATTTTAGACAGCTTCACTTTGAGACAAAACAGATTAAAAACAGGAAATCGAGTAGGAGGTAAACACTAATCATAGGTGTTTATCTCCTATTTTCATGTT
>OLFV01002284.1_pt1 | contig 14833 bp, 11 predicted proteins | sample 1605551 | NCBI WGS metagenome assembly OLFV01 (sample SAMEA3888922, study PRJEB22519) | human gut metagenome | biome: human gut; feature: human-associated habitat; material: faeces | place: Denmark | collected 2011
CCGCCAACTTTTTTACAAGCCTCTTTCAACAGATTTGTTGAGAGAGGCTTTTTTTGTGCGTTATTTTTTTGGGGGGTACGTCCTCATCTCACCTGGGGGCGACGCGATTCCCCCAGGTGAGGACGCGTTTCTTGCTCGCAATGAAAAAGATTAATGATAGATTAATGAAGATTAATGTTTAAAACCTGCTCGCGAAGCGAGCCTATGCGTTTTAAACATTCTGAACGCTCAAAGCGTTTGATGTTATTCATGTTTGAAAAAGTGGAAATTACGCGTTAAATGTGTAATTTTGTACAAAATAATTAAAGTTGTACTATGATTACTTCGCTTTCTGTTTTAATTCCTGTTTATAATCGTGACTGCAGTCAGTTGGTGCGCGCCTTGCAGCGTCAGGCAATGCGCATTGAAGGGTTGCAGTTTGAGATATTGGTGGCCGATGATGGGTCGTCGCAGGAAGAACTGAAGGCGGCCAATCGTGCGGTCAATCAATGGCAAGGGTGTCGTGTGGTAGAACGTGCTACGAATGGGGGACGCGCCGTTATTCGTAATTTGTTGGCTAAGGAAGCAAGGGGGGAGTATTTGTTGTTTCTTGACTCCAATGTGAGTCTGTTGCATGATGATTTCTTGTTGCGTTATGTTGAGCAAGGGGGAGAGCAGTCGAGCGAAGTAGATGTTTTAGTGGGAGGTTATGAACTGACTCCAGCAGCGGGTTATGAGGTGAAGGGCAATTTGCGTTATCGCTACGAACTGTCGTGTAGTGCGGCCAATCGTGCGGAAGAGCGTGCCAAACGTCCGTATATGGCCTTTGTATCAAAGAATTTTATGATACGTCGTAAAGTGATGTTGCAATGTCCCTTTGATGAGCGTATACGGCGTTATGGTTATGAGGACGTTCTGTTGGGCAAGCGATTGCAGCAGGCGAGGGCACAGGTGAAGTATGTGGACAATCCTGTGGGATTTTCAACGTTTGAGAGCAATGCAGCTTTTTTGCGTAAGACAGAAGATGCGCTGCTTAATTTAGTTACGTTGAGGGAGGAGATGAGCGGATTTACACACATACAGTCGGTGGCAGAGCGTTTGATGCGTCAGCATCTCGAAGGGCCACTCTTGGTGCTTTTCTCCTTGTTGCGTCCCCTTATGCGCCATTGTTTATTGGGTGATAATCCAAGTGTACCATGTTTTAATGCGTATAGGCTCTGTTATTACCTTCAGTTGCTAAAAAAGCAGGTTAAGTAAAGTGGTAAGAATAGGTTTTTTACCCCCCCCGTGTTGTATTTTTTAACAAAAAAAGAGGTGTGCCTTTTTTTATTTTAGTAATTTTGTGGCCTACATTCTCTTTCTTTGTAAAAATTATTAAAACCTTAAATATGATAAGATCAATTACTCAACTACTGAGTCGTTTACTCCTGCTATTGTGTGTGGGGTGGAGTAGTGTCGCCTCCTTGCGTGCGCAAGTGCAGCATGCCGTGAGCGATTTGGTGAGCGGTACGTATTATCGCATTAGAACAGCCAATTCAAGAGCTGAAGCGTTAGCGAATGGTTACTTGGCCGATGAGAGTGGTACGGTAAAGGCACAAGCCTTTAGTTCGACCGATGCAGATGTGCAACTGTGGCTCGTTACGGCCGTAACGGGCAAGAGTGGTTATTACACCATTCAGAACAAGCGTACGAAAAAGTACTTGCATGGCCCGGAGGACACAGAGAGTAAAATTGCTACTTCAAGTACAGCTACTGAGGTGTATGTGCCCAAAAACACGAAAACAGGTCGCAAGTACGAAACATGGTATAACATCATGACGCGTGCTGATGCTGCTTATAGTTATAATTGGCGTGATGACTTGTGTATGCGTGGTTATCAACCAAATGATGGTAATAATAATAACCTTTCAGGTTCGGAGTGGCGCTTTGAGGTGACTTATGCTGATGAAGATGCCTATATGGAGGCAGAAGGTCATGTGCTTCCTGTTGCGGGTGATAAAGTGTATCGCATCTTTAACGCGTCAAGTCCTTTTTCTGATAAAGCCATTTATGAATATGATAATGCTTTGGGAAGCATCACTGATGATACGAACGATGCACAGTATTGGCAACTTGTAGCTCAAAGCAATGGTACTATGGCCATTCAAAATTTGAAGACGGGGCATTATGTGCAGTCATTGAATGGCATGAAGAATACGCAGTACAAGGTGGGAACAAAGCCCTATGGCTTTACGATAAGTAAAAATAGCAATAAGATTTGGATTCTTGGCTACGACATAATCGACGCAGAATCAAGCACAAAAGAAAAGTTAGGCTTAAATTGCACTGACAAACCGAATGGTGCCATTTATAGTTGGACGATGTTTGATGGTTCGAAGGACTTAAATTCGTGCTGGCACTTTAAAAATGCTGGACTGACAGAAGAAGAAATTGCTACGATTAAGGCCAATCGCACTGCTTTCGCGAAGGAAGATTTGTTAACCGATATGCTAAGCAATGCCAAAGTGCGTATAAAGTCGCGCCGTGCAGTGGCAGGACATCAAACGCGTGCTTACGTTACCGATTTGACCAATTCAGTTACCGATAATGCAGGCACTTGTCGAATGCAGGTGGCTTTGACAGATGGCGATGAAGGTAATCGCCAAATATGGATAGCTGAAAAGAGTGGTACGGGATATAATTTCCGTAATTACTATACGGGGAAGTATTTGAACTATACCAATACGGGTGATGCACGAACCTTTTATGTACGTTATAACCCCGACAATGCCACAGATGAATATTACGTTCATTTGTCTGAAAAATCTGATTTTAGCGGTAATGGTTTGCATTATCAAGTGTCCGGTAATGTAGTAATGGGTTGGGACGTCAATGCCACTGACTATGAAGGCTGCGATTGGTTGCTTGAGAGAGTTGACCTTACTGACGATGCGGTATACAATCATTTCGACACAATGGAGGGTCGATTGACCGAAGTCGTTACGGACCAGTATGTGATAATTCGCGATGTTTACAACACAGTAATGACCGAAAATATTGGTACGGGTACTGGCGATGTAAGTAAACGAAATGCTGAAAAGTATAATCAGTGTTGGAAGTTTGTGCCCGTAGAAGGCAAAGCAGGTTATTATCAATTGCAAAATGCCTTGACTGGCCATTACATCAACTTCGCAGCTTTTAATACGCAGTGTACTGTTACTTCAACGGCACCAGATGGCGGCTTTAAGGTGAACAAAATAAGCAACTATCCGAAGTTCAATACTTACTTTGACTTTACTATTAGCGGTCGTGAGTCGCAAGGATTGCATAGTTCTAATGATCGTATATTGGTGTGGAACACTTATGCAACCGATGGGTCTACTGCTTCTATGTGGAGCATTGAAGCTGCTAATATTACCGAAGCAGAATTAACTGCAGCAAAATTAGCGTATGCAGGTTTAACAGACGAGTTAGCCGCTGCCGACACCTATAAGGCGGCTATTGGCACCTTCTTTAGCGACGCCGCTTGCACCACTTTGCAGCCCACCTATCAAGCCATGAGCGACGATGATCTCAAGACCGCTATGACAAATGCGGGCATTACGTCGACTAATCTGCAAAATATGGCAGTAAAGGTAAAGAACAACAGTTGGGCCAAGTGGGAGAAGACCTTCCGCGTACTCACTGCTGAGCCTTATACCAATCCCGACACGTGGAACGGTATCTTAAAGATAGGTTACGTTTACACGCGCTTGACCAATCCCACTGGTATTTGGAGTAAGTCCAACGATGTCGTTTACGTATTCGTAGGAGCAGATATTCCCGAAGGAGCAACTGTCAACCTCCGACAGGTAATGAAGTCAGACTCTCAAGGCAGCAGTACGCAACTTAGCAAGGGCTTGAACGTTATTGCTACGAGCAACGAAGCAGCCCTTTATATCAGCTACGAAGTGACCACGAGCGATGCTACTGACTCAAAGAAGTGGCGTGACTATCCCGACATTCCTATCCACATTGAGGGAGGTGTCGTAGACGGTTACTTTGATGCTACCCGTACAGGCATTGATACTGATGCTGCTTGGAAAGAAATGGTAGCTGACGGACTTTTTGTGAAACCCTTTGCCATGATGAAGGGGCGCAACCTCATCTATCAGATGAACAGTACGCTGACGAAGCAAACTGTGCCAGAAAAGATGCGCGAGATAGTCGACTTCTGGGACTGGATGGTAGACGTACAACATTCGCTTATGGCTGTGAACGAGTACAAAGACCGTTGGCACAGTGTATTAGGTTTCTACTCATGTACGTATAACTATATGTTTGCGTCAAACTTTGGTACGTATTACAACGAAAGCACGTTGGGCGAGATTCTTAGTTACGACAAGATGTCAGCCGGTGGCGGTTCGTTGTGGGGTCCTGCTCACGAGGTGGGTCACATTCACCAAGGTTTGATTAACATGATAGGTTGTACCGAAATCTCGAACAACCTCTTCTCACAAGCTGTGGTTCACTTGAATGGTAAGACTTCAACGCGATTGAATGGTCGTAAGTTCCGCGATGTGGCTAACAATTATGCAGCCGGCTATAGTTGGTTAGACTATGGTCGCAAAAATGGAAACGAGATATGGGACTGCAACACGCTCTATCTTAAGCTCTATCTCTATTATGAGGTACAGAAGCATCACCCTGGCTTCTTCTGCGAACTCTTCCGCAGGTTGCGTAAAGACCCCTTGAATCATAGTAGAGGTTCGCAAGCCAATCCCACTCCAGCTTCAGGTGACTATTTGAAGTTTGCGGTGAAGTGTGCTGAGGTGGCACAAGAAGACTTGAGTGAATTCTTTGAGGCATACGGTTTCTTCCGTCCTTATGACCTTAAATATGTGGACGATTATGGTAACTACTATGTCACTTGTACGCAAGAAATGGCAGATGATGCGAAGGCTAAGATAAAGGCTTGTGGCAAACCCAACGGCAACATACTCTTCGTTGAGAACCACATCAAGCACGAACCCCAACAAGATCACGACGGCAACCTGCTCCATGACGCACAAGGCAATGTATTGTTGCGTACTGACTACGACAACAATGATGCTGTAGGCAAGTGTGGCGACGTAGGTAGCTACTCAGAGTATGTAGCGGGTAACTACGCGAATGGTTATACCTACACACGTAGTGGCAACACGATAACTATGACAGGCGAAGGAGCCGTAGGTTATAAGGTGTACGACAAAGACGGCAACTTGCTCTACTTTGCCAACACCAATTCCTTCGTATTGCCCCAAACCGTGGCTGACAAGTTGGCCGAGACAGGGCAAAAGATGGTGCTCAAAGTGGCACAAGCCGATGGTACTGACGTTACGCTACCTGCAGCCGATGCTACGAAGTATACATTAAAGGTGTATCGTGCTGATGCTTTGACTACTGATAAGTGTGCAACGGTTTATACTGACGGAACAGAAGCCACATTGCCAACAATTAAAAACAATGAGTTGGTTTACATTGCTTCCACCAATGCCACTGTGCCAACAACGCTTACAGAGCAGACCAACTACGTGAATGCTGCCGACAACACGGCCTACAAGCTCGTGCTTACCGACAAGCAAGACTTCTATGCGCCTTCGGCCTTTACGGCACAGACTGTCACTTATAGCCGTGCGAACACAGCTGGTTATAATAGTGTATGTTTGCCCTTTGCCATTTCAGCAGCTGACTTTGGTAGCGAGGCACGTCTTGAACAGTTCACTTCAACTGATGGTCAGAGCGTAAGTTTGACTTCTACTACCGACGAGAATGCAGCCGGTCAGCCTTGCTTCGTTTACTGTCCTGAAACGCAGACAGAGTGGACACTCATAAAGCAGAATGCACACATTGTAGCCGAACCTATTGAGGCTTCTGACGGCAATGCCGTCCTTCATGGTTCGTTTACGAATGCTGCTATTGGTGCAGGTCAGTACAAACTCACTGCTGACGGTACGGCCTTTGGTGTAACAACGAACAAGGGTAAGGTAACGGCCTTCCGCACCTATCTCACTCCCGCCACTACGGCAGGAGCAGCCGCACTGTTGCAAGTCTTACACGATGGTGCAGAGGTGACGGGTGTCAACACAGCCGTTCAACCTGCAGGCGTTAACCAGCCCGCAGCCGTTTACGATCTCACAGGCCGTCGTGTGCAGCGCATTACGCGTCCTGGCATTTACATTGTGAATGGTAAGAAAACGGTAGTTAGAATGTAGGTTTAATGAGTTGCTGAGTTTAATAAGTTTAATAAGTTGATGAGTTTAATAAGTTTATGTGGACTCATTAAACTTATTAAACTCATCAACTCACTAAACTTTCAAATACAAGTTATGAGAAAGAGAAAATATATAAGTCCAGAAAGCACAGAGGTTCGATTACAAGCCGCACACATTTTGGCTTCAAGCCTTGGGGTCAAGGCTTCTACCGATGTTGACGAAAGTGATAAGTCAAATGGCCGCCATTGGGGCAGTGATGATCTTTGGGCAGAAATGTATCGGAATGCGGAAGATTAAATAGTAAATAGATAGGGTGTATAGTTTTATGTTTCGTTTTTTTGCAGCAAAGACGGGCTGAAAGCCCAATGGAGCACATAGCCCAGGGCAGCGCCCTGGGTTATGGTTAGATGTTGCGATGGCGCCCTGAAAGGGCAAAAGCTCTACAATAAGCGTTGATTATTAGTGCTTTTGCCCTTTCAGGGCGCCATCGTTGCGCATCGTATACCCAGGGTGCTGCCCTGGGCTATGTGCTCCATTGGGCTTTCAGCCCGTCTTTGCTGCAAAAAACGGAACATAAAACTATACACCCTATTAAATAGATAATATCAAAAGAAGCGCAGCAAGTGGAGCATGCTCTACTTGTTGCGCTTCTTATATTACTACCTCCCCCCACTCGGGGAAGGGTTAGGGGGGGAGTATGTAATTTGCAGTTATTTTCTACTGTATCAGCCATGTTCCGCTCTTCTTTTGCGCTTTGAGGCGCATGGTGCAGTCCATGGTACCGATATAGCGGCCAGCGGCATCGTAGGTGGGGTGGGGCGTGTTGTCCTTATCCTTTTGAAGGGAATGAATGCCCGTTTCTATGCCCCCCATGAAGTCGAAAGAGATAAGGCCTGTGGCAGACTCTGTGATGTTAGTCAAGGGCTTGTTCATCTTTTTTGTGCCTGCGGCATTCGTGTGAAAGAGCGAGGCAGCGGGGCGCGAAGAGTCCGTCAGTTGCGTCTTGTGTGAAGTGCCAGGGAAGGGGTCGCCCGAAAGGTTTTCGTAACTCAGTTTATTGTCAGCTGCGATGATAGAGCAGCGTTGGTGGCTTTTCACATTGTTCACTTCATCGTTAAACCAAGCGTCCGCATCGTAGTCGACGTGAAGTACCAGAAGACCGTGTCCCTCAATCATAAGGTCCGAGCCAGTTTGTTGACGATTCTCCAATAGATAGTATTCGTCGGGATAGTTATCATTATATATAATATAAGCCTCAGGCGATTCAGTCAGTGCGGCCATGTTAGTAATTGTCGTGGCCTCCGTGAGGCGCTTCGGTGTGAGCCAGCCGCTCATCCAACGTTCGTAAGAGGTGTACCCCGTAGGTTTGTAACCATCGTCACTGTAGCAGCCGTAGTCCATAAGGCTCCAAGCGTCCATGCCAAAGGCTGAATTGCTTGATCCTGATGTGTCGTAAAGGTCGGGCAGTCCAAGGCAATGGCTAAACTCATGGCAAGCCGTGCCAATGCCGTCCATCTGAACAGGATAAGATACGTTGCCCAAGAGTTCAGGTGAGCAGCCGTAAGTGTCGATTGTAACGTCATCATAGCTGAGCTTATAATTCGCAGCAGAAAGTTGCCATTCGTGCGGCCAAATGGTGTTGGCGAGTGAACCGTCTTCGTCAGAAGACTCACCATACCCCGCATAAATAAGGTATACTTGGTCCACCTCGCCGTCATTGTTCCAATCGTAGTCCTTAAAGTTGAGCGAAGAGTTTTGTTGTTTGGCCAATTTGATTGCTTCATACACCATACCCGCAGGGTTCTTATCGTCGCCATTGCTATCGTTGCCGCCATACGAAGCCATATTCTTTGACAATGTGACGGGACCAACCACGTCGAATGTCACGTCCAACTGTCCATAAGACTGTGCGAGAAAGTAGTCGTGTACGCTGCCCGCGTTGCCATTCTTATTATACCCCACGAGGTTGAATTGATCGTCAAAGGCTTGGCGCGTGTGAGCGGGTTGCATCTTCTCATCCTTAAAGTTAACAAGAACGACCAATCCTCGGTGTTGTCCCGTGATATTGGCAGGTTGTTGTGACGTCGTGCCGTCAGTTGCCGAAGCAGCACGCGAGAGACGTTGACGGCCGCGCTGCTTGAGGGGTTGGCTTTTGGTCGTGTTGGCTAAGCGCATGGCGCGTAATGAACTCAGCGCTTCGCTATTGAGGTTTGAGCTGCTAATAAACGCAAGTTCGTCGCTTGTGCGCTGTGTAGCCTCGTGTGCTACGAGGGTAGAAGCCTTGAGCGTAGTGCCTTGCAATTGTGCGTAACGGAAACTGCCGTCAGCGGTACGTATAACGGGCACACCATCGGTGGTAGTGAAGTAGTGGAAGTGTTCATCGCCCTGAAGGGTAATCGTAAGGCGGGTGCCGTCGGGTTGGGTTATGACGTGTTGAACACGGCGTGCTGGCACAGCGTTCACGCCAAGGGCTATTGTAGCGGCCAACGCAAAAGAGAGGAAACGTTTAATCATACGCGAATACATTAATTAATTGTATGGACAAAGGTAACGAAAAAGTTTAACGAAAAAAACTAATGAAATAATTAACGATAATTTACGTGGTAAATTCTGTTCAAAACGATGCGAGCAACGTTTGGTTAACGTTTAAGTTTAGGCGCGCTTCGCGCTTGGTTTTGAACATTAATTATCATTAATTGAACATTAATTATTCCATTAATTTTTTCGTTAATTATTCGTTAATGTTCATTCTTGTTAGTTAGGCTTTCAAATTGCAGTTTGAAAGTCTAATACGAATAAACATTAACGAAAAAAATTAATGAAATAATTAATGGATAATTGACGATAATTAATGTTCAAAGCAAAGCGCTCAGCGCGTCAAAAACCTTTTATGTTTTAATGTTTTCGAACTCACTGTTCATGGATTTAACGTTAGATTTCGGTAAAATACCGGTTTTACCGGTACTTTCAGCGTTGAAAATCAACAAACACCGAGTGTTGATAATATTTTTCGTAAATTTGCACTCGATAAATTGTGCAAAACTAAATGTAACTTGATTACACTATTAACTAAACGCATGAAACGTTTCCTGTTATTTATACAAGCAGCCGTACTTCTCTTTACGCTGCAATCGTGCATTCAAGACGAAGAGTTGAATGCAGAGTGCGACATCGAGGGCGTTGACCCTACGTGGTTGGGCGAACACCCTGGCATGGTGATTGGTAATCCATTGGTGAACCAAGAGAAGCGCACTATCGACTTTACGCTTGAGAAAGGTGTTGACCGTACGGCGCTTAATCCCCGTTTCTTACTTTCCGACGCTGCTACGATTACTGCTGAAGTCGACGGACAGACGGTCAATGGCAACGGCATTACACGTAACTTCAAGACTCCTCAAACTTATACAACTCACTCGCAAGACGGCAAGTGGCAGAAAGACTACACTGTAAGCTTTGGATACTTCAATGGCCTTGAAGTCATGAACTTCGACCACTACCAACTCGATGCCAATAATAAGTACTACATCTGGAACGAGGTAGAAGCCAAAGAGGATGAGAGCGAACCCGACAAACCCCTCAACTGGTGGGCGTCAGGTAATGGTGGCTATGTCAAAGTAGGTATCGCAAAGACTCCTCAGGCCTTTCCTACAGCTCCCTTTACCGATGATGCGTTGGGCGCTTGCGTGCGCCTACAGACCTGCCGCACGGGTTCGTTTGGCGATATTGTAAAGATGCCGATAGCCGCAGGTAGCTTATTCATTGGCACGTTTGACAATAAGATAGCCATGAAGCGTCCGCGTGAGGCAACCGCCTTCGGTCTACAAGTATTGGCTAAGATCCCTAAAAGTTTAGAAGGTTATTATCGTTATTCGGTAGGCGAAACGTTTACCGACAAATTCAAAAAAGTATGTCCTGACCGTCGCGATACGGCCGACATCTATGCCGTCGTATATGAATGCGACCCCAACCACTTTGTAGCCTTGAATGGTGACGACGTGTTGACCTCCGACCGCATCGTGATGATGGCACGCATCGACAATCCGGGCGAACCCACTGAGTGGACCCACTTCAGTGAACCCTTCAAGTTTAAGAACGGCCACACCGCTATCGACCCCAACCGTCTTGCGCTCAAAGGTTACGCCATAGCCGTAGTAGCTACGTCAAGTCGTCAAGGTGCTTACTTCGAGGGTGCAGTCGGCTCCACACTCGACATTAGCCAGTTTAGATTGGTGTATGAGTAGAGAGGGAGTTTAATAAGTTTAATAAGTTTATTGAGTATATAAATATGAGTACAACAACGTTAAATCCCAATATGGAGGAACTTCGTCTTATCCTCCCTTCAGAAGATATTAAATTATTCAAGGACTTGGTTAAGAAGTTCGGTTGGAAGATAGGACGTAAAAAGAAGTCGGGCATGGAAGAGGCTATGGACGACATTAAGCACGGACGTGTGAGTGATGTTGGTGATATTGACGAATACTTTAGAAAGTTAGGTGTAGAATGAAGTACACGATACGCGAAACTAACAAGTTCAAGAAGGACATTAAACGTTGTATAAAGCGTGGACTTCCATTAAGAGAACTGAAAGTAGTATTCAAACTCTTAGAAGAGTCAGGCCAATTGCCTCCTAAATATCGTCAGCATAAGTTAACAGGTAATTATGAAGGGTATTGGGAATGTCACATCAAAGCCGATTGGTTGCTTGTATGGCAAGAGATTGAGGGCGAGTTAATTCTCCTTATGACCGACACAGGTTCACACGCTGATCTTTTTTAATCGTTCAACAAAGAAATGAAACGCATACTTCTACTCCTTACGCTCTTGCTGAGCGTTGGCATGCAAGGCATGGCACAGCGCGAAGTGGAGCCCGCAAAGGAAACAGATACAAATTTGATTAAGGCCGCCTTGAAGGGTTGGCACGTGCGCTTAGGCGCAGGATTTAACATTGGTGGTACGTCACCCGTACCCCTACCTGCTGAGATACGCCAGATTAATGCTTATCACCCGATGCTTAATATTGAACTGGAAGGTTTAGTACACCGTAAGTATGGCAAACACTGGGGTTCGATGCTTGGTATTCGTCTTGAGAATAAGGCCATGAAGACCGATGCGCGTGTGAAGAACTATCACCTCGTGGCCTACAACACCGATGGTTCGGGTAAGATAGAAGGCGCTTATTGGGGCAATGTTAAGACGAAGGTAAATAATAACTACTTGACCTTCCCCATCCTTGCCACCTATTCTTTCAACGATCGTTGGCAAGTGCAAGCCGGTCCTTACTTCTCTTACCTCATCAATGGCAACTTTACCGGTTCGGCCTATAGCAAGAGCGACGACGATGTAAGCTACATTCGTCAGCCCAATCCTGCTGGCCCCGCCACAGAGGTGACGAGTGCCGACTACGACTTCTCGAAAGACCTTCGCCGCTTTGCGTGGGGCCTCCAAGTCGGGGGAGAGTTTAAAGCCTACAAACACCTCAGCGTATCGCTCAACCTGACGTGGGGCTTAAATAGCATATTCCCCTCCGACTACGAGTCAGTCACTTTTGCGCTCTACCCCATTTACGGCACATTAGGGTTTAACTACTTGTTCTAAGCTTCTATTTTTTGGGGCATCTTGATTTTTGATAACAAACAAAAAATATTATACAAATTATGAAGAAAACTTTACTTACGTTTTGCCTTTCGCTCTGTGCCCTCTGCGGCATGGCGCAAACGCAAACTAACTACAACGAAAAGCTGTTGGTGACAATTGATGGCAATAGCACAGATAGTATTCCTGCTGCTATCACTGTTGTTGACAATGGTGACGGCACTTGCGACTTTTCATTAAAGAACTTTATGCTTGTTGCTGGTGAATCTTCAATGCCTATTGGCAATGTTGACCTCAAGGGCGTAAAGATGGAAAAGGTAGATGGCGTTAGCAACATCTCAACCAATCAAAATATTGTTATTCAGCCGGGTGATGATCCCAATTATGGTGAAGATGAATGGATTGGCCCTGATTTAGACGAAGTGCCTATCGTTCTTACAGGCAAACTTACTGCAACGGCACTTTATGTTAACATTGATATTGATATGAGTGAGTCACTTGGTCAAATTATCAATGTTGTAGTAGGCCAAGAGAAAAACGTTATCTCAGGTATTAATGGTGTAAAGGTAACTCCTTCAGCTAACGCAACAGCTATTTATACACTCGGTGGTGTTCGCGTAAACAAAGCTACTAAGGGTGTGTATGTTATTAACGGAAAGAAAGTAATCAAGTAAGGAAACATGAAGAAGCATATTTTAGCCTTAGCAACTTTTGCTATTGGTATGTCAGCAAGTGCGCAAGGCATATATCAGTTTACTGACCCCAGTTTCGAGACGTGGCAGGGAACTAATACTCCTGGTAATGAATGGCGTTCGTTTGAAAGTGCTATGAAGACGAATTCTAGTTTTGGATTGTTTAAAACTGGAAAAAAACAGGCACCAAAACCAGAACAAACTGAAGGTAAGGTTGGATCTCACGCTTTAAAGTTAACATCCAAGCATGTTGGTGGTATCTTTGGAGCCAATGCCAATGGTAATATTACGACAGGGGTTATTGGTATGGGTAGTGCTACACCTGATAGTCCTGATAACTATAACTATTCAGATATCAATTCATCAGGACAGCATTTGGTGTTTGCAGGAACGCCTGATAAGGTATCTTTCTATGCTAAGTTTAAGAGTGGTGGTAGTGCCAATGGTCGTGGCCGCTTTATTCTTCATGACGCCATTAACTATCGTGATCCCGATGTGATTAATGGCAATTGGGTAAAGGTAAACAATGAAAGTTTGGAGAGCCATCGTGTGGGTGAAGCTGTTATTCTTGTTCCTGCTACTGAAGAATGGACAAAGTTTGAAGCAGATTTTACTTATTATAAGGAAAAGCCTACAACACAATATATGTTGGCTTCGTTAACGACCAACCCCGTTCCTGGTGGCTCAAAAGATGATGAATTTTTCGTTGACGATATTCAGTTTACTTATTATAGCACGTTGAAGAGCCTTTCTTATACAGGAGCTACAATCAACTTTAGCGAAGCCACAACAAGCTATGATTTGTCGAGTGAGACTTACGATGCTTCAAAGTTGTCTTTTAAAGAGAAAGGTGCTGGTGCTACCGCTTCATTAAGCTACGATGACAAGACAGCTATTGCTACTATTACAGTAAAGGGTAATGATTTTAGTGTAAATAGTTCTAACCAAACAGTTTATACTATTCAATTTGCAAAACCGACTGTACAAGAGAACGTAACAACTTACAAGAGTGATTTGTCTGTTTGTATAGGTGGTGTAACAGGTAAACCCGCTGAAACAAGCATTAATCTTATTGAATCAAATGGTTCTTATTCACTAGAATTAAAAAACTTCATTTTGGAAGGTTTGGGTGGTATTGGTAATATTAAGGTAAACAATCTTGATGTTAAGGACAATACTTATACGACTTCACAAGTTATAACAATAACAGAAGGCGATGATCCTAATATAGAAGATTGGATAGGTCCTGATTTGGAAGAAGTTCCCGTTGATGTTACTGCTACTGTAAAAGGCAATCAGTTGGTTGCTCAAATTAGAATTAGAGATTTTGCTCCAGGATTAGGTAACATCGACGTAACCTTTGCTCCAACCATTACGATTGGTGCAAATGCATCTGTTAGTACTGAAGCAGGTGTGAACAATGTAATTGTCAATCGCACCTTTGCTAAGGGTTGGAATACGGTTTGCTTGCCTTTCGACGTAGCAGTAACAAGTTTGCAAGCTACTAAGGCTCAAGAGTTCGTTAGCTCAAATGGCTCAAGCTTGACCTTCAATGAGGTAGCTGATGGTGTGTTAAAGGCTAACGTTCCCTACTTGGTATTCTTTGACAATGAAGTTTCAGATCCCTTCTACTATGGTGGTAAGGTTGAGGCTACTAATCCTACCCCCGTTGAACACAACGGTTTCACTTTCGTAGGTAACTACGAGGCAAGCAAGAGCATGCAAGGCTTGTATGGTGTAGCTTCAGAGGGTGACGTACAGAAGATTATGTTGGGCACTGCTGCTAGCACATTACCTGCTACTTGCGCTTACTTCACTACAAAAAATATGAACGCTAATGGCCTTCGCATCTGCTTTGACGGTGGCGAGGTAACTGGCATTAACCAAGTAAATGGCGCACAAGCTCAGAGCGCAGGTGCTGTTTATAACTTGCAGGGCATTAAGGTGAGCAACCGAGGCACTAACAACTTACCCGCTGGCCTTTACATTATGCAAGGCAAAAAGGTGATTGTAAAGTAATTGAATTGCGATAGGATAGTTTTTAAGTGAGCGCGCTGCTTGTTTAAAAACTATCCTACACAAAAACTAAACGATAAGTCATGAAAAAAGAATACATTGCGCCACGTGCTGCAGCCATTCGTTTGGCTATGGAGGACACGATGCTCACAGGTTCAAAACTGAGCACTGACGGTGGCGATAACACTGACATCACTATCTCTGACGATACGTACGACGGCACATTCCGCTCAAATGAACGTGGCTGGGACGCTGCGAACTGGACGGAGGAATAAATCCACATTGGGGGGCGCGTCCTAATTGGGGGGCGGGTCTGATTGGGGGGCGGGTTTTTAACCCGCG
>OLFV01002288.1_pt1 | contig 14811 bp, 12 predicted proteins | sample 1605551 | NCBI WGS metagenome assembly OLFV01 (sample SAMEA3888922, study PRJEB22519) | human gut metagenome | biome: human gut; feature: human-associated habitat; material: faeces | place: Denmark | collected 2011
CAAAACCAAAACGCTTTCGCAACAAAACAAAAGGTCTGAAACAACAAAACCAAAACGCTTTCGCAACAAAACAAAAGGTCTGAAACAACAAAACCAAAAGTGCTTTCGCAACAAGACCAAAGCTCTTAAACGCCAAAACCCAGAGTTCTTCAGCTCTTAAACGTTAAATAATGAATATTGTGGCCCTTTGTTGCGCATAATTTATTAATTTTGCAAGATATAATGTAATGACCATAAAAATCAGAAGACATGAAGAAATTGTTTTTCACAATAATGCTGTTCCTCCCGCTCACAGCCTTGGCTCAGAGCGAATGGGAGGCTGTACCCACACAAAACAAGGTTGAGGAAGCACGCAAAGCAGCAGAGGAAGCTAAGGCAGCTGCCAAGGCTGCAAAGAAAGCCGCAAAAGAGGCTGCAAGAGCAGAGAAAGAGGCACGCAAACAAGCCGCCAAAGCAGGCAACAAGACAGCTGATGCAGCACAACAGGCTGAGGGCAAGCAGATTGCCGCAACCAAGCTTGTGCCGGCACGCCATGCGCTCGACCCCAACAGCGAAGATTATAAGTATCTGAAACCTGGAGCCATGCCCGAGCAGGACGGCAAGGTGGTGTTCACGCTCGACCTTGACGTGCCCGCGCTGAGCGCTCAACAGGTCTATGACCGCATGTATGTGGCGCTCGACACCATCGCAAACCAAGAGTGTCAGATTCAAGACGAGCGCTCAAAGAGCGGCGTGGTGATGGTGAACAAGAAGGAGCACAGCATCGTGGCACAATATCACGAATGGATGACATTCAAGAAAAACTTTGTGGTGCTCGACCGCACACGCTTCAACTACACCGTCATCGCCAAATGCACAGACGGGCATCTGCACCTCACCCTTGAGCGCATGACGTTCCTCTACGAACAGGGACGCCCCACGGAGATGCGCACAAGCGCCGAAGAATGGATCTCAGACAAGGAAGCCATAAACAAAAAAGGCACAAAGCTGCTGCCCGGCTCGGCAAAGTTCCGCCGCAGCACCATCGACCGCAAGGACGAACTGTTTGAGCTTATTACCAAGATGGTGAAAGGCAACGAGTAGAGCCCTCGGGGCGGTTTGCCCACCATCAGCGCATGCCAAATAAAAAACCCGTAATCAAAGAAAGCTATGGATATAAACGAAACAAACGAGAACCCCATACCTCGCCACCGCCGCGGAGAGGAGGAACGACCTCGTGACCGATTTTTCAAGATACGCAACATCCTCAACATCATCTTCATGTTGGGAGCTGTTGTCGGCGTATTGTTGTATTACCTTTCAAGCCATGCCGTAGGCACATTCGTTCTGCTCTGCGCCATCATCTTCAAGGTGGCAGAATGTTGCTTGCGATTGTTGCGTAAATAAACCCAACTTGATGTACAGACATTTTATATCTCTTACACTCTTCGTGCTCATGCCGTTGATGGCGTGGGCACAATTTGACTCGTTCAACCAGATGGACGAAGACGGAAACGTAACGCAAAGGTCGACAAAGCATAACGCCGACTCGCTGGGCACCGACAAGGAGATTCCGAAGGGCATAAAGGTGTGGACCGTGGACGAACGCTTTGGAGACATAAGAAAGGCTGAGCTCGACACCGTGCCCCACATGTTCATGAACACCATCTTCGGGACAGGTCTCAGAGGCGAATACAACACCTTGGGCAACGTCGGCACGCCACGCATAAACCGCGTGTTCATTGACCGTCAGGACGACGGACAGTTTCTCTTCACGCAGCCTTACGACTATTTCGTGAAGCCTGTGTCGACATTCCATTTCACCAACACGCTGTCGCCTTTCACAAACCTCACATACAACACGGCAGGAAACCGCACAAACGGCGAGGACCATTTCACGGCTAAGTTTGGCGTGAACGCGGGCAAACGACTGGGCGTGGGCTTCAACTTCGACTATATCTACGGACGCGGCTACTACCAGAACCAGAGCACGTCCCACTTCAACTACACGATGTATGGCTCCTACCTCGGCGACCGCTACCAGGCACACCTTCTCTTCTCTACCAACCACCAGAAGGTGACGGAGAACGGCGGTATAACCGACGACAACTTTGTGCTGCACCCCGAGAGCTTTGACGACGACTTTGCCACAAACGAGATTCCGACCGTTCTGGAGAACAACTGGAACCGCAACGACAACCAGCATGTCTTTCTCTCACACCGTTACAATGTGGGCTTCAAGCGCAAGGTGAAGATGACGGAGGAAGAGATCAAGGCGAAGAAGTTTGCCATGGAAGCCAAGCGCGACAGCGAGGAGCGCAAACGACGCGAAGAGGAACGGCGAAAGGCTGAAGACGAGGGGCGCGACTTCAACGAAGACAACGTGAAGGAGAAGAAGACCTATGCCGGCAGACCCAGCGATGCCAAGATTGCGGGCAACGAGCCGACAGCAACCGACAGCATAGGCAAGGGCGGACGCATAAACGTGGACAGCAAGGAGATGGCTGACAGCTTGGCAAAGGTGTCGGCTAAGGCGGCTGCCGACACGATGTGGATGAAGGATGAGTATGTGCCGGTGACCAGCTTCATACACACCATGAAGCTCGACAACTATAAGCGCATATACCAGGCATACAACACGCCTGCCGACTTCTATGCCGACAACTATGTGGCTGGCCCCTACGCCGGCGACAGCATTTACGACAAGACCTCACACCTGCGCCTTCAGAACACGTTTGCCATATCCATGCTCGAAGGCTTCAACAAGTGGGCAAAGGCTGGCGTGAAGGCGTTTGTGACATCAGACCTGCGCCGTTTTGTACTGCCAAGCTCCGACTCTAACACAGCCACAACCTCTTACAACGAGCATAACCTCAGCGTGGGAGGACAACTGTCGAAGACGGAGGGCAAGACGCTCCACTATAACGTGACGGCAGAGACATGGCTGCTCGGCGAAGACCTCGGACAGCTTAAGATTGACGGAGCGGTGGACCTCAACTTCCCGCTGTTTGGCGACACCGTGACGCTGGCGGCAAAGGGCTTCTTCCACCGCAACAACCCAACGTTCTACTATCGCCACTACCACTCACGCCATTTCTGGTGGGACAACACCTCGCTCAGCAAGGAGCTTCACTCGCGCGTGGAGGGTCTGTTCTCTTATCGCAAGACCAACACAACGCTGCGCGTGGCCTTCGACGAGATTCAGAACTACACTTACCTGGCCATGGGCTACAACATTGCCGACGACCACTCACGCAAGGGCAACACCATGGAGGTGAGACAGAAAGGCGGAGCAATAACGTTGCTCACGCTGTCGCTGGCACAGAACTTTAAGTTGGGACCGCTCAACTGGGAAAACGTCATAACATATCAGAAGTCGACGGACAACGATGTGCTGCCCGTGCCAGACCTCAACATCTACACCAACCTCTACCTGCGCTTCAAGATTGCACAGGTGCTGAAATGCGACTTTGGTGCCGACGGACGCTACTTCACAAAGTATTATGCCCCCGACTACAGTCCGGCGCTCGGACAGTATGCCGTACAGACAGGCGACAACCGTGTGCAGACGGGCAACTATCCGCTCGTCAACATCTACGCCAACTTCCACTTGAAGCATACCCGCTTCTTCGTGATGATGAGTCACGTCAATGCGGGCAGCGGCAACAGACAATATTTCCTCACACCCCACTACCCTCTCAACCAACGTGTCTTCCGCTTCGGTCTGAGTTGGAACTTCTTCAACTAAGAGACGGTAGAAGAAAAGAAAAAGAGGGAAAGAAAAGAAAACAAGAGGTCACTATTATATAATAAGGTGGAGGCTCAAACGATTAATGTTCCGTTTGAGCCTCCACCTTATTATATATGAGCCACGCTTAATCTGCCTAAACATCAAAGACTGGCGAGCCATGTGACATAGATAGCCTACCTAAGTGCCATAGACAGCTCAGCTATGTGCCATAGATAGCTTGCCTAAGTGCCATAGATAGCTCGGCTAAGTGCCATAGATAGCTTGCCTAAACGCCATAGACCTGCAAAACGCCTTAAACCATGGTTAGGCTTAAGACCTGTCCTGCCGCTGTGAGCAGACCATAGAGAAACATATTACGGGCGGTTTTGCCAAGCACATGGTTGAGGGCTGCACCCTTGTCAATGCGCACCATCTCCCTGTATGTCGCGATGTGGAACGGCAGATAGAAGAGAGGCAGAAGCCAGGGCCACACAGCCGGGAGATAGCAGAAAAGAAAATTGACGATGCATGCTGCAATGCCGAGCCAGAGATATAGGCAACGACCGTTCTTAGCGCCAATCTTCACGATGAGCGTGCGCTTGCCTGTGCGTCGGTCGTTGTCGATGTCGCGGTAGTTGTTGACGACGAGCAGCGTGTCTATAACCAAGCCACAAGCCAACGACAAGCCGATGACAGTCAGCGGGATAGACAACAGAGGCGAGGCAGGGGCAACAAGCCAGTAGGTCATGCTCACAGGCACCAAACCGAAGAACACGAGCACAAGCACATCGCCAAGACCCATGTAAGACAGGGAGATGGTGTAAAGAAAGCAAAACACCACGCACGCCAGACCCACAAGAATCATCTCCCATCCACCATACAGGATGAGTGGCAAGCCGACAACACAAGCAACGGCTGTCGTCAACAGCAAGGCGGAGCGCATGGCAGGAGCGGTGATCCACCCCTGTGAGCAAGCACGTTTAGGGCCGAGACGCTGTTCGTCGTCGGTGCCTTTCATGAAATCGAAATAGTCGTTCACAAAATTTGCATCGATCTGCATTATCAAGGCAAACAGCATGCACAACACCGCCGGCACCCATCTCACCTCCACACCATGCAAAGCCACAGCACAGGCAATGCCTATCATCACAGGTACGGCAGCACCAGTCAACGTCTTTGGACGCGCTGCAAGGAACCACGCCTTGGCCGAATTTACTCTCACGTTTGTATCATCCATAATTTTTATGTATCTTGACGTTTCTAATTAACCGTTTTGAATTATTCTTTTAATTAATGCTGAATGTTCTTGCAAAATTAACCATAATAGATTAATTTTGCAAATAAATAGCAACAACATTCCTTATGGACACACGAAATGTAAGTCTCGACATCATGGAGTTTGTCGAACAAAATATTTTGCCTAAATATGCGGCCTTCGACAAGGCTCACAATCTCTCTCACGCCAACAGCGTGATAAAACGCTCGCTGGAGTTGGCACGAAACATCGGAGCCGACATCAACATGGCGTATGTCATCGCCGCCTACCATGACCTCGGACTGGAGGGACCGCGTGCCATCCACCACCTGACGAGCGGCAAGATCTTGGCTGCCGACATGCGTCTGCGCCGCTGGTTCTCGCCCGAGCAGATAAAGATCATGCGCGAGGCTGTGGAGGACCACCGCGCCTCTGCCTCGCATGCTCCCCGCAGCATATACGGCAAGATTGTGGCAGAAGCCGACCGCGACCTACGTCCCGAGACGGTGTTCCGCCGCACGGTGCTCTATGGCTTGGCGCATTATCCGGAGAAATCGGAAGAGGAACAATGGAAGCGCTTCGTCGACCACATGGAAAACAAATACTCAGCCCACGGCTACATCAAGCTGTGGATCCAAAACTCTCCTAACCAGGAAGCGTTGCGCGTGATAAGAGAAATTATCGTTGACAAGACGCTGCTGAGAAAAGAGTTTGACAAGTATTTTGGGGAAGAAACAATTTAAAAAATATGAAACTTGACATCAACGCAAACAAGGAGGAGTTTCTCGAACTGCTCCGCTCAACAAAGCGCGATGGCGTGGAAGACGTTATCAGCGATCTTGAAAACCTTGGGTTCTTTGAGGCACCGGCCTCGGCAGGACACCATCTTAACGTGGAAGGAGGATTGGTGAAACATTCAATCAACACCTGCCGCGCTGCACTCGCTATATGGGAAGCAATGAAGCCTCTTGAGCCAGCCTTGGAGACAGAGGTGAAACGCGACAGCATAATTATTGCCAGTCTGCTGCACGACGTGTGCAAAAGCGACATCTACAGACGCTCTGTCAAGAAGCGCAAGAACGCTCTCGGACAATGGGAAGACTGTGAGGGCTACAAGATAACATATAAGGACTTTCCTATGGGACATGGCGAGAAATCGGTCATCCTGCTTCTGTGCAGCGGACTGGATCTCAGCGATGCAGAGATGCTCGCCATACGCTGGCACATGGGTGCCTTCGGTCTAAACATGAACAGCTATGAGGACGAGCGCTGCTACGACACAGCACGCAAGCTCTACCCGCTTGTGTCTATAATACAGACCGCCGACGGACTGGCTGCAAGCATACTCGAACGCACATCTGAAGACCTTGAGGATATTTAAACAGCAAAAGGCTTAAGACAAAAATATCTTAAGACAAAAGAACAAAAAGAGAAAAAGGAGAAGGAGAAGAAAAAGGAGAAGAAAAAAGGAGAAAAAAGGAGAAAAAGCAACAGAAGAAAAAGAGAAAAGAGGAACAGAAGGAAAAGAAAAGTCAAAAGAAGAAACGGACAACAAGAGGGTTGAAAGAAGAAAACCTTAAACATGCAGAAGGTTTGTCGGAAGACCCTATTGTTACAAAAAAGACAGCAAAGATTTGGAACTTTAGCAATAAAGCAGTAACTTTGCACTATCAAAAAGAAACTGAAAGGAGAACGATACAGGGGATTGTGCCGATTTGATCGGGATACTCATCAATTTTAAAACAACAACCGAGAAAGCTTCTTTTGTCAATGGCGGGCCATATAAAATCCGTAAGGAACTAAGCTGAAAAGCCGGTGGATTACAAAGACGGAGAGCACTCAATTCTTATATTACTCGGAGTTTCATCACATCATCGGGCAATTCCCTCTTTCTTATTCTCTTTCTCTTTCACACATTTCTCCCCTTTCTCCCAATCCTTGCTTTCAGTCTTTACCCCACACAGAAAAGGAGTAAGAGATCAACCATTGCATGGAGCTTAGCCATTGCATGGAGCTTAACCATTACATGGAGCTTAATCATTGCATGGAGCTTATTCATTGCATGGAGCTTATTCATTGCATGGAGCTTATTCATTGCATGGAGCTTAATCATTGCATGGAGCTTATTCGTTGCAAAAATTTATCCAATTATAAATCTCAGCATTTTTATAAAACACAGCATTATGTTTTCTGGAATAGTAGAAGAGATGGCAACCGTTGTAGCCATCGAGAAAAATCAAGAGAATATCGATTTCACACTAAGCTGCTCTTTCACCAACGAGCTGACCATCGATCAGAGCGTGGCGCATAACGGCGTGTGCCTGACCGTGGTCAAGAAGACAGCCGACACATACACCGTGACAGCAATGAAAGAAACGCTCGACCGCTCAAACCTCGCTCTGCTGAAGGTGGGCGACAAGGTTAACGTGGAGCGCTCCATGATGATGAACGGCCGCCTCGACGGTCACATCGTTCAGGGACATGTCGACGGCACAGCTGTTTGCAAAGAGAAGAAAGACGCACAAGGTTCTACCTACTACACGTTCGAGTATGAGTTTGACAAGGAGATGGCCAGCCGCGGCTACTTCACCGTTGACAAAGGCTCGGTAACGGTGAACGGCGTGTCGCTGACGGTCTGCAACCCCACAGCCAACTCGTTCAGCGTGGCTATAATTCCTTACACTCACGACAACACCAACTTCTGTGACATAGAGGTAGGCTCGGTGGTGAACATCGAGTTTGACATCCTTGGCAAATATATAGCACGCCTAAACGCACTTACAAAATAAAAGAAAGGGAATAAGAAAGAAGATGCACAAATATAAGACTTATATTTTTGATCTTGACGGCACCCTGCTGAGCACACTCGCCGACCTCGCAGCAAGCACCAACTATGCCTTGCGCACACACCACATGCCCGAGCGCTCTCTCGATGAGGTGCGCCGCTTTGTGGGCAACGGCGTGAAGAAGCTCATGGAACGTGCCATACCCGACGGTTTGAACAACCCTCTGTTTGAGGAAACCTTCGCCACCTTCCGCCAACATTACATGCAGCATAACCTCGACACCACACAACCCTACCCCGGCATCATGCAGCTGCTTGAGCAGTTGAAGGCTGAGGGCAAGAACATTGCCGTGGTGAGCAACAAGTTTTATGCCGCCACCCGCGAGCTCTGTCGTCATTTCTTTGGCGACCTGGTGCCTGTGGCCATTGGTGAACGCGAGGACATTCGCAAGAAGCCTGCTCCCGACACGGTGATTGAAGCCTTGCGCGAGCTGGGCGTTGACAAGGAAGGTGCCGTCTACATTGGCGACAGCGACGTGGACATCATGACAGCCAAGAACAGCGGCATGCCTTGCGTAAGCGTGCTTTGGGGCTTCCGCGACAAGGAGTTTCTGCTTGAGCATGGGGCAATAACACTCATCTCTCAACCTGAGGACATGCCATAGAGAGTTTTGAATTTTGAGTTTTGAATTTTGAATTATTGCGGCTTTGCCGCAATTAGGAATTGTTCAATTTTGAATTGGAAAATCAAAAATGATAATTCAAAACTCAAAATTCAAAATTCAAAATTATTGCGCCAACAGGCGCAATAATTTTGAGTTACTCGTAACGTATAGCCTCAATGGGGTCGAGCTGTGCAGCCTTCTTGGCAGGATACCATCCGAAGAAGACGCCAGTGAAGGTACACACGGCGAAACTCATGATGATGCTCCACGGCTGAATGCTTATTGGCCAATGGGCAACGAGGTTCACGGTATAGGATGCTCCCACGCCAAAAAGCACACCAATGAGTCCACCTGTGACGCTAAGCAAGATTGCCTCGATAAGAAACTGGTTGAGGATGTCGACACCACGCGCACCAACACTCATGCGCAGACCAATCTCGCGAGTGCGCTCCGTGACGCTCACATACATGATGTTCATGATGCCAATGCCGCCAACAATGAGCGAGATGCCAGCCACACAGCCAAGCAAGATGGTCAGCATGTCGGTGGTCGAGTTCATCATGCTCGCCAACTCCTCCTGAGAACGTATGTTGAAGTCGTCAGAGTCGGCCTCGGTGGTATCAGTAGCGTCCTTGAGCTTATGCGTGCGTCGCAAGATCTTTGTTATCTCCTCCGTTGCCTGATCGGTCACACCCTCGGTTATTGCCGAGCAGGTGATGCCCCCAAGATATGTCTGTGCGAGGATGCGCTTCATGACCGTGGTGTAAGGAGCGAGGGCGAGGTCGTCCTGGTCCATGCCCATAGAGTTGTAGCCCTTCTTCTTGAGCACGCCCACCACACGGAACGGGATGCTGTTGAAGCGCACCACACGTCCCACGGGGTCAGAGCCGTCGGGGAAGAGGTTGTCTACGATGGTCTGACCGAGCACACACACCTTGGCGCTGGTTTTGATGTCGGCCTCGGTGAACATCTCGCCATCGCTCACAGAGAGCTGACGAATGTCGAGATAGTCGAGGTTAACACCATAGATGCTTGACGGCGTGTTGTTGTTGGCGTAGATCCACTGTCCGCTGCTGTTGACCGTCGGACTGATGCCTTTGATATAATTACACTCGTCCTTAAGAGCCTGATAGTCGGTGAGCTTAAGAGTCTCCATTGATGAGGCATCCTGTCTCACGCCACCCGGTCCGCGGTCTGCTCCCGGACTGATCATGATCATGTTTGAGCCCATCTCGGCGATGTTGGCCTGTATGCTTTTCTTTGAGCCTTGACCTATCGCCAACATCGTGATGACCGACGCCACGCCGATGATTATGCCGATGGCGGTGAGGAACGACCGCATCTTGTTGGCAGCGATGGCGCGGAGGGCTATCTTGAATAAATTGCTGTAGTTCATAAAAAAATTATGTAATGGTCACTTAACATCATCTATTCGTCCGAGTTTGGCGGCAACGCAGCCAGTCCGTCGGCAGCCGAGAGGATGTTATGGTTATACTCGTCGCTTATCACCTTGCCATCGCGCAGCATGATGTTGCGCGATGAGTAGTGGGCGATGTCGGGGTTATGTGTCACGAAGATTATGGTGCGTCCCTCGGCATGCAGCTTCTGGAAGAGCACCAAGATCTCAAACGAGGTGCGCGTGTCGAGGTTACCCGTAGCCTCATCGGCAAGGATGACGGCGGGGTTGTTGACAAGCGCACGCGCAATGGCGACACGCTGCATCTGACCACCCGACATCTGGTTTGACTTATGATACAATCGGCTACCCAGCCCCACGGCCTTAAGAGCCTCCACGGCGCGGTCGAACCGCTCCTTCGCTCCCACAGCCGAGTTGTACATCAGCGGCAGCTCCACATTCTCCACACTTGTGGTCTTAGGCAACAGGTTATAGTTTTGGAAGATAAACCCAATCTTTCTGTTGCGCAGCACCGCACGCTGGCTCTTCGACATGGTACGCACGGAGATGCCGTCGAGCAGATACTCGCCACTGCTCGGTGTGTCAAGGCAGCCGAGCTGGTTGAGCAGCGTCGACTTGCCTGACCCCGATTTTCCCATGATGGTCACGAACTCGCCCTCATAGATCTTGAACGACACGCCACGAAGGGCATGAACCGTCTCATCGCCGACGACAAACTCGCGCTTCACGTTCTGCAGTTCAATAACCGCTTTCTTGTTGTTATCCATACAGGTCATTCTCCTTTTGCCTTTATTTCTTCTTGTTCTTTCCCGGAGGGCCTGGCGCAAACGGACTATTCTCGCTGCTGCCGTCGGCGGCGGCCTCATCGTCGGGCGAAGCCACGTTGATGCCTGTGATCACCTCTGCTCCGAGCTTCATGCCGCTGAGCAGCTCCGTGTTGGTGCCATCGGTCATGCCTATGTTCACACGGTGAGCCACCAGACTGTTGCCCTCGATGGTCCACACCTTGTTCTTACCGTTGCAGTCGACAATCTTACGCTTGCCAACGGTCTCCTTGGTAGGCGTGTAACGCAAAGCCTTTGATGGCACACACGTCACGTTCTTACGCTCGGCGGTGTAGATGGTAACGTTGGCTGTGAGACCCGGCTTCAGTTTGAGGTCAGCATTGGGAGCGCTTATCACCACCTCATAAGTCACGACGTTGTTTGTTGTGGTGGCCTCTTGGCGCACCTGCTTTACCGTTCCATCGAAGGTGTCGTCGGGATAGGCATCGACGGTGAACGTCACACGCTCACCCTCCTTCACATCGCCAATGTCGGCCTCATCCACATCTGCCACCACCTGCATCTCCTTAAGGTTCTGCGCAATGGTGAACAGCTCTGGCGTAGAGAAGCTGGCAGCCACGGTCTGACCCTCCTCCACCGACTTTGACAGCACCACACCGTCGATGGGCGATGTGATGGTTGCATAGCCGAGGTTTGTCTGTGCGCGCTGCACATCCTCCTTAGCTGTGGCCACCTGATCCTTTGCCTGCTTGTAGGTGAGCTGTGCGTTCTCATACTCATCGGCGCTCACCAGACCTTTTTTGTAAAGTGTGGCATAACGCTTGAAGTTGGCCGACTCATAGTTGAGCTTGCTCTGTGCGCTTGCCAGCGTCGCCTTCGAAGCGTTAAGCTGACTGACGAGGTTTGTCTTGTCGAGCTCCGCTATGACCTGTCCTTTCTTCACCACCGAGTTGTAGTCGACATACAGTTTGCTCACGATGCCGCTCACCTGTGTACCCACGGTCACCGATGTCACAGGCTCGATGGTTCCTGTTGCCGTGACACTGGTCATGAGGTTGGCAGGTGCCACCTTTGCCGTGTCGAACGACACCTCTTCTTGCTTCTTGCCGCCCGACATCGCCCAGGCAACAACAGCCACTATCGCCACCACGCCAGCGGCGATATACACTTTGCTTATCTTTTTCATCTCTCTCTTATTTGTTTTTTATTTCAGTTCACCCGTCTTGTAGAAATTGAGCATGTTGAGGTTCAGAATTGCCAGATATTTGCTCTGCAGCTCGTTCTGCTGCGCCTTCAGGAGGTTATCCTTGCCCGTCATCAGTTCGACAATGTTCTTGAGACCAAGACGGAACTGCTCGCTCAGCAGGTCGTAGCTCACCTGTGCACTCTGTGTCGACACCTGTGCCGCCTTAAACTTGTTCTGGTTCGTGACAGCCTGCAGCCAGTAGTTTTCCACGGTCGAGTAGAGCGTGGTCTGCTTGTCCTTCATGTCGAGCATGTAGCTTTCGCGTTGCAGCATGGCCTTGTTGGCAGCAGTCTTTGACGAGCGGTTGTCGAAGAGCGGAATGCTCAGCGTCACGCCGCCACCCACGTTAAAGTTGGTCTTCATCTGCGCCCCCCATGCGTCGTTGCTCATTGACGTGGTGTTGGTAGCCACGCCGAGGTTCAGACCGATGGTCGGCATGCGTTGCGCCTTGGCAATCTTCAGGCTCAGGTCGCTGCTCTCCACACCGAGCTGTGCCGCCTTGATCTCTGGACGGTGCTCTATGGTCGCCGTGTAGACATCGTTGAGCGCCGGCACCGCTTCGAGCGCCATGGCATCGGTCGCCTCTGGCACAGCCACGTCAAACTCGTCGTCGTTGGTGATCTGTAGCAGTTGCTTGAGCTGACGCTTATAGTTGCGAAGGTTGCTCTCTGCCTCCACAATGTTATACTCGTCCTGTGCGCGCTGCGAGGTGAGCTGTGCGAGGTCAGCCTTACTCATCTTTCCCACGCCCACCATTGTCTTTCCGCGCTCCTCGTTGGCCTTGCTTGTCTCAAGGCTCGACTTGTTAACCTTTATGGCCTCGTTCGAATAGAGAATCTGCACATAGAGCTGCGCGATCTGCTCCAGAATGTTGTTAGCGGTCTGAGCCGAGTCGAGCACCGCCTGTTGCTCCGTGAGCTTGTTGAGCTTCACCTGGTTGGTGTTGCGTCCGCCGTTCCACACGGTCCAGTTGCCGCTCACCGAGTAGGAACCGTTATAATAGGTCTTGTCCACGCTCGACTGCACATATCCGTTGGCAACAGTCTGGCGTCCGCTTTCCGGCCACGGACGATAAGTGATGTTTTGAGAAGTAGAAAAATCAAGCGACGGTAGCAGCGCCGCCTGACTCTGCTTCACGTCTTCAAGAGCTGTGAGCTGCTGCACCTTGGTTTTCTTCAGCGATATGTTGTTGGCAAGGGCATAGTTAACGCAGTCGCCCAACGTCCATTGACGTGCCTCTGCCTGAGAAAACGAGGCAAGAAGGAGGGCTACAGCCACACATGTTTTTGAAAATGTCTTCATCTTATGTTCTTGATAAATTAGTTCTGTCGATAATTAATGTCATCTGGCTATTAGATGAAACAAGACGCATAAAAGTTTATCACCAGGGCCAAACATTAACACTTGTTTGTATTTTCCTCATTTTTTGTAACATTTTATCATAATTCAGCAACAATTAAACATTGCGACCCCAATATAAAACATACAAAAAGAGCGATATATGAAAAAATAAGATTACTTTTGCAAATTGAAAAGGAGATAAAAAGAAAGAGAACAAACAGAAAAAAGAAAGAGAACAAACAGAAAAAGAAACAAGAAAAGCATAAAAAAGACGAACATGAAAAAGAACCTTATAAAGAAATGTGCGGTGGCAGCAGCAGCCTGTGCCGTGATGGCAGCAGGTGTGGGCTACTACTACTTTTTCTCGTCCATGTCGAAGGACGGCGAGACACATTATGTTTATGTAGACGACGACGACAACATCGACTCGGTCTACACCAAACTGTCTGATGTCTCGGCAAGCCACTCGCTTGCTGCTTTCAAGCTCCTCACCAACGCCACAAGCTACGCCTCGCATGTGCGCACAGGACGTTACGCCATCGAGCCGTCAACAGGAGCCTTGCAGACGTTCCGCCACATGAGAAACGGGCAGCAGACGCCTGTTAACCTGACCGTGCCGTCCGTTCGCACGCTCGACAAGCTGGCCGCCGAACTGTCAAAACGACTGATGGTTGACAGCGCCGACATTGCCAAAGCGCTCACCAGCGAGGCCACATGCGAGAAATATGGCTACGACACAGCGACCATTGCCTGCATGTTCATACCAAACACCTACGACATCTACTGGAACACATCGGTGGAGCGCCTACTCGACCGCATGCAGAAAGAGAGCAAACGCTTCTGGGAGGGCGACCGCACGGTGAAGGCGCAACAGATGAAGCTCACACCCAACGAGGTGATAACGCTGGCAAGCATCGTGGACGAGGAGACGGCGAACGACGAGGAGAAGCCTATGGTGGCAGGAATGTATTATAACCGTCTGATGCTCCGCAATGCCGAATATCCCGAAGGCATGCCGCTGCAAGCAGACCCCACGATCAAATATGCGTGGAAGCGTTTCGACCTTAAGCGCATATACAACAATCTGCTGCACATCAAGAGCCCCTACAACACCTACGTCAACCCTGGCTTACCCCCAGGCCCCATCCGCATTCCTTCGGTTGCCGGCATCGATGCCGTGCTTAACCATGTGAACCACGACTTCATCTACATGTGCGCAAAGGAAGACTTCAGTGGCACGCACAACTTTGCCCGCTCTTATAAAGAACACCTACAGAACGCAGCAAAATATAGCAAGGCTTTGAACGAAAGGGGAATAAAATAGAGATTTCATTATTTCCCTGTTTAGGCTCATATATTATTGTTGTGTGCTAATAATTTTATTTCGCGCTTTGCGCGTTTTGTTCAGAACATTAATGCCCGTTAATTGAACATTAATTAAACATTAATAAAAAACCGCGCGGTGCGCGTTTTAATGATAATTAATGGATAATTAATGGGCATTAATGTTTTAAAAACACGCAAAGCAAAGCTTTGCGAGCATCACAGAAAAATATGGCTCACCCGATATATCTAGGGGGAAACTTTTTGATTCTACAGAAAATTTAT
>OLFV01002312.1_pt1 | contig 14655 bp, 21 predicted proteins | sample 1605551 | NCBI WGS metagenome assembly OLFV01 (sample SAMEA3888922, study PRJEB22519) | human gut metagenome | biome: human gut; feature: human-associated habitat; material: faeces | place: Denmark | collected 2011
AGAAGAAGGATAAAAAGCCAGTACAGCCGGAGATTATAGCGATTGAAGGGGATGGGATCATCCTCAAGAACAAGAAGAAAGGCGATGTCTCGGAGGCGCATCGCCCCCAGGTATACGAGGGAGTCAGGAAAAATGGGAGCAGGACAGAACTGGTAAGACTTCGCTGTTTTTCGTCCACCAGAAGGAAAGAACTTTTTGCAATGGCAGCAAGCTATCTGTATGGGCACTATGACCTGTCTAAGACCACGGTGCTATCGAATGGGGATGGAGGGTCCGGATACCAGTTTCAGGACTTTGAGCAAATGGTAGAAGGCTGCCTGGATCACCAGCACTTCCGCGACTGCTATCATGTACATGAAAAGATCCAGACCCGGCTCAGCTTCTGCTTCCCCCATGGGAAGACTTGCCAGAGCGATACAGAAATACTGATTAAACCGAAGCCATGGAGATAGTAATTATCGACAGTCAAATGAATTACCGAGGAAAACTTGACACTTACGATAGAATACGTTACCGTTCTTCGTTTCCACCGTAATGAACTGTTTGTCGCTCCGAGTGCTGCCGCCGATATCGTCGATCAGCGAAAGGTTTCCGTCCGGCGTCAGGGCGGCGCCGCCGCTGCCGCCCATAAGCTGCTCAAACAGCTCGCTCAATTTATCGGGATCAATGGAGAAGGAAAAGCTGCTGTCATTTTCGCCTCCCTTATCGCTGAGCGTCATATAGCCGGAATAAACATAGCCGATCTTCTCCGGCAGCCGGACCATATACCAGTCGCCGTCCGTGCCGACGACCTCTACCACCGTCCCGTTTGGAAGCTGCGTAAAAGCGTAGTTATCCAGCCCGGCGCCCGTGCGAACATTCAGCTTGCCGCCGTTGGTGGTGACGGTTCCGGTCTTGCCGGATTTCTCCGTGCTGATAGAGCCAAACAGCGCGGAGATCAGTTCGGAGAAATCGTCCCCGGTGATATCCGCGCTGTCAGTCGGTTCCGTCTGTGCTTCGGAGGCAGGGGTTGCATCCTCGCTGCTTGCAAAAGCGACCGTAGAAAAGGCCGTCATGCAGAGCATAACGGTCAGCAGCACCGTAAGTGTGCGGATCAGGTGCTTATTCTTCATCGTCGGCGCCCTCCATCATGTCGGGATCAGCGGCGCCCTCCCTTTCCATCATCCCTTCCGGCAGGGAGAGCATGCCGCTGGCGTAGGCGCGCAGGAAGGCGGTCAGCTCCTTGTTGTCCATGTGGACAGCCTTTACCATGCGGACGATCTCCAGATTTTCTTCCTCCGCAAGCTGCGCCTCCAGCGCACGAAGGCGTTTCTGCTGCTCCGTGATCTTCTCCCGGACCTTCTCAATATCACGACGGATCTTCTCAGTAGTTGCCATGGTCAAATAAACTCCTTTCCAAATCGTTCTCTCCATGAATAGTTGCGCCCAAGCCCCTGAATGGTTCTCAGATTGGCCCGTGTGTTATCCTCCAATGCCAGCGCACGCCGGAACAAATCCTGGTAACGTTCCCGCAGGTCGATGATCTCCTCCGCTCGCATACTGGGGCAGAAAAAGCAGGAGGACTTTCCCAGCTGCGGCAGGCCCGCCGCCTCAATCGCCCAGATACACGCCTCCCGGTCCCAGCCCCATTCCATCAAGGGATACCATTTGCTGTATTTCGGGTCTGCCAGATCACGCAGAAGGACCTTATCGCTTCGGTAGTGTTCGTCAGCGTCATAGCCGATGAACTTGACCACCTTTTTCCCGCTGGCCCAGACATCACGGCACGGAGGATAATTGTTGCAGAACTTTTTCTGCGGTCCAATCTTGTGTTTCAGAGAACACCGCTTGAAGCCGTAGGCGATAGAGGGCAGTGTGCCGCTTTTCAGACATTCATCCTCCAAGGTCAGCCGTCTGCCGTCCTTCGTGGTCTTATAGACCCGTGTGATCTCCGGCATACCGTGATCCTTCAGCCAGCGATCCATAATATCCAGATAGGCGTAAGTATGGGGATGCTCGCCGCCCGTATCCGCAAACAGGATCAGGTCAACGGGGATACGGTGCTGGTGCAGTCCAACAAGAAGGGCGGTGCTGTTCGCACCGCCGCCATAGGAAACAATATTGATATGCTCACCTCCATCAATCATACGGCGGTCTGCCGTAGGCGTAAAAGTGCTGCTGCCAGTAGCTTGTATTGAGCCTTGCGTACTGGATCGGGTCGCCGCAGTGCAGAAACATGGGGTTGCCCGCTTCATCCAGCCCCACATAGAATCCGACGTGGGAGATACCCGCGGTATCATAGGTCCCAACGAAAAACACCAGGTCGCCCGGTTGCGGATCGAATACCCGTGTAGAAATGTTGTAAAGGCCCTGCGCACCCAGCCGCCCAGTATTGCAAAGGCCGCTGTTGGTCAGAACATAGCTGACAAAGCCGCTGCAATCAAAAGAGGTGGAAGGACTGCTGCCGCCCCAGACGTAGGGATATCCCAAGTATTTTTCCGCCTCCGTAATAAGCGCTGCAAAGCGTTCATCAGACAGGTATTCCGCAGGGATTTCATAGTCCTCCGGCGGGTTCGTGATGTACTTGTCCACATACCCGGATGACGGGAACAGGTCAGAGCGGTTCCCCAGCGTGGACATATACACGGCGTACATGGAGAGCGTTTCGGTATCCATGATGTAAACGGGAACGTGGCTCAAATCGAAGTTTTCAAGCTCCACGGTGCAGATGTAATACGTGTACGGAACGTCCACTTCATATTCGTTGCCCTCGCTGTCTGTTCTCGTCTCGGTGCAATATCGGGTCTCCGTGGTGACCGTCTCGGTAAGGATATATTGCTTGTCAAACAGCATTTGAAGATCGTCCTATACCTGGTCAATGGTGAACTGACCCTCATGGAGCGCCGACAGAATGGACAATAGCACATAGGGATCGTGTTTGATCTCGTCCAGATCGAAATGGTATTCGTCATAATCGTGGGTCTGCTCATAGGTGTCCAGATACTCCCGCAATTCATCCTCCATCGCGCAGTAGGCGGCCTCTGCCGCCAGCAGGTCAGAATCCTCAGCGAGATAGGAGGGCACGACAATGTTGGACACGCCTCCGCCGAAGATGGAGGAACAGGATTGCAGCAGCCCCAGTAGCATGACCAGCAGCAAGCCGATCCCGCCCACAATCAAAAACGCCTTTTGGTGTTTGGAAACAAACTCTCCGGCCTTCTTCGCCGTGTCCGCGCTTTTCTTTGCGCCCTTCGCTGCCGTCTGCGCCGCTGCCGCCGCGTCCCCGGCGCTATGCGCCGCCTGGTATGCGGCGGCATACTGCTTTTGCAGCTTCTTTTTCTGCCACATCCGGGAAATGAGGTTGCTGGCCGCAAGCTGCGGATTCTCCCGCAGTGCCTTTTGATACAGCGCATCCGCATTGGCCTGGACCGCCGCCTGCTCTGCGCTGGATACCTCCCGCCAGGGTTTCAGCTTGCGGTCTGCCTGCCAATTTTGGAGTTTGCGGTTTCCGTAGCGGACAGCCTTTTCTATGCCGCGCTCCGTCAGGTGCCCCGCCTCCACGCCGACATTTTCCTGTTCCACCTCATGCACCTTCGCATGGGCGGCGTGGCCGATCTCCTGTAACGGCCGCGCCAGCGGATTCACCGGCTGATGGAGCGAGGGCTGCTTTTCGGGGACGGCGGCCCGTATCGCCTCCAGCTTGTCTGTCACCTTGTCGGATTTGCGGATTGCCTTTTGCAGCTCCGGCGCGGCGCGTTCCTTCTCGGTGAATTGCAAACGGGAGGATGGACGACTATTTGCCGCCGTACCCTCCCGGTAGGCTTTGCGGCGGTTCCGCCGCTTTTTCTTCTGAGCCATCCGGACGCGCCGGTCGTCCAGATGGTGGAGGGCAGTCCTCGCCAGCGCCGTGGAATCACCAGAGGGGGAATAGTCCTGCTCCGTCGCACGGTCTGAAACATGGCTCGTCTCGCCTGTGACCATGTTGACGGAAATGGCTCCGTCGCGGGTCATCTTCTGCGCCTCTTTCTCGGAGGCCTTCCATTCCTTCATGTGTCACCACCTGCCTTTCCGTAGGGGCAAACGCTTCACGCACTCGCCCGCCTCGATCATGGAGATATACTTGAAAATGGGATATGCCTGGGGCGGGCAGACAGCGTTGCCCAGGGTTTTCAGCCGTAGGGCGCGGTCCGCGGTGTTTTCGGTGATACGGGGGACTCCCTCTGGTTCGGCGGCCCAGAGGATACGTCCGTCCATTTCCGGGGGAAGCCCATGAGCCATTCCACCCAATCCGGGTTCAGCGCCGCCGTCTCGGATATCGGCCGCTCCTGCCAGATCACCTGGGATGACAGGCTGGCAGACGGAGCACTGTTGCGAAACGCCGCCGGTTTCTGCGTGGAGCGGTAGCCCTCCGATGCTGCCGGGGTCAGATAGAATACCGCCGCCGACAGGCTGAGGCTCCAGATCGCGCCGCTCTTGTTCACCTTGCGGAATATTCCGTTGTCGGAGAGGTACACATCCAGGTTGGCCGCGTCCCTGCAGGTGTTCTTGTCTGAGGCAAGGGGTGTGGGAAACATCAGCCGCGACGATAAAAGTTCGCTGGCGCTCATGCCATGCGACGACGCCGCAAGCCGGAAATACGAATGGGAGAACAGCGTATCCCGCTTTTGCCAGGTCAAAGATCGTTTTGTCGAGCCCCATATTGATGAAGCCAGCAACATTTTCCCCAAGCATCCAACGGGGCCGCAGTTCGGTAATGACGCGGCACATTTCCGGTCACAGGTAGCGTTCATCCGCAAAGCCCCTTCGCTGTCCTGCGGTGGAGAAGGGCTGGCAAGGAAATCCGCCGGATATAACGGTAACGGTTTCAAGTCCTGTTTTTTCAAAAAACGCCTCCTTTGTAAAAGTCGTGATATCCCGGAATCTCGGCACATCCGGCCAGTGCTTTTCCAGAACGGAATAGGGATAGTCTGCCCACTCGCATTGACAGACGGTGCGGAAGCCCGCCGCCTCCGCCGCCAGATCAAGCCCGCTAATGCCGGAGAACAGGCTCACATGGGTCAGTTGGTTTTCTATTTTGTGTTCACCTCCTGATTTTGGGCACAAGAAAAGCGCCACTGCTTTCAGTGACGCTTTTCTGTAAAGTAATGAAGAAATTCAGTTTCCAACAACTTCATCTGCACTATCGAAAGGCTTTGAATCGCGAGTATCGCAGATTTCATTATAATGCTCGTTCAACAAATAGTTTGCCGAACTGAATTGTTGCAAGTCAGGGGAGATACTATTGTCAAAGCCAACAATGTAGAGTTTTTTATCGTGATCTTCTACAATGTATCGGATAAAGTCCTCAAAGTCCCCATCTCCAGCAGACAGCACTATTACATCATATCGTTGAAACAAGCGTAACGCGGTAGTCGCAATACCCACATCCACGCCTTTTTGCACTTTGATTGAAAATTCTGTACCACAGTTCCGACAACGAATTTTCTTTTCCTTTAAGTCATATAGCTTTACTCTAATATTTGGTCCTTTAGGTTCGGTGGTTTTTAGCCAACAATGAAAGGCATTTTGCGCATCAGTTGCTGGATCAGGTGTCGAGTTAAAATACCAGCTATCAAGATTATCAATTTCAAATTCCTTGCATATGCAGTCTTTTAACTTTTTGTAGTCGATCCCTCTTTTTTCGTAGGTTGGGTTATCTGCTTGAAATGACTTTCCGGCCTTGTAAACATATGAACCATCAATTAGCCATAGTCCGCGCATGATATCTGCCTCCTTTTTGTTTATTGTAGCACATACACCATCTTATGGAAAGAACTTTTTATAGCGTTGGATGGCTATTTGTGATGCTGCAAGAATTTATTAGTCTAAATGACAGCCATAAAGGCAGAATTACATTGCTATAAACTCTGACTTGCCATACAGTTCTGTACTGCTAATGTTTATGGCTCACGTTATTATCGTCATTGCCAATGCCGGGAAATAGGCTCACATGGGTCAGCTCAGTCATGATTGTCCTCGTTGCTGCCCGGGTCATAGGGTGTCAGATGCGTCCGGCGAATGGCACTTTCCAGCATATCGAAGCCCGTGACACCCGTGCTGTCCGGGATACCCCACCTGCGGTACATCCTGCGGATCGCCGGATGCTCGCCGGAGAGATTCTTTTGCAGCCGCGCAAGCCGTTTTTCTGTTTTCACTTCTACAACACGGTTGCGGAGAAAGCTGTACTGTGCCAGCAGGTCAAAGATATCGGTCGCCAGCAGACGAAAGGCGCCGCCGGAGATGATGTAGGCGGGATCGTCGGCGGTGACGGCGCGCTGTTTTTCCCTGATTTTTGCGTCATGCTCTTTCAGCACGGCGGTCAAGGGCGTGAGTTCTACCGCTTTCAGCTCCGCAAGATCCTTCCTGCCCCCAAACACCAGATAGAGGCCGGGAATGAGCCAGTCGTCAAACTTTTCCTCCGCGATCTCACCATAGTGCTTTGCTGTCTTGACCAGGTTTGCCATGTCCTCCGCGTCCTTCACCTTTCCGGCAAGGAACGCAAGCTGATGCAGCAGGCTGTAAAGATGTACCTCGTCACGGATATGCTTTTCGTAGGTCTCGCTGTCGATCACATATTTCATATCTTGTTCCATCCTTTCCTTATCCGGTTTCTCCATCATGGGAAACCTCGCTGGGCTTTGTCGTGAGAAGTCTGTATAGCTCGGTGGTCTTGGGAAACTCGTCCTTGAAGGGCAGGATCACGTTCTGGAAGAACAGAAGGCCGCTGCCGGGGTCCGCGTTGGTCACATAGGCAAGCTGCTCGGCGGAGATGTTCAGCCGCTCCGTCATCAGCTTACGGTCGCCCGTGGATAGGTTCAGCAGATAGATAAAATCGCTGTTTTCCAGAATGTTTTCAATCTCCGGCGAGGAAAGCAGGTCCTTCGGGTTCTGTGTCGCCCCGGTCGGGACGCCGCCCCACTTTCTGAAACGCTTCCAGATCTCGGCGCTGTATGCCGCCGTCTGTTCCTCCTTCAAGAGCAAATGGAACTCGTCCACGAAATATCAGGTGGCCCGTCCAATGGAGCGGTTCACCGTGACAGTGTTCCACACTGAGTCCTGGACAATGAGCATCCCTGGCTTTTTCAGATTCTTGCCGAGGCCCTTGATATCGAAGCGGACAAGGCGGTTTCGGATATCCACGGTGGTGCGGTGATTGAAGAAGTTAAGAGAGCCGTTCACATACAGGTCCAGCGCCTGGGCCACACGCTCCGCCTCCGGGATGCCCTGCGTCATGAGCGCGTCCAGCAGATCACCCAGCACGGGCATATTCTCCGGCCGCGGGTCCGCGAAGTACGGCTGATAGATTATCTGCACGGCCCGGTCGATGACGGTTTTCTCGATAGCCTCCAGCCCCGTCTTGCTGCCCATAATAAGCTCACAGAAGGACAGCACGAAATCACTTTTCAGCGCCAGCGGGTTTTCTTCCTCACTGTAATTGAGGTTGATATCCAGCGGATTCACATAGTCGCGGCTGTTGGGCGAGAGACGGATCACCTGACCGCCCAGCCGGTTCACCAGCGGGAAATATTCATTCTCTGGGTCACAGATGATGACGTTATCCTTCGTGGTCAGCATGACATAGGTGATCTCCCGCTTGCAGCTCATGGACTTGCCACTGCCCGGCGTGCCGAACACAAGGCTGTTGGGACAACGGGACTGCTTGCGGTCCAGCAGGATCATGTTGTTGGAGAGAGCGTTGAGGCCGTAATACATGGCGCCCCCGCCCATGAAAAGCCCCTGGGTGACGAAGGGGATAAATACCCCAGCGCCGATGTGGTGAGGCTCCGTTCGATCTTGATACGGTTGAGGCCCAGCGGCAGCGAGGACATAAGCCCGTCCTCCTGCTGGAAGTCCAGTCGGGTCAGGATGTAGTTGTGCGTCTGGGCGACGCTGGCCGACTGCGAAACGGCAATCTCCAGCTTTTGTTTCGTGGGCGCTAGATGCAGCATGAGAAAGGTCATATTGACCATTCTCTCGTTGCGGCTCTGCAAATCCTGCAAGAGATTTTTCGCCGCGCCGCCGTAGGTGGAGAGGTCGGAGGGGAGAATATCCAGATCGTAGCCGCTGCGTGCAGCCTTCTTCTGCTCCTGAATCTTCATGGCGTCCAGATCGGTGATCTTGCGCTTGACCATCTTGATTGCCTCGTTCTGGTTGATGCTGCGGATGTGCATGGTGACGAGAAGGTTCCCCTCCACATCCATGAAATCCGTGAGGATGCGGTCCTGAATCTCCGGGGCCAAAATCTGCAAAAAGGACACTGCGCCGTACATTTCACCCACACGGAAACGCCGCGTCTCGCCAAACTCGAAGGAGGACGGGAAGATAAAGTCCTTGACGGACAGGCCGCTTACCGGGAGCCAGTCCCATTCAAAGGCGAATTGTCCGCCCTCCGGATGGAGAAGCCCATGCAGCAGCGCCAGTCGCTCTTTGCCGTCCAGCACCCTTGCGCCCGCGCCCATGACCTTGAAGCGGTTCAGGGTATCTGCCTCGATCCGGGAAAACCTTGCCCGCGCCGCCGGAAGATTTCCCGCCTCGATGGTCAGCGTGACATACTTGTGTTTTACAAAGCCGTTGTTGCCGCGCTCATACTGCATTTGCAGGATGCTGGACGCCTCCACGCGCATATCATCCAGCGCGTTGCCCTGGGCGTCCATGCCGAACAGGTTTCCGTTCTTGTCCTCATGGCGGCTGCTCAGGGTCATTTGCACGCCGATGGAGGGATCATAGCCGTTATAGAAATCGCAGAGGCGTTCAAAAATATCTCGCTGGTCGTCCGGCCCCGCCAGACGGTAGTTGACGTCCTCATAGGCTATGGTCTTGGAGAAAAGCCGGTCATCCAGTCTGCACAGGCCGTCCGGGTACAGGTTCCGAAATGGGATGCTGTCCTGCACGGTATGGGGCTTGCCGTCGCCCTTCGCCTGCCGGATGATGGCTTCAATTTGCTTTCGCGCTGCCCGTTTGAGCTTACGCTTTGCGGCGGGCTGCGCGTTTTCCGGTTTTGCCACTTTTTTCAGCAATCGCCCGTACCTCCTTTTCCAGTTTTGCCTGCCGCACCAGGGCGGAATAGGCGTTGCTGGTCTGATAGATGCGCCGCTTCGGACGGATGAATTTGCATTGGACCAGGTGTCCTAGGATCACTTCCAGCGTTTGCCCGTTCTTCTCATAGAGAGCAAACAGGAAGAACGGGAGCATGACAAAGATCATGCACAGCGCCGCCGATCCGAAACACACAAGCTGCCGCTTCGTCAGTCCGAACAGCATCTTGCTTTTGATTTTTGTCAGGTCCTTCGGGACCGTTACATATGCCCCAATTGATACCTCCTTTAATGAGCCACAAACAGGCTTTTTGCAAGGCTGTCGGTTTTGAACAGGGTGTAGCACAGCAGCACCGTGTAGCCCATGCACTCCCAGATCGCCACGGTGATATCATCCCCCACGGCGATATTCTGCAGCAGCACCGCATAGATGCCGACGCAGACCATGATAAGAAATGCCTGAAAGCCCAGCGCCAGCAGGGACTTCAAGTAGTTCTGCCCCGTATGACCCCATTCCCGGTTGACCATCGTGGCAAACGGGATCGGCCCCACGGACACGGTCAAGTACACCTCGATCATTCTTCCGTAGATCACAAGGAAGATGGAAATGGTGAGGATATGGGAGCAGAGGCCCACAAAGACGCTTTGAAACCACAGCCCCAGCAGAGAACCAATGCTCCAGTCTGCCAGCGTCGTTTCCAAATTGCCGACCACGCCGGAAATGTCGATCCCCGCGTCGGAGATGATGACGCCGGCGCTCTGGCTGACCACGCTCTGCGCCACGTCGAATACCGCCATGACGATGTTCCAGGTATTGGTGACGATGAGCACCGCGCAGAAGGTCTTGAAGATCCACTTCCAGAAAAGCCAGGTGTCAAAATCATGGAGATTATTCTTTTCCACGATGAGCTGGATCAGCTCATAGCACATGACGAAGGTGAGGATGATGCCGGCGATGGGGACAATGACCGTTTCAGAGAGGCCGCGGATCATATTGAAGATACCGCCGTTCCAGCCGGCCGGCGTCATGCCCACCTTCGTATTCACGGTGTCAAAGGTCCCGGAGAGGTTGGAGATGATGCCGTCGATCAGCAGCTCCTTGAACCACTCCTGGATCATTTCAATTATCACGGGTGGTCACACCTCCTTTCGGGGGCTCCCGCCGTGAAACGGGAGCCTCCGCTTGGGATAGTCCTCAGCCAAGCAGGCCGGACAGCAGGGGGATCAGGGTCACGCCGATCAGGGCGCCGCCGCCGCCCGCGACAAGCTGCTTGACGCCCTGCGATTTGGCCGCGGGGTTGTCCTGGCCGTAGCCTTCCAGAAGGTTGATGCTGCCCCACACGCAAAGGCCGCCGCCCAGGGCGATGACCAGGGTCTGCAATACGTCGATGGCACTGTTGAAGAACTCCATAAATCATGTTTCCTTTCGTTTTGTAGAATTGTTGTTGTCGGGTTCGTCTGTCAGGTCTTTTGCGCTCAATTCCTACATATCGAAAGACTCGTCCGGCTTCACGATGGCCGGTCTGCGCTTCATGTACCGTTCTACGTCAAAGACGTTCTTCTTGTCGGCGTCGGACAGGTATTTGTAGCGGGGGTGCTTTGTCAGGTCGTACTTGTCGCTGAAAAACGGGCGCACGCCCCGAAGCTGCAAAATACACTTGCCGCCGTCCATGACCGCGATCTCGTTTTGGGTCATCAACTCCTTTCCCAATTTCTGATAGCTGAGGCCGTGAGAGGTCTGTGCGCCGCGATTTTCGGACTGGCTCAGGCTGTCGATGGTCTCCTTGCCCAGCAGCTCCGAGATCTCTTTCAGCGTTGACTTCTCCTTGCCTCCCAAAAACAAAGTGACGTCGCAGTTGCCGACAATGGTATCTGCCGCGTCCTTGTAGATGGTCTTTAACTGGCTTTGCGACTGCAAAATAATAGAAGCCGATATTTCACGGCTTCGGATGGTCGCGATTAACTTATCAAAATTCGGCATCTGGCCGATGTTGGCAAATTCGTCCAAAAGACACCGCACGTGAACAGGCAGCCGCCCATTATAGAAATCGTCCGCCTTGTCGCAGAGCAGGTTGAAAAGCTGACTTTGCAGCATGGCAATGACGAAATTGAAGGTGGTATCCGTATCGCTCATAATGAGGAACAGCGCCGTTTTCCGGTCGCCTATCGTGTCCAACTCCAATTCGTCCTCTGTCATAATGTCCCGCAGCTCCTTGATATCGAAAGGGGCGAGGCGTGCGCCGCAGCTCACCAAAATGCTCTTGAGTGTTTTGCCCGCCGCCATTTTGAATTTGACATATTGCTTGACGGCGAAGTGCTCCGGCTGCTTTTTTGCCAGATCGTCAAAGAGAATATCCATGGGGCTTTTATAAGTCTCGTCATCCTCTCTGGCTTCGCAGGCGTTCAGCAGGTCCAGAAGCGTGATGAAGTTCCGATCCTCCGGCTCCGCCTCATACCAGATGTAGCCGATGAGGGCGCAGTATAACAGCCGCTCGGCTTTGACCCAAAAATCTTCGGAGGATTTTTCACCGTCGCCCTTCGTGTTGGCAATGATGACATTGACCAGCTTCAAGATATCTTTCTCCGAGCGCACATAGGCCAGCGGGTTATATTTCATGCTCTTGGAAAAGTTGATGGTGTTCAGGACTTTGATACGGTAGGGTTCATAGATGATCCTGCCGCGGCCGTCCCGCACCGGCTTTCCGTTCTCGTCCAGCTTCGGCGCGCCGTGCAGGAGCATTTTCCCCGTTTCCTTCAAAAGCTGCCCTTTGGGATCGGTGATGACATAGGAGCTGTGCATCTGCATGATAGACGGTTTGAAAAAAACGCGTCTTGCCGCTACCGGAGCCGCCGATGACGAGAATATTTTTGTTTCTCGCATACTTTGGCTGCTTCGGTCGGCTGGTCATGGTGAGGCTTTCTGTCTTGGTCAGAGGGATGTTCCAATCGGGAACGGGGTCTATGTAGGGCGCAATATCCGCTGCGGTGCCCCAGCGGACAGAGCCGTATTCGATACCCTTGCGGTACTTCTTCGCGTTCTTGCTCTTGACATATACCGCCAGCCGGACGAGAACCGCACCGAGAATGTCGACGCAGATATCCAGCACATGAAGGCTGGGCGCAGAGCTGGCAAAGGCCGTCTGAAAGCCCTGTCCGATATGCAGCAACTTTTCCGAGACGTCAGGCCCCGGTGCCAGCCGCACCGCCTCGCAGAGCTTATCAAAGAGATACACGAAGAACAGATACGGCAGATTCGGCAGAAGATATTTTTTGAGTTTATCCTTCATCGTTCCACACTCCGCTCTCTGGTCTTGACCTTCTCACCGCGCTCCTGCTCCTTGTGCTGCGTTTTGGACTGCTCCTGCGCCTTTTCCAGCTTGCGGCGAATGGAAGGGGCTTTCTCGCAGCTCATGTTTTTAGCGGAAAACTCCCGGAAGGCCGCCGTGATTACATCGGCATCCCGGCCCTTGAAGAATACCAGGTATCGGGTATGCTCGCCGGAGGTGTCCTTCTTCAAAGCAAATCCAGGCTGTACTTCTTCGCCGTGGAAGAAAAGGCCCGGATATTCTGATCCGTGATCTCAATGTTGGAAACGCCGGTGTTGTGCTTCATAAGCTGCCGGAGCGTCTGCTTGCCGTGCCGGAGCTGCGGATTTTTCTTGTGCTTCTCCATATCTGCCAGCATCTTCTTCATGGCCTGCTGCAAGAGCTGAGCGGTCATTTTGCTGGCCTCCACACATAGCGCAAGGGCTTTCTGTGTGATTTCTTCCTGCAAGGCGTTCACCTCCAATCTCCGCTGCCGTACAGGTCATGGCTGACAAGGGATGTGTAATAGCTGTCCATCGTGACCGGAGCGTTATACAGCGCCGTCAGCAGATATTTCTTGATATTACGGACATAGGTGGTGTTCTCCCGCATCCGGTCAAGGACATACTCGATGTGCGAAGCGTTCAGCTTCAGAAACCGTGACCGGACGACCTCTGCCGGGTAATCGTCCCCAGCCACACGGATCATCTCCCGGTTTGAACAGACGGTATCCACCATGAGTTCTACCAGCTCGTCCAGCCGGTCTTTATCCAACTGCACATTCTGAGAGAGAACATCATACTCGATGTTCTCCAAAATCAATGCCCGATAGCTTTCCCGCTTTCGCATCCCGTCCTGTCCGGTCCGCGCCCTGGGGGCTGTGGGACTTGATAGGACTTGATTCTTCCGTAATTGATAAATCTGTCTTTGATGGATAGTTACTTGATTCTTCTTTATTTAATTGGGCGGGGTTCTCCTGAATTGGAGCGTCCAACATTGGATTTGCCTGTACGGGATTTTCCCGTATAGGTTTTTCCTGTGTAGGTGATGGCGCTTTAGGCTGTTCCAGAATAGTATATTCGATAGAGCCGAGTTGCCCGTTTGCGCTGCGGACACGTGCTCGGACGAGATAACCATGCGCCTCCAGCTCCCGGATGCCGCCGCTGATGCTGTCAATGCCGTCCTTGCAGATACGGGCAAGGCCCTTCATGGTGTAGTCCCAATTCTCCGGCAGGGACAGCATGAGAGATAAAAGTCCTTTCGCTTTCAGCGACATATCCCGCAGATGGTAGTTGGACATGACCGTGTAATCTCTGGCCTTTTCGATACGGAATACAGCCATCTTCGCACCTCCTTCCTCTGAAAATGAAAAGTGTTGATTTCGATGAAAAAAGCCTCCGGTTTGCCTCTCGGATGTGATCCATAGGAAAAAACATCCATGCCCGCCTGCTTACGGCGGTCTGAGAGGAAAAAGCAGAGGCTTTCGCACCCTAAGTGATACAGTTTTGAGACAGGGACAGGTGCGGGTATGAAAAAACGCCATAGGACGGCTACCTATGGCGTGGGAACAGGAAAAGGGCGCTGATATTTGCATATCAACGCCCTTTGAGCCTGTCAGTATTTGATTGTTTCGACTTCGCACCGTGTTTGCACCATGAAAAACATTGATTTTACTGACTTTTTCAATGTTTTCTTATCTGGTGCTACCCTCTGTCGTGAGCTTTTTGATTGGGGATCAGAGAGCGGCAGCTGCTTTTATCCCATCGTATTCTTCCCGAAGACGGGGTGACTGCAGGGCCGAAGGCTTCGTTTTTCGATGAGGGAGAGGGCTTCCTGCATATCGACATCATGGCGTTCTTTTCCTGTCTCGTAGACGAGCATGGGAGAGGCGGCATCCAGCTCGCTGGCGGGAAGGTAGATGTATTCCTGCATGTGCGGGTCGCCGTAGATGAATCCGGCGAGAAGTTTGCTTTCGGCAAGTCTATGCATGGGGCGCCTCCAGATCACAGATGAAGTATGGCTTGAAGTCCAGATAGTCCGAGCTTGTCAGGCAAAGCGGGACGCCCAGAAGGGAATCCGGCAGATTTTTGAAATTCGGCGCGCCGTGGATGTGGCCATAGAGGCAGAGGTCTGCGCCGCCGGCGGCGATGATCTCCATCATGTGCGAAGGCCGCCGCATTTCATCAAAGGGCGGGTAGTGCAGGATCGCGATGATCCGGTCTGCCTTCATCTGCTTTGCTAAGGCGAGCGAGCGCTCCATGCGCCCTTCTTCGCGCAGGATGATGGACTTGTCGGTG